>JAEEGL011655982.1_pt1 | contig 11143 bp, 11 predicted proteins | sample 9134231 | NCBI WGS metagenome assembly JAEEGL01 (sample SAMN16246548, study PRJNA631951) | gut metagenome | biome: gut microbiome; feature: rumen; material: fiber-attached | host: Bos | place: Iran: Karaj | collected 2018-10
CACCGGGAGAAAGCTTCCAGACATACACCAACCCTAAGTTCAAAAAAGAAGGCGGCTACTCTAAGATTGCTGAATCTGTATTCGTAGCAGCATTGTTCACTTATGTTGGACCAGCCTTTGTTGGAATCTTAAATCATCTTGGAAAGAAAAAGGACGCTGCTAAAGCTCAGAAAGAAATTGACAAGATGAAGAAAAACATCATGGCTTCTGCCTGGGACGGCAACTGGTTCCTCCGCGCTTACGATGCAAACGGCCAGAAAATGGGTTCTAAAGAATGCGAAGAAGGAAAAATCTTTATTGAACCACAGGGCTTTGCAATTATGTCTGACGTTGGTAAGGAACAGGATGCAGACAAAAAGACCCTTGCTTCTATTGATGAAATGCTCAACACAAAGCACGGTCTTGTTTTGAACAACCCTGCATTCAGCAAATACTATATCCAGTACGGAGAAATCTCTACTTATCCGGGCGGATACAAAGAAAATGCCGGAATCTTTACCCACAACAATGCATGGATTATCTGTGCTGCAGCTTATGCAGGCCAGGGTGATCAGGCATTTAAGTATTATTCAGAAATTGCTCCTGCCTTTACAGAAGAAACCTCTGATATTCACAAAACAGAGCCTTATGTATATGGCCAGATGATTGGCGGTAAGGATGCCGGTAGCGACATAGGGCAAACAGGAAAGAACTTTGGTCAGGGTAAAAACTCATGGCTTACAGGTACAGCTGCCTGGAACATGGTTGCAATCAGCCAGTACATTCTTGGAATCCAGCCGGACTTTGATGGTCTTAAGGTAGACCCTTCAATTCCTGCTGCCTGGGATGGCTTTACAGCAACCCGTCTTTTCCGCGGTGCCAAATACAACATTACAATCAAAAACCCAAGCCACGTTTGCAAGGGTGTAAAATCAATGGTTGTTGACGGAACTAAGATTGACGGCTGTGTAGTACCATTCTTTGAAGGCAAAAAAGAAGTTAATGTAGAAATTACATTAGGCTAAATAAAGCCCCAAATAAAAAAAAGACTGTCCGTTTGGACAGTCTTTTTTTTGTACTCGAATAATATTCTATTCTACGATAAACTTGCTTTTGTCTGCTCCACATTCGGGGCACTTGTAATCTGCCGGAACATCTTCCCAGGCTGTTCCAGGAGCAACTCCGTTCTTTTCATCGCCCTGATCTTTATCGTAAACATAGCCACAATTATCACACTGCATTCTTTCCATATATTTGAATCTCCTATAAATTTCTTTGATTAATTTAAGATATTATAACACAAAAAATGAGATATAGGAATTTTTTTTACTGATTTTTTTATTTTGTTTCGATTAAAATTGGGCAATGATCAGAGCCCATTACATCACTTAAGATTACCGAAGACTTTACGCTGTCTATAAAACCGGGATTTACGCATTCATAATCAATACGCCAGCCAATATTCTTTTCTCTGGCATGAAAGCGGTAACTCCACCAGGTATACTGCTTTGGTTCTGCACAAAAATGACGGAAGGTATCTACATAACCGGCAGCTGTAAATTTATCCATCCAGGCACGTTCTTCGGGAAGATAACCTGCGTTTCCTTCGTTTGCTTTTGGATTTGCAAGATCTATAGGCTTGTGGGCAATGTTATAGTCGCCGCAAAGCACAATATTAAAGCCGTCGGCAACCAGCTGGTCGCATTTTTCAAGCATTGCGTCACAAAAGGCAAGCTTGTAGTCTAATCTGGCCCCTGCATCCTGGCTGTTAGGAAAATAAGCAGAAATTACTGCTAGATTAGCAAACTTTGCAATTGTAACCCGGCCTTCATCATCAAAGCGGTCATCACCCATAACTTCTATGCTGTCTGGCTCGATTTTTGTAAAAATAGCGGTTCCAGAATAACCAGGACGTTTTGCACTGCTAAAAAAAGATTTGTAGATGCCGCCCGGAGCAAGCAGTTCCTGTGAAAGCTGACCCGGATTAGCCTTTGTTTCTTGAATACAAACAACGTCGGCACCAGATCCAACCAGCCAATCTATAAAGCCTTTTTTTTCTACAGCACGAATTCCATTTACATTCCAGGAAATGATTTTCATAAGCTATCCTTACGCAACAAGGGCACTCGAAATATTAAAGCAGTTATCGCCAATATGTTCGATGGCACGTACAATATCAATGTACAAAAGCTCGGCCTTAACGTCGGCACCACCTTCAAGACGTTTACGTGCAACCTTTTTAAGAGACTTGCGGAAGGCGTCAATACCATCTTCGAGCTCACGTGCAAGCTCAAGCTTTTCTGGTGTAATCTGCTTGTTAATATTTATGCGTATAAACTGCAGGAATTGGCGTACAAGCTCAATGTATGGCAGCAGCTTTTCCAGGTCATCCTGTTTAAATTCCATTTTCTTTTCGATAGAACGGCAGATAAGCATGATTGTTCCGTAGCAGCTGTCGCTCATATTTTCGAGTTCATCAACAATCTGAATCATGTTGGAAACGTGGTTCAACTGCTTTTCGGTAAGCTGGAGCCCTTCGCACTTAATAAGATAGTGTGTAATCTGCTCATGCATCTGGTCTACATAAGCTTCGGTCTCTGCCATGAGCTCCTGATACTTTTCTTTAAAGCCTTCGTTACGCTTAGAAACCCCAATTTGAATCTTGTCGAACATGTCGGTTACAACATCGGTCATATCGGCAATGGCTTTTTCTACCTGAATGATATGGGTTGCAACGCTGTCTTTTGTAGCAAGCTCTGTAAATTCCAGACGGAAAATTTTCTGAGCATCTTCGGGATCATCCTTAATGATAAGACATGAAAGCTTAACAAGCAGAGGCTGCATTGGCAAAAGCACAACTGTAGAAAGTGTTTTGAAAACTGTATGCAGCATAGAAATGCGGATTGCCATATTTGAATGTTCGTGGCCCGGGGTAAGCATAACAACAAGGCGCAGGAAAGGATGGAAGAAAATCAGGGCAAGCACGGTACCAAAAACGTTGAACATAACGTGTATTAAAGCAGAACGGCGTGCGTCGGCGCTGGTTCCCATGGCAGCAAGGATGGCGTCTATTGTGGAACCAATATTGCTTCCCAAGGTCATAACTGCAGCAAGCTCCCACGAAATGAGCCCGTTATATGCCATTGTAATTACGATTGCAGAAAAAGCAGAGGATGAATGAAGCAGTGCGGTAATCAGAATACCGATTATAAAGCCAACTGCAAGTGCAATAAAGCCGCTTCCCTGAATCTTAAAGAGCCATCCAAGCTGCTCGGGAGTGAATACATCTGCCAGACCCGAAAGACCAAGGAAAAGCATACCAAATCCCATGATAGCTTCACCAAGGTTTTTACCTGCATTCTTTTTAATTAATCTGTAAAGGAAGTAACCAAGACCAAAAAGCGGGATTGCAAAAGCAGAAATCTTAAAATTGAATCCAAAGATAGAAACAATCCAGGCTGTGATTGTTGTACCAATGTTGGCACCAAAAATAACACCCACCGATTGTGTAAGGGACATGAGCCCGGCGTTTACAAAAGTAACGACCATTACCGTCGTTGCACCCGATGACTGAATAATCATGGTTACAATAAGACCGGTAAGCAGAGCAACAAAACGGTTACCTGTTATAACACTAAGAGCACGCTGAAGCTTTTCGCCTGCACTTTTCTGAACTCCGTCAGACATGAGCTTCATTCCGTAAAGGAGGAAACCCAAACTGCCCAAAAGTTGAATAATCGGGGCTATGACACTCATATATTGATAATAATGAAAATCTTCAATCTTTTCAATAAAAAAGAGATGTGATAAAATAACAGCAGAGGGGTACAATGAATATTAAATCATGTAAAAATAAAATCTTTTTTTGCTTTTTAATTCTTTTAACACTTACAGCCTTTTCATGCAAAAAAAATAAAAATCAGATTCCGCAGGAAGATTTAATTCAGATAAACGTTCAGCCTTCCAGCGAAACAGAGGCTCTCAAAACAGAAAACCAGCTCTGGCATGTAACAAATAAAAGAGTCTGCGTAATTTTTGGCTATGATTTTAATACACCCGAAGCTGTAGAAAAATTTACAAATCTGCTCCAGGATCGCTATGGTCTCGAAAGCGAAGGCGGCCTTATTTATACTATGACTTATCCTGATAATTTTAAGCACGGCGGAAAGGCTTATGCTACAGAGCTTGCGTCGCTTTTGACCGGGACCGACCGCGATCTTGCAGGAATCCTTATTCTTGGAGCTCCCGAAAATACTCATTCAGCCTTTGCAAAGCTCCAGGATTATTGGGAAATGAATGTGCCTTATCCTATTTATGCTCTGTTCCCGCAGGATGATGTACTTGGACTTGAATCTACCTGCGATTTTGTTTTAGACAAGGAGCAGCAGACTGATCTTACCGGAGACATGGCACCCGAAGAAACAGTTTCCGAAATCATTCTGGAGGCCCCGGAAATTCTTACCGACTGCATTGATTATATGCTCGAAATGGAAGGTCCTTTTGTTAAGGATAAAACCCTTCCAAAACACGTTCAGCAGATGCTCAAAAACAAAAAGATTCATCACTACGTAGATCCTGAATCGGGAATTCAGTCTATAAATCATTTTGTACTCAACTAAGGGCATAAATGATAGAACTTGTTCAAAACTCAAAAAGCATTATTGGTTCCGCACAGGCTGTAAAAGCTCTTTCTACAAAAGAAAAAGCCCGGATTCTTACAGTTTCTGACACTCATGGAGACTGGCGTGGACTTATGCGCATTGTAAAACAGTTTGGTCCGGAATGTGACGCCTTATTTTTACTTGGTGACTGCAACCGGGATCTGGCCGAGCTTTTAGAGCTTGCAAATGAAGATAAAAAGATTCGTGCTGCAATTCCTCCAGTCCTTGCTTTTGTACGCGGGAACGGAGACCCAAGTTACTTTCCTGTAAGCTACAACCTTGGAGACAAAGGCAACATACAAATGCCCGACAATCTTGTTATAAATGTAAACGGACAGAATATTTATTTGACCCACGGCCACCTTCAAGGTGTAGATTTTGGTTATAACAAGCTTGGACTTGAAGCAACCCTAAACAAGGCTAAATATGCATTGCACGGCCACACACATGTTCCGGTTTATGAAGCAAGGGGCAATTTTGTTTTTATTAATCCCGGAAGCATAAGCCGTCCAAGAGGCGGTTCACCAAGCTCCTTTGCAATTCTTACTGTAGAAAAAACCTTTATAGACGCCGCCTTTTTGCGCATAAACGACAATATGGGAGAAGCTTCTTCTTATTCGATTTTTAATCCAATCTGTTAATACACAAAATCCTGGTCGTGACCCGGGTAAACGTGTGTACCTTCCGGAATAATTTTTTTAAGCAGCTCAAGACTTTTCATAATCTGCACTTCATCACCACCAGGCATATCTGTGCGTCCGTAACCACCCCAGGCAAAAAGAGTATCGCCCGAAATAAGGATTTTTTCTTTGGAATTATAAAGACAGATGGAACCCGGAGTATGACCCGGTGTTAAAATGACGCGCCAATCCTGGGCCCCGCAATCTTTACCGGCTGCTTCTTCAAGTGTACACCCATCGTGCAACGCAACATCGGCCGGAGGCTGCTTTGCCACCTCGTCCATGAGCCGCAGATCTCCAAAAAACCGGATCACGCCCTCCCCCATCGGTCCAGGCGGACAAGCGAGTTCCCCAATTTCTTTTTCGTGGATTGCAATTTTTGCACCGGGAAAAGCTGCCTTTACAGCTGCAATTCCGGTTATATGATCAAAGTGTGAATGAGTGAGCACAATAGCTGCACAATCAAGCTTTTTTGTTTTTAAGTAGTCAGTTACAGCATTCTGGTCTCCGCTTGCAGCACAACCAGCCGGATCTACTACAAAACACTTATTGCCCTGTAACGGAACAATAAGTGTATTTACCCCAAAAAATCCTGTCCTTATAATATGCAGCTTATTGCTCATTGTTAGACATTACCAAACGGTTCTTTATCTGCAGCAGCTTTTTCGGCAGCAGCATAAGCGGCAGCGTCTTCTGCAGACATCTGAGCTGCAGTTTCTTCGGCAGCCGAATCCTGGCTTTCATAAACGTCGCCTGTATCTGCAGCTTCTGAAGCTTCTTCTGTTTCTGCAGGATCTGCATCTGACTTCTGGCGTGAGAAGCTTACAGCAAGCTTGCGGCCACGATAATCATAACCGTTAAGCTTGTCGATTACAGTCTGGCAATCTTCTGTATAAAGCTGAACAAAAGAATAATTTGCTAAAACCTTAATGTCTCCAATTCTTTCGCGGTCAATTCCACCTACAGCAACAATAAGTCCAACAAGGTCGCGTGGGAAAACACGACGGTTTTTACCAATGCTTACAAAGATAGAAGTTGCCTTATCTGGATCTATTTCTACGCGTGGATGGCGTGGACGTTCTTCTTCGGTTGTAGAAGCTTCTGTAGTCTGTTTATATTCTGATTTATATTCGCTTTTATAGTCGTTTTTGTAATCGCGGGAATTGCGTCCCATATTGTTTCTGTTGTTACGTCCGTTTCTTCCAAATGAATGAAAATGCTTAAGTGAATCCTTGAGCATAAGAGCCATTACATACTTACGACGGGTAAGAGGAACATATTTCTTAAAAAGTTTGCTTAATTCAACAAGTGTATCAATATCCTCTTCTGTCATGATTTTATCAACTGCATTCTGCAAGAACTCAGCTGCCTTCTCTTCATCAATTTCAAAACCACGGTTATAGTTGTTGTAACCCATAAATAATAAATCTCCTTAAATAGTTTTTTTTACTTACTGCAGTTCTACTGCATAGCCCGAATCAATCTGTTTAAAGCCTGTACGTAATAACAGCGGCTCAAGAAATTCGGGTATAAAGCTTTTTGGCATTATAAGCCAGGTCTTTCCGAGTTTTTTTAATTCTGAAAGGCACATCGAAATCAATTCTGCACCAATTCCTAAACCTCTGAAAGACGCAGGAACAAAAAGGCTCGTCAAAATCATAACCTTTTCCTGCCTGTCCGATACTTGTGAAACGGTAAGACAACCTGCAAAATCATTAGAAAAACTGCGGCAAACAAATCCTGTCTGTCCTGCGGCATCTGCAGCACTAAACTGCCTTAACCACATATCATAAATTGCCTGCATAAGTTCATCCGGCAGATTCTGATTCCGTTCCTTAAAGGTCGCATTAACTTCGAGGAGGAGCTCCTTTTTATCATTCTCTGAATTATATGCCGTAAAAGAAAAATCATCATGAATCAAACTGTCATCCGATTCAGACACATAATCAAGCTTTTCAAGGCCCCAAACCTCACGCAGATTATTATACCAGCGGTTGATATACTCAAGCATTTTTTTATTTCTATAAATATGCCACTTTTTTTCAACTTCCGGATAATCGCGTATCACGTTTCTAAAATTCTTAAATACCCCCCTTCCAGAATGAAGCACTTCCTGAAGATTTTCGTGAGCCACTGGAGAATTCAGATTGCTTACAAAATCCTCCCTAAGCTTAAAACCATCTGCAGAATCCCATTCCGGTAATTCATATAACTTTTCATCATCACCTGTAACACCCTCGGTCTTTTCTACAAGCTCCCCGCTCTGTGCATTAACCAGAAACTCTTTTTCCTGATTTTCAAGAGCGGACAGAAGCTGATTTACAAGACTGTCGGTTAGGTTAAAGGTCATTACTTTAATTCTTCGCGCTTTGTTATAATCTTGCTGATTAATCCATATTTAACCGATTCTTCTGCATCGAGCCAGTAATCGCGGTCTGTGTCTTTTGTAACCTGCTCGAGCGGAGTTCCAGTTCCGTCTGCAATAATTTTATTGAGCTTGGCACGGATTTTTTCCATATCTTTTGCATAAATTTCGATATCGGTTGCAACTCCGCGCATTCCACCAAGCGGCTGATGAATAAGATAGCGGCTGTTTGGAAGTCCAAGGCGTTTTTCTTTTGGAACAGAAAGCAATACAAGTGTTGCTGCCGAAGCAATAAGTCCCATACCAATAAGATAAACCGGTGATTTAACAAAACGGATTACATCATAAATTGCAAAACCTGCGTCTACGTCGCCGCCAGGTGAATCTATATACATATAGATTGGATCATTGCTCTCTGAATCAAGAATGAGCAGCTGACGTGCAATTCCATCTGCAAGGTCTTTATTTATCTCTCCAGTAAGAATTATCTGCCGTGTTTTAAGAAATCTGTCTGCAAACGGCTCTTCTTTTTTCTGCTTCTTCTCCTCTTCGTCGTCGTCAAAACGAGGAGCAGTGTAAATTGAATTCATTAAAATTCTCCTTTTATATATATAAATATATTATAAAAAATACCAACTGACAAGTGAAGAAATACGGGAAAGAAAGAAGTAAGTAAAAAAAGAACTTGTTAAAAAAATGGGCGGCTGGAGAACCTGCCTTAGTTCAGCAGGGGGGTTATGATGCTGAACTATGGCAGAACCTCCACCCACCCATTTTTTTGACTTGTTCTGGTTTAGATTGTATTCTTTCTTTTCTGTTTTCGTGTTAAAATATATTAAATATATGAAAAAGCCCCGCAACTTTACAAAAAAGATTACGACTCTTCTCTTGTTTATGGTGATTTCTCATGTGGTTTGGGCAGAGACATTTGTGGGGATTGGGAAGTTGAAGTATTTTGAGAGGGCTTATCCGGATGTTACTTTTGAGAGGCGGTATGATGTTAAGGAGCAGGATTGGGTTATAAGTGTTACGGTGCCTTCGGTTCCGGGGGATAAGAGTAGTCCTGGGAAAACTACGGAGTTTTATTGGGCAAATTCCTGCTTTTTGCCGGCAGAAGAACTTAAGAATAAGGATAATTACTGGCCGCTTTTGTACAGTTACCCCGAAGAACTGGCAGATCCGGCAGATTTTACCGAAGAAGAAAAAGCTCAGATAAAGAATTTTGGTTCAGAAGAAAGCCGAAAAAACGGTGCGGGAACTCCAATGTTCTTTTTTGAAGCAATTTATGACTCACAGACCCGTCTTTCGCTCGAAACCCACATTACAAAAACAACTTTTCTTGGAAAATCTACAAATGTTCACGAGCGCATAAAAGCCCCTCTTAAAAAAGTTGAAGAAAAAATCAATGAACTTGCCAAATATGACACAGAAGTAAAAGCTTTTGTAGAAAACATCCGTTCTGCCGACGCCTACAGCTGGCGAATCATAGCCGGAACCAACCGAAAATCCTTTCACAGCATAGGAATTGCAGTAGACATCCTTCCAAAATCGCAGGGTGGCAAACAGATTTTCTGGAGCTGGGCTGCAGACAAATACTCCGACACCTGGATGCTTGTTCCCTTAAGCAACCGCTGGATGCCTCCCGCCAGCGTAATCAAAATTTTCGAAGAAGAAGGCTTTATCTGGGGCGGCAAATGGGTCATCTACGACAACATGCACTTTGAATACCACCCGGAGTTGATTCAGAATGAGCCGATATTTTATTAAAATTTAATAAAATGAGCCGATAAACTTGATTTTTGAGCCTATATATCATATTATTTAATAAAAATGAGCCGATAAAAATTTAAGGATAATGCATGGAATATATACTTTATAAAAAGAACATTCGAATTCTCAAATATAAAGAAATCAATGGCAACATTACCGTTCTTCAAGTATATAATAAAGAACATCTTCCGGTTCATCTATTTGTAAATGGGATACCTTCATCCGAAAACCTTTATGCTCTCAATGAGAAAATGGAACAGTTTCTTGATAATCGCCTTATTCCATCAACTCGAAAAAATCTCAAAGACACTCTTAAAGAAATGGAAATTGATTCAAACTATAAATTAGCAGAAAAAAGCTGGTTTTTAAGTCTTTCTGATCAGTACTGGATTTGTCCTTTTGACCAGGAAAACAAACTTTTTTGGGAAGATATCAATTTTTTTACCAATGATTATGACCCCTCTATTGGATTACGATTGTTAAATAATTCAGTTAATTTAAATAAAAACTCCAGTTCTTATTCTCCAGATAATACAACCAATGGAGAGCTTCCAAAAAGGTGGTTTAAACAAGATGGAATAAATTATCTGGAAAAAGCAGGATCTGGAACAGAACAACAAGAGCCAATAAACGAACTTCTGGCAAGTGAAATATGCAGGCGTCTTAACATTTCTTATGTACCTTATTACCTTTCGATTCGTAATGGAAATTATTATTGCTATTGTCCAGACATAGTAGATGATACAAAAGAGCTTGTTCCTATGGATTCGATTTACCAGGATCTCCATCTGATTGATGGAAGGTTCTATGATTATTCGCAACTTATAAATCGCTGCAATGAAATGAATATTCCTGATGCAGAAATAGACATTCTCAAAATATTATTGCTGGATTTTATTATTGCTAATACAGATCGACATTCTTACAATATCAGTTTTATAAGAAATTCAGTTACATTACAATGGATTGGTGTCTCTCCTGTATATGACAGTGGTAAATCGATGTTTTTAAATCTTCTTGATTTTGAGATGGAAATGATGGGCTCAGGACAGATAGAAGCAAAACCTTTTTTTGGAACACAAAGTAAACAGATACAAAACATTCCAATTAATAAGTTAAGTACAATAATTAATTTGGATACTTTGAATGATATAGGCAATTGGTATTCTAATCTTTTAAAACCTCTCAAACGTTTTACAGAAGAGAAAAAAAGAGCTCTTGTAAAAAAACTTAATGAAAGAATTGCAGAGGCAAAAAAAATCCTATTATCTTCTCAACCTTTAACAGCTGTAACAAATGGAAAACACAAAAAAATCGATTTAGTTTATGCTGCATTAAAAGAAAATCCAAACCAAACAAAGGAAGAGCTGTCAAAAATCACTGGAATTTCAAGATCAACTATTACCAGAATCTTCAAAGAACTAAAGAAAATGGGAAAAATTCAACGAATTGCTTCTAACAAAACTGGTTATTGGAAAGTTTTTTAACCCTGTATAAGACTAGATTGCTTTCGCAACGCATGGCACGACGCCCACTTTCATCTTAATAGGACCTATCTATATACAATATACTATAAAAAATTACTGAAGGGGAAGGCGGAACATTGCAAAGTCAAGTGCAACAATAGACTTCATGTGGCGACTTTAACCCCAAACATTTTCTAGGACGATTATTTAAAAGCGAAACGA
>JAEEGL011744530.1_pt1 | contig 11143 bp, 4 predicted proteins | sample 9134231 | NCBI WGS metagenome assembly JAEEGL01 (sample SAMN16246548, study PRJNA631951) | gut metagenome | biome: gut microbiome; feature: rumen; material: fiber-attached | host: Bos | place: Iran: Karaj | collected 2018-10
AGCCTTGCCATATCTACGGTCATTCAGTTTGCCAAGCATAAAGGCGTGCAAGGTATCTGGGGTGATGACGAGGATATCATTTTCCAGTTGTTTAATTCTCCTTGTCACATCTGTGTCATCTCCGTCTATCTTACCAACTGTAAGCCCTGTTTTCTTCCCCCAACGTTGAACCTGTTGACTACTCAGGGCTTTCATGGGGTATATAGCAATGGCTTTCGATCCAGGATTCTTCGCTAATATTTCCATGGCCGCCAAATGGAAAATCTGTGTCTTTCCAGAACTTGTTGACGTAGTCACACATACATTCTTACCTTCCTTTGCAAGTCTGATGGACTCATGTTGGTGACTCCACAAGTTAATGTCAGCTTCTTTTAGGTATTTCAGTGAAGCGTCACACAAATCTAAATCATCGTATGACTTGATGGTTTGTTCTTTACCTAGTTCTATTGACCTGTGGCAAATTTTAAAACCTTGTTCTACAATAATACTTTCAACTTGGTTCATCTTTAAGAAGTATATTAAATTGTTACTATATTTATGACTACAAAAATGGACGGCAAAGATAGGTGTTTATACCTAATAGCCCTTTTGAGGAGCAGTCCCTTCCCCATCTGTTAGGCTCTCGACTGCCCGTGTGCAATAGGAATGGAACTGCCCATTAAATGTATAGGAAAGGGGCATTCCCTCCCCAACTGGTAGGCCCTCGACTGCCCGGAACAACAAGAGGGAGATGCTCACTTTTTTACCTATTCCAATATATTGGTGGTATTATCACCTATTAGAAAACTTGTTTCTTGAATTCAACCACAAAATTACGAAAAATCGTGGGCATAACCATATGTGCTTGTTCACTTTTAACACTTTTATACAAACCCGATTCGGGATGTGTTCTTTTTGAGTATGGTCTCCTCTTGACAGAAACGCTGTATTTTGTCTGCGTCCACTGAAGACTCACCGTATAGGATGGATTCCACATCGCACTTCCTCACGATGTTCTCTATCTGCCCACCGCTGAATTCGTATATGGTGGCCAATTGGAGTGCTGTGTCAGCGCTGAGTGTGGGCAACATTGACAGCCATATCTTTTTCCTCTGCTCGATGTCTGGTCGTTCAAAACATACCTTGTAGAGAAAGCGTCTCTCAAAAGCATTATCCAAGCTCTGCTCCAGGTTGGTTGTGGCAATCATAATGCCGTCAAGCGTCTCCATTTCCTGAAGGACGATGTTCTGAATGGCATTGTTCATTTTGTCCACTGAGTGCAAGGCCTGTCCCATGCGTGTGCCAAGAATCGCGTCAGCCTCATTGAAGAGGAGTATCGGGGTTGTTTTGCTTGCCTTGCACAGTAAACGGTAGTTGGTGAACACCGCCTTGATATTCTGTTCGCTCTCCCCCACCCATTTGCTCTTGATTTCCGACATATCCACCTGCATGATGTCACGACCTGTCTTATGGGCAATTTGCAGCACGCTCTCCGTCTTTCCCGTGCCAGGTGCACCATAGAAGAGACATGCGAACCCCGTCCGTCTGCCATGTTCCTTCAGCCGTGTCTGGATGGCCGTCAGTTTCTCCACGCTCAGCATTTCCGACAAGTCCGCTATTTGCCGCCCCACCTCTTCATTGAAGAACAGACTCTTTTCCACAATGCTGTCGGCTTTGATTGCCGACACCGTCGTCTCCATGTTTTTGGGAAGAGAGAAACCCTTTAGTAGCTTCTCCCGTGCATTCTCTGTCAGTTTGAACATTGACCGATTGAGAAATTCCTCCTTCCCAGCAAACTCCACGATGTTTCTTTTCATGAGGAGATGGTTCCCTTCCATCATGGGATGGACCTCGTTGTATGCCTCATGCCGATTGTCAAATAGGTATCCCAAACTATCCGCAGAGATTTGTTCATGTTGGTTAAGTATCAGATAGCGAGCCAACTGTGTTACAATCAGTTTGCTGTTGACAGGGAGGTTCATTCTCTCTAATCTTTTGACAAACTGTATGTTTTCATTCGCCTCAAGGAGCTGTTCGAACTCCTCTATGAGCAATTCTGTGTCTATCTCCTCCTCCTTGCGTTGGTGAGTCATGTCGAAAAACAGTTGGAAGAAGTGTATGCCGTCTTTGGCGGTCAACGACTTCGGCACAAAGCGGCAGTCTTTCATGATGGCCGTAATGGCGTCACTTGAGACTACATATCCTACCCCGTCGTTGCCATACTTCTTTTTTGTTCTCCTCAGAAACTTACGTTTCACTAAGTCGTCAATATCCTCTTGGAATTGCATGACACGTACTTTTGAGCAATCCAAGAATCTTGCCAGTCTGGAGATTGTGACCACGTTGCCGTCTAAACTCTCCTCTACAATAATTGAAAGCAAGAGAGCCTGAGTGGATGTGATGCCTTGAAGATCGGAGATATAAAAAAGGAATTCTTTTATAGCCTCAATGAATTCGGGCTTTAGTTCTGAGTCCTTCATTACTCTCTGGACGGTTTCGATGGACGTGAGCATGGATTTATTCTCGTCATACATGAGTCTCTCAATCGATTTCATATCCTCGTCTTTACCTCTACTATTGATTTTTGCTTTTCTCATATCGTCGATAAGTATTCTTTGTTTCTGTCAATCTGGCCTGAAAAGATTTTGTCATTTGTTTTCGACCGCGAAATTACAGCAAAGGAATGAATTGAAGCCTGAATTTATAGGTATAAGACATAAACACAAAAAAGAAAAGACCTCCAAAGGAACTGGAAGTCTTGTCATCACCATCAAAGATAGGTACAACTATAACATAAATGCTACTTTTCAATTCCTACGTAATGGAAGAATTGTTCTGGCCAGTAATTCATGATGAGTTCATCAGGAAAACCGACCTCCTCCACAAGTGGCATGACATGGCTAAAGTCCGCTATCTGGAAAGAAATATGCGCGTCACTGCTGAGTATGAGAGGAACATCATGTTTCTTGCATAGCCGCAGGATTTCCAGACTGTTTGTAATAGCGACCGTCTTCTTTCTTTGAGGAGCAAGAGAATGGTTATTGATTTCCAACAGCGTATGAGCCTCTTTTGAAGCAAGTACCAATTGTTCGAAATCCATTTCTGCCGTTCCATCCCCAGGATGACAGATGACGTGTATCTTCGGGTTGTTGATGACGGCTATCATTCCCTCCGTATTTTGTTTTTTATCGCCACCTTTCCAGCATTTGCCATGGATGCCGGCAATAGCGATATCCAAACGGTCGAGGTAATTGTCATCAAGATCAAGGCTACCTTTTGTGTCGAGGATGTTGACCTCGCAACCCATCAGTAGCTGGATGCCATACATCTGCCGTGGCACCACAAACATATTCCTGAAATACACCAAAGGACATGTTCCAGGAATACTTGGACCGTGTTCAGTGATACCTAACACCTGCAGTCCTTTGTCAGAAGCAGCCTTAGCCATTTCTTGTAAGCTGCTATAGGCATGACCCGATGCCACGGTGTGTGTATGTACGTCTAATAAAACCTTCTTCATCGATTCACCTCACGTTTATACCAGTTTTCTCTTGAGCAATTTCCGGCACTTCGACTTCAGATGGAAGATGATGAGTTTCCGACTCCCTACACCATTTTCAAGCACTGTATGATAACCGACACATTCAACCTCATCAAAGAAAACATTGGCATTATTTATTCTTTTAAATAGTAAGATACGTCTGTCATTGTCTTTGATAGGTTTGTTTGCGTTATCTGAGATGAAGTCCTGATCGAATTTTCGGTCTTGACCTTGTCCTACCATCTCATAATCCACGCCTTCTCTGTCGGAGTACTCGTTAAATCGCTTGTCAAGGAGTACTGCAACGAGATTTGATTTTTTCAAGAATGCTTGCCTATAGAAAGGATCCTTTATAATCCATGTCTCATCAGGTGCTAGAGTAAAAGACTCATCATTAAATGTGAAAACCACCTTTTCTTTATTAACGGGTGGCTCTGGTTTTTTCCAGTCGGGCAAAAGGATTTTTACCACTTCCTCCATTTTCTCTTTTGGATATTCCTCTTGCATCATGAAGTTGACAAGTTTCTTATAGCGCATGTCAAGTTCTTTCTGTCTCTTTTGTTCATTGATATCACTAATGGCCTTTTGTACCGTAAGTGATTGTTGGCACAAAGAGCCCACTTTCTCTATGATGTTTTGTTCCGTTACATCTGAAAGATTGGCTTCGATGAACTTTTTCCCAGGAATCTCTTTAACAAATTCTGCCTCTTTTTCTTCAAGTTGTTTATTCCAAAGTATCTTATGTGACTTATTGAATAAGAAAACTGTCACATAGGCGATATGGTTTGTTATGTCATACCAGAATATAATATTATCTTTATGCAATGTGTTTGTTTTTCTTGAGCATAAGAGGGTATTATTGGAACTGCATTTGATTTGTGATATCGAAGTGATAAAATCTATCTTGTTTGGAAGTTCAACATCATTTGTAAGGACAGATGGAACGGGCCTAATGTTTGTTTGGGATAAATGTTGTTGACCTGTCCCCGAAGAAATTTCAACCGATACTGACGCATTACTTTTACCAGTATTGACTGTCTGTTTAGAGAAAATCTCTTGCGAGAGAACAGAAAGCTTGGAAAGATATTTAAGATGAAACTCTTCAATTCTAGATATTGCTATCTCTATACCCAAAAGAACGTCGGTATCAACAAAAATTCTGAGTTTTTTGCCCTCTCTCTTCAGTACTACTTTGTTACAACCTGTATGGATTTCCTTCCCATTCTCTCTTGAATAGATTCTCCATGTCACACTGCCTGGATTTTTAATGAACAGGTAGTTCTCCTCTATCTCATATTCACTTTCTACCAGCCAACTTTCATTCTCCAGAATCCTGTCGTTTTCCAAATTAAGAAAAGAAAGATTACCATCTATTTCCTTGCAAACGAACATCCGCTTATCTAATAGCCTAATGGGAGCAGAAGAGAAAGAGGCCAAGGGTTTGACATTATGATTCTCATTATAAATGCGGTATATGCTCCTGTCGTGAAGTTTGCAAATCAGATATCCATAATTCTCTGTAATGGAATCAAACTTTTCACTAAAATGGATATTCTTTGGCCTGGTACCTCGTATAAGATCGGCAGGTTTGTGGAAGTGCAATGTGTACAATCCGTATTTGCATGTAGAATAGTATCCATTATTGAATCTATCTGCCAACATTGTCCCCTCATAGTATTCATACGCAGCCGTCTTATTCCATGCATATTTTCTTTCTTTCGTATGAAAATATATCCATTTGGACATGTTCTCTTTAGCGAAACCCGTCAGTTGTATTGGCCTACTCCGATGGATGTCCTTACTTTCTGGACCAATATACGTATATGTGTCTCTTTCAAATGAACCATCCTCATATATCAAATGAACATAAGGCGCATCACTTCTATATGCTGCGAAACTTCCTGTCTTGAAAGAATATGCATCTGTCCTTTTAAAAGTGTGAGCCACTTTCGCTGATTTTTGGTTCAATGAAAAAACTTCTTTTTGTGCATTGTACAAAAGGAAGCAACTATCATTAGGGTACAGTTTATAGTAATTGCTGTGCTCATTGAGTTGTTCAATTTTGAAAAACACGTCTTTTACCAGAACCTCGCCATCTTTTAGGAGTTGATACTGGTTATCGGCAATTTTATGGATATCAATCATTGCTATACAATTTGTTTCTATTGTTCGGTATAACGCGTGTTTTCTGTCGGACTTACATCACTGATGTCTATATTACACATCAGAATGCCATTGACAAAAACATTAACCAGTCCTTCTGAATCTGCTGTGCCTACATACGTACCTACTTGCTCCGTGAAATTCTCTGGGTCATTCTCATCTCTAACAATGACTTTCACCTCCGTTGCGCTTTTGAATTTCTTAACGCTTACGTTTGTATTAGATATTTCCATAGGCTTGTCAAGAATGTCATTACACAGAGCCAATAGGGCCTGTATAGTTTGTTGGTTGATATCATTGCATATGGTTTTTGCGATAATCTGATGGTTATCCCGAAGGAAAGTAAAAAGATCCTTGAGTCTATCGGTCTCTATAATCCTCTTCGTCATATTCATTGAGGAAGCGTCGTACATAGCAACGAATTTACTACCAGAGGGAAGATCAGATGTGCCGAAAAACAGCTTTCCATTGATGTAATTAATGTCATTCCTATCAAAAGCATTTCTGCGAAGGAATGTTTCGAAAAGAATTTCTGCTATTTGTTCGGTTTTCACACCAGGTTCGTCAAAGGAAGGTGTGAAGAAAAGTGTCCCTGTGGTATGAAATGGTCTGAATTGGAATACCTCGTCGTATTTATTGTATTCACGATGTTGACCAGTTATCTCGTAATATCCCCAGATATTACAGTACTCATTCACATTCAAGTTAAAAATCAGCGTATCTCCACATTCTATGACTTGTTGGTTTTCGGTTTTGAAATTGGGAATCAAGTATTTTCTGTTAAAAGAAGTAGTCTTTTTATACTTGTTATTTTCGGTAGCCGTCTTAATAACCTTTTCTCTTTGGTCAACAAATTTCACCCTTTGCCTTATTCTCTTGGTACCGCCCATTGTTTCCCTGATAGCACCTCTATAAGCCTCTGTCGTAATTTGGTTTCTGCTCACTGTCTCCTTGGTATCCTCGTCACCGAGTTGGATTGTGAATTGCTTGTCGAAGTATCTCAATGGATATTCAAAGTGGGGATTGTTACTTCCAGCTATTTTCTCATAAAAATAAGTGGTCTGACCTGTAAGTACATCATTGCACAGTTTGACAAATGATGGGGGAAAACATCTCCCGTCATTGAAAGCCTTTCTCTTGTTTATACCACCTTTCCATTGCTTGTATTCACATTCGTCATGGTCACCCACATGACATAGGGCATGGATGTTCTGGATGTTCTCATCCTCTAGATACAACGCTGGCTCGTAGGTTGGAAGGACTTTGTTGATATCATAGTTCGGATCCGAGAAAAGCAAGTTGGATGCAAAAGACTGGTTGTTCCTAACAATAATCACATAGCTCTCCCCTTTACAGCCAAATCGACCTACACGCCCAATACGTTGCTGATAGCTATTCATATCTTGGGGCATATCAGCAATGATGACCACATTCAATCCATCAATGTCAATACCTATTTCAAGTGCACTGGTGCTGATGACTCCTCTGAATGAACCTTCTTCCAAATGGTTGGTGATTTGATCGACAGTCTCCTTTTCGTAGCCTGCCCGGAAAGGATAAATCCCTGTTTTCTCTGCATTGTTCTCTAATCTTTCGTGAAATGCTTTCAGACCTACCTGCTGTCGGCTCTCCACAAAGGTGATACTCTTGTACTCGTCTAACTTGGCCAATTCATAAACGAGGTCAGCCACTTTGTCATTACCTCGGTCTGGTTCGTTGTGGTCATTCTCTATAAAAAGGAATTTCTTTAGTGCGCTGGGGGATCCGTCCTGAGTGATGTCAATCTCTATAAAATCTCCTACACCTGTAATGTCAGATGAGTGTTTGACAGCATTAGGCATTGTAGCAGATGCCGTGATATACTGAGCAAAGTCATCACGGCCTCTCAATAGTCGACGAACGTTATTTAGTCTTCTGAAAAGGTATGCGGAGTTGGTTCCAAATAGACCTTTGTATAGATGCAGTTCATCGATAATTACCATGACGAGGTTTTTGATGAATGCGCTAATTTCAGGATAACGATTAATTCTACCCAAAAGAAATGCATGTACGACATCGGGGGTCATAACAAGCACATCAGAGTCTTTAATTCTCTGGAGTCTGTCTGGTGTCTTTACAGAACCATCAATCTGTCCAATTTTAAGCCCAGAATCTCTCCATCTTTCCAGTTGCTGTCTATTCAAGGCTTTCATTGGATATACGGCCAGAATTTTTCCCCTTGGGGTTTTGGCCAAAGCCTCCATAGCGGCCAATTGGAAAATCTCTGTTTTCCCAGAGCTGGTCGACGTCGTTACGCACACGTTTCTCCCGGCTTTCGACTCTTGAATGGCCTTGTGTTGATGAGACCACAAAGAGGGAATGTTTTTACCCTTGAGGAAGGTCAGAGACCTATTGCTCAGGTTAAGGTCATCATAAGAAACACTTTCAGCTGGTTTGGCTGGCTCATATTTTTTATGACAAATCTTAAATCCAGCATTCTTGATGATTTCTTCTACGGTCATAGATTTTCTAGAATTGATAGTTGAGGTAAGAAATATGGTGCAAAAGTAGGAAAAAAAAGTGAGATATACTTCATTTTATACGTATACAAAAACAAATAAAAAGTTTTGACATTCCAATCTTACAAACACAGGCATTTAGATTCAGCCATCTCCAACATCATGTATATCACTAGATAACCATACTCTGCTTGCAGGATCTTATGTTTGTCAACAAATGGTTCACGAAGATGAAATCCTTGCTGTCGTGCCACGTTGCGGTGCATCTTGTTCGTCACAATGCCGCTCAGGGTGCAGAAACTCTTGAGCATGTCCGTGGGGTATGGATACAAATAGAACGTATCCGACTCACTGGCATTTTATAGGATGGATAACCTAATGTTAGATGGAATAGAATACAGGCAGAGGTTCTTCCCCTGCCTGTAACTAACTCTTCATTTTTAAGGATTTTCTTAATTGTCAAATCCCAATTTTTCCCATGCTTCCATTACTAAACGTTTCGTCCGATACTCACCGTATTTTCGAATCTCATTGTCTTTCAGCACACGGAAAGTTTCATTGATACATCCTTCACCACAAACATCTTCAGGGTCAAGAATATATTTCAAATCTACAGTAGAAAGACCGTACAAGTGAGCATAAATGGCATCAAGCTCAGCTTGCAAGACAACCCGACGCTCCGGATCAAAAATAAATGGTTCTTTATTACCTAATTGTGGTAGTTCTGCACGCTGTTCTTCACTTAACTCATCCCAAAGTTCTTCCGCCCAACCGTCAAGGTCATGATTGAAGTAAAATAATTCCACAGCACGTTTTAAAATTTGCAACTGCATCATATCTGAGATTTGTTCAGGAGAAAGAACTGGGAATTGTTTGACATAGAAAAAGTTCATAGAAGTAGCACCTAATTTCTGCCTAACTATATAGTCAAAAGGAATAGATGAAAGCATACAACACAAGACAACAGATCCTAAGGTCCCGTTATCAGAATAAATAATTGGAGCTTTATTGTTCATTCCATAACGTGGAGTTATCGTAGCAATCATTGTTCTTTCATTCGTTGAATTAGTTATATCACGAAAAGCTAGGAACCATTTATGCGTCCATTGCCAAACAACATTTCCGTCTTTGTCTGTTTTTTTCAATTTCTCTTCTAAAATTGATTCTGGCACCCAATACCATGGAATAACATTATTATGTGGATCCTGTAGTTCTGATAATGATGGAGATGAGATTGTATTGGGACGATTGCCAGAAGTAGGCCATACTCCAAAGTGGTGATTATAATGCCATATCATTTTTCCTTCGTAAAGAGGTACATAAATATTTCCATTTAAAATAAAAATACCATTTTCATAGGTTGCTCCATTTTGAATAAGCTGATTATATGTCTGGAATAGATATGAATCATTCGACATATGAATCATTCCACGAAGTTTAACATTCCATGGGTTATCTCCAGTTTTCTCATTTTCTAAAATTGCCGCTTTGGCATACACTTTATTTGTCAGATCTGCATCTTTACTTGTTCTAAAAATAGGACAAGTTCTGGTGTTAGGATTTAATCTTACAAAATCTGATGTCTTCAAAGCATATATACGCTTAGGGTCTAACAAGTGGTCTATTCTTGTTAGAAAGAAGCCTCCCTTTACAGTACGTGGTTGTTTTAGAGGTTTTCCTGCAGTAAGAAGGCAAAAACTTTGTCTAGAATCAATAGCAAACAGTTTTTCTCTATTTTCAAAATCAAACAAAGAAATCAAACGATTTTCATCTATTAATTTGGAAAAGAATGCTTTATTACTATCATTAGTGGTTATCCCTCTTGGTAAGACCTGTCCAAAAGCCTCTTTTGAGTAGTTCATACAATGTTCAGCAAAAAGAGGGAACAAATCGATATCACCAGTCGCTGTCAACTTAAAACGGCCACAAAAACGAACAAAACGGCTCATTGATTCAGCGTCTTTTTGTGCATTGATGTATTCTGAATACAATGATGGCTCAGTATGTGACAATTCTGAAATAATTCTTTTTCGAACTGCTGATGAACTCGCATTGGCTATGTCTAATCTTCCATGGCTCTTAAACCAAGCTTTATCTTCAACTTTTATTTTATCCCATGGTGGATTTCCACACATCACATCAAAGCCACCATCATAAGCAAATACTTCAGGAAACTCCACGCACCAATGGAAGAAACCATGCTTAATTGCCGCTTTACCAATTTCTTCTTTAAAAGATTCTGGAAGATACTTATTTGTTTCAATTATCGTATTATTATCAAGATCCTTTATTTCTTGTAATGCTTGATAAACGGTACGGGAATATGGAATATTATACGGTGTAAATGTTCCAGATTCATCAACATGCGATTCTAAATCTTCTGATTTGAACTGTTTGTAGAAAGCATAGGTATAAACATCACATGCTCTGCGTAAACATTCAACACGAGGTGACTTCATAAGTTCTTCCCATCGTTTTTGTTTGGTAGATTGTTCTTGCAAAGAATTTTCTGGAAGATCCGCAATTTCTTTCACTTTATCTGCTAGCCCTATTTGCTCGCGATCTATATTCTCGATGGTAAAGTCTTGTGAAAAAAGATTAGCTATATTTTTCTTTTTAGCTCCTTTTTTTACTTGAGAAATTTCTTTTAATGCCTCTTTGTTGATTTTAACAACTATGCGCTTTGTTTCAATATCATCAGCTGTGAATGCATCATTAGGCACACCATCGAGAAGGGTGTCAAGATTTGTTATTCCTACCACGGAGTTTCCACAACGGATATGATGGTCAAGGAAAGATAATGGTTTACCGGCACAATAGCCTTCAATCCATAGTACAACTTTGCAAAGTTCTACTGCATCAGGATTATAGTCGACAGCATATACACACCTCTGTATAACCTCACGGAGTGCCTCTCTGTAATCAAGGGATGCAGGATTGTCTTCTCCTGTCCGAATGGTAC
>JAEEGL012249048.1_pt1 | contig 11143 bp, 10 predicted proteins | sample 9134231 | NCBI WGS metagenome assembly JAEEGL01 (sample SAMN16246548, study PRJNA631951) | gut metagenome | biome: gut microbiome; feature: rumen; material: fiber-attached | host: Bos | place: Iran: Karaj | collected 2018-10
ACATAGCCGCGATCGATTCCAGCGACGTGCTCCTGCTCGTCATGGACGGCAGGGTGCCCGACGAGGGAGCAACTTTCGAATTGGGTTACGCATACGCCAAGGGGAAGACCTGCGTCGGTCTCAAGACCGATGTACGCGTTTCGGAGAACGGCGGGGACAACATCATGCTGGTACATTCACTGTCGTACGGGATTGCGCGCTCGGTGCCCGAACTCGTCGAGATGCTGGAGGGATTGTGATGTCTGCTCAGGAGGACCTCAGGAACAGGGGCATGGAACGCTCCGATGTGGATGCAAGGAGGGCTGCAGTAGAGCAGCTCACGGAGACCAAGCTCGATACCATCGCGTCGTATCCCTTCGAACCGAAGGCGGCGGCAGCCAACGTGGAGAACATGATAGGCGTCATCCAGGTTCCGCTGGGATTCGCCGGGCCCGTGACGGTCAACGGCGACCATGCGGTAGGGCCCTTCATCATCCCGCTCGCTACCACCGAGGGTGCCCTCATCGCATCCGTGTCCAGGGGGATGTCGGTCATATCCGCCGCTGGCGGTGCGAGGGCCAAGGTCTTTGCCGACGGGATGACGCGTGCACCCGTGCTCCGCGTCAGGGGCATTGACCATGCCGCCGAGGTCATGAAGTGGATCGACGAGAACTCGATCGCGATCCAGAAGGCCGTAAAGGAGACCACCTCCCACGGGGAACTGATACAGATTGAGTACTTCCCCAACGGCCGCAGCCTCCACCTGAGGTTCACGTTCGCCACCGGGGACGCCATGGGAATGAACATGGCGACCATAGCCTCCGAATCCGTATGCAGGCTGATCTGCGAGAGCACCGGAGCGGAGATCGTCTCCGTCTCGGGCAACATGTGCACGGACAAGAAGCCTGCTGCCATCAACATGATAAACGGACGCGGGAAGACCGTCATCGCGGAGGCCAGGATCCCGAAGGACCTTGCCGAACAGAAGCTCCATGCCACGGTCCAGAGCATCGTGGAGACCAACACCAGGAAGAACCTCATCGGCAGCGCCATGGCCGGCAGCCTGGGATTCAACGCCCATGCGGCGAACATGGTGGCTGCGCTCTACATAGCGACGGGACAGGATCCCGCACAGGTCGTGGAGGCGTCGGAGACCATGACGGTCTGCGAGGAGGTCGACGGGGACCTGTACATCTCGGTGCGCATGCCCGCGGTGGAGATAGGAACCGTCGGCGGAGGTACCAAGCTCCCGGCGCAGTCGGAGGCGCTGTCGATGATCGACTGCAAGGGAGCGGGGAAGGCACTGAAGTTCGCTGAACTCGTCGCGGTCACGGTACTTGCGGGAGAACTGTCCACGCTGGGAGCGCAGGCCGCGGGCCATCTGGGGAAGGCGCACGCCGATCTCGGACGCGTCAAGAAGTAATCGCCCCTCCTTACGCGCGGACGGGTGCGCAAATATCTTTAATACCAGGGGACATACGCGGGGACATGCCTGTAATCAACTTCAGCTACAAGGACCTCTGTTCCCTGATCGGCGAGGACATCCCGATCGAGACCCTGTACGACAGGATCCCGATGATGGGCGCCGTCATGGAATCCACCGACATGACCTCGGACGAGATGTCCGTGGAACTGTTCCCCGACCGCGCGGACCTCTATTGCGTGGAGGGTATGGGAAGAGGCCTCCGTTCGTTCCTGGACATCGAACCCGGCATGGCGGAGTACGAGGTTGAGGAGACCGACATCGAATTCACCGTCGAGGAATCCGTCAAGCCCGTGAGGCCGGTCTTCCTCGGAGCGGCGGTTTTCGACATAACTATCGACGACACCCTTCTCAGGAGCATCATGGAGATGCAGGAGAAGCTGCACGTCACCATCGGAAGGAAGAGGTCCAAGGTCGCGATAGGCATACACGACCTGGACAAGGTCACCCCTCCGTTCACCTACAAGGCGGTCGGACCCCACGACATCAGCTTCGTGCCCCTCGCCAAGACGGAGAGGTGGGATCTGGAGGAGATCCTCCAGAAGCACGAGAAGGGAGTGGGATACAGGCACCTGCTCGAAGGCAAGGACAAGTACCCGATCATCCTCGACGCGGAGGGACGCGTCCTGTCATTCCCGCCGATCATCAACGGTACGCTCACACAGGTCACCACCGATACCACGAATCTCCTCATCGACGTGACCGGTACAGACTTCAAGGCGGTCAAGGGCGCATTGGACATCATATGCACCGCACTCGCCGAGCGCGGAGGCTCCATCGGCTCCGTCACCATCCACGACGGTGCGCAGGACTATGTGATGCCCGACCTCTCTTCCACCAGCTGGAAGTACGACGCGAAGGAATGTGCCAGATTCCTCGGTATGGACATCTCTCCCGAGGAACAGGTCGAGGCCCTGAGGCGCATGGGACTGGATTCCATGTGCGAGGGCGACACCGTCTACGTCGAGACGCCTTCCACAAGATTGGACATAATGCACGTCAACGACCTGTACGAGGACGTGGCCAAAGGATACGGCTACGAGAAGTTCGGACAGGGCGGCATCGGTGTCTCCCAGACCACCGGCGGTCTGATGCCGATAACCAACATCGCCGAATCCCTGCGCGACGCCATGGTCGGATTGGGATTCACCGAGGTGACCACGCTCACGCTCAGCTCGGATGCGGACCAGTTCGTCAGATCCGGACTTCCGGAGCTGGACAACGTCAGGGTGCTGAACCCCATCACCGAGGACCACACCTGCCTCCGTTCCTACATGATGCCCAGTATCATGAGAATATTCAGGCGCAACAAGCACCGCGACCTACCCCAGAGGATCTTCGAGGTCAACGATGTGGTGGTGGACGAGAAGAGGCGCACGCACATCTGCGGAGCGATCATGAACTCCAAGGTCTCCTTCACGGAGATCAAGTCCTACACCGAATCCGTGCTCCGCGAGATGGGCATGGAGTACTCGCTGAAGCAGTCCGAGTACAGGACGTTCATACCCGGAAGGGGAGCGGACATCGTCTGCGACGGCAAGGTCATCGGATTCTTCGGAGAGGTATCTCCCCAGGTCGTCACCGACTACGAGATCACCCATCCCGTGTCGATGTTCGAGATCGACCTGACGGATTACGCCAAGGGACACACCACCTCGATGTTCTGATACCATGAGGTTCCCGGATTTCTCCCTGAAGGACGACACCGGACAGGTGCTTCCATCGTCCCTGCTCACCAACATGCACTTCATAGCGGTCTTCGCACCGGACCTCTCCGAGGATACCCTGGACCTGGCGGATCAGTTCGACGTCTACTACCAGAAGCTGATCATCAGGAACATCATCACCATGGTCATCACCCCCTGTTCCCAGGAGGAGATCAGGGAGAAGGTCCTGGAGAGGGACATCAAGGTCAAGATGATGTCCGATCCCGGGAACGACCTCCTGAAGAGATGCGGCGCGTCGGGGAGGACGACCTTCTTCGTAGGCAAGGACATGGAGATACTGGCACAGTGGAACGACGTCTCCGTGGAGAAGCATGCCGACGCCGTGTACGACCGTCTGAAGGGCTTCTTCAAGAGTGCCTGAGCATACTCTCCAGGATCGAATCCGCATCCCCTATGACCGCGGTGTCCGCGGACGAGTTGATGGGGGCGTTCCTGTCCCTGTTGACCGATATTATCCTCTTGGCCCTCACGCCCGCCATGTGCTGTACGGATCCCGAGATACCGAAGGCTATGTAGACGTCGGGGGACACGGTCCTTCCGGACTGTCCCACCTGTGCGGACCTGGGCATCCATCCCCTGTCCGCCATGGCCCTGGAGCACGATACCGACGCGCCTATCTTCTCAGCAAGCCTGTATGCGGCATCGACTGAGGAGCGCTTCCTGATCCCGTTGCCCAGGGATATGAGGATCCTGGCCGAACCTATGTCCTCCCCTTTCGGAGGCTGGTCTACGGACAATATTTCCTTCGGACGGACGATGCTGTAGGGTCTGCTGATGGCCGTGCCCTTCCTCCCCTCCTCTGGGACGGGGTCCGGGAACGTGCCCGGTCTGACGGTCGCCATCTGCGGGAACCTGTCCGTGCCTATGGTGGCCTCTATGTTCCCTCCCAGTGCGGGACGGACCATGATCAGTTTCCTCCCTTCCGCGGATATGCGGGTGCAGTCCGCCGTCAGTCCTGTGTCCATCTCCGCTGCGACCAGCGGGGCCAGTTCCCTTCCGCAGGGTGTGGCCGAGAAGAGGATAGAGGCAGGTGTGATCCTCTGGGACAGGTCGGCGATGGCCATAGCGAACGTCACGGGCTGGAAGTCCTTCACCGCGGGGTTCCTCATGTGGTACAGGGTGTCCACGCCGTAGGAGAACAGGGTATCGTACTTCTCCCTCCCCTCGGCCCCGGCGAACATGACGCCGAACACCCTTCCGCTGGAGATCTCCCTTGCTTTACCGAGGAGTCCGAACACGGAGGGATGGATGTTCCCCTTGCAGTCGCTCTCGATGTACACCAATATGTCATCGGAAACGTCCTGCTCCAGGTCGTAGCGGGACAGCATCCCCGGAGGGAGCCTGTTGGAGCAATTCCCGTCCTCGCACGACGAGCAGGATCCGGAACAGTTGCTCATCTCACGACCTCCTTCAGTATCGTCTCTGCGGCCGAAGCGGTGTCGGAACCGTCTATGAATGTCGTCTCCTTCTTGCTGCGCATGACCGTGGCCACGGATACGACCTTGGTCCTGGACCCGTGCGCTCCCGTTGCGTAGGGGGAGATACCGATGTCATCGATCCCCAGCACCTTGATCTCCTTCTTCGATGCGGAGACGTAATCCGTCATGGACGGTATCTGCACGCATCCCTCCGGGGGGCGCATGAACGTGATCACGGCGGGGAGGGTTATCCTGGAGACCACCGTAGAATCGCCGTAGTTCTGTGTGACTGTCATGGCGTCGGGGTCTATGGAGGATACGTAGGAGTAGATGTTCGCCTTGAGGAACACCGCCAGTTCCGAAGGTACCTGTGCGGTGTCGCCGTCCGTCGCCTGCATACCGCAGAACACCATGTCGTAATCCCTCTTGGACAGGAAAGCGGACATGGTCCTCGCCGTGGCTATGGTGTCGGCTCCCGCGAACTCCCTGCCCGAGATCAGGTAGGCCTCGTCAGCCCCGAACTCGAGGGATTTGCGCAGGACGTCCTGTGCCTGCATCGGCCCCATGGAGACGGCATCTATGTGACGCTGGCACTTCATTGATACCGCATGCTGCAGCGCCATCTTACCGAAGGGATCGATCATCGAAGGGACGTTCTCCCTCATCAGTCTCCCGTCCTCGGATATCTCGACGAGAGCGGGGTCGGGTACCTGTTTGACCAGTACGGCTATGCGGAGCTCACTCAATCATGTCACCCCTGTTCAGTATCATGTTGGGATCGAAATACGATTTGAGGGCACGGATCTCGTCTATTCCTTTCTGACCGTACATCATCCTGATGTAATCCCTCTTCAGCTTGCCGATCCCGTGCTCTGCGCTGGGGGAACCGCCAAGGTCCACCGCCTTCTGGGCGAGCACGGCATAGGCCTCCTTCGCCTTCCTGAGGTCCTCGAGGTCCTTCAGGATGATCTCCACATGGGGATGGAAGTCCCCCAGATGGCCGAATATGACGTATTCGAGACCGTAGGAGTCCAGCGTCTCTTTGTAAAATGCCATCATCTCGTCCGACCTCTCCTCGGGGACGGACATGTCCGTACCCATCTTGTTGAGCGCCGGCATCTCCTCCTTGAGGGATGCTACGTATTCGAATATCGATTTGGGGACTGAGTGCCTGAACTCGAACATCCTTCCGCGGTCGTCCTGGTCGTGTCCCGCCCAGCTGAGCGACGGGTCCCCTCCGTTCTTCTCGATAAGTTGGAACAGCCTTTCGTACCTCTCGGAGACGGATCCGTCCAGGGCCATGTCCAGGAACACCGCGGAGCATCTGTCCTCCGGCGGCCTGAGGATGGTGGGGTCGCTGTCGGAGACCCTCCTGATGAGGTCTATGGAACCGCAGTCGAAGTACTCCAGGAACTCCGGGGCAACGACGGGGTCGTGCCTCACGTCCTTGATGAGGGATAGCGCCGATGCGTCGTCGGGCATGAACGCTATGTTGGATATGAGGGGGTGCCATTCGGCCAGGAGGACGTCGGCCTCCGCGATCACTCCCAATATGCCCTCCGATCCGATGAAGACGTCGATGAGGTCCATTCCCTCCTTGGAATAGAGTCCTCCCGCGTTCTTCACGGAGGTGTTGAAGTCATAGGAAGGCATGTCGAACTCAAGGTGCCTGCCGTCGACGTCGGCGGAGAAATGTCTGCCCGAAGCGAAGTGCCTCCCCCTGTCCACGCGTATGGCGGAACCGTCCGCCAGGATGACCTTTATCGAAATGACCCAGTTCCTCGTGGGGCCGTACTTGAACGTCCTCGGTCCCGACGAGTTGGCGGCGATGTTCCCGCCGATGGAGCTGTCCATCTCCGTCGGGTCCACGGGGTAGAAGAACCTCCTTCTGTCCTTCAGGAACTCGGCGCAGGCATCGGGGGTGATGTCGGCGAAGCCGTCGATGTGCTTCATCATCACGATGTCCCTTAGCTTCCTGACGGTTACGCAGGGCTGCGTCCTCAGGAAGTATCCGCCGTCGTGTATTCCAATGCCGATCATCCTGTCGAGGCGTTCCAGGGAGATGACCTCGCCTCCCTCGGGCACACCGCCCCCGCACAGACCTGTGCGCATGGCGTTGATTGTCACCGGTATCCCGGAAGAGTCGCATCTGGAGATCTCCGAACGGAGCTCCTCCTCGTTCTCGGGTATCGAAACGCTGTCGGCCATCCCGCGTATCTTGCATTCGTCTATGGTGTACGGCGAATCGGGATCGGGAGAGAACCGTTGCATGGTCACAACCTCGGTATCATCGCCGCAAGGACCGACTGTTTCGTGAGTTCCTTGCGGTCCATTATCCCTTTGCTGAGGATGCCGATGGCACCCTCCGAATGCCCGACGGCATCCTTCTCATACACCCTGTCGACCGCCTGGCCGACGGTGAGTCCGCCCCTGACCAGATCGGCTATCTCCTTCGGGTAGGCGAAACCGGAGCCCATGCCCACGGTCACCCTGCCCTTCTGGTCTATGATCGCGCAGTGCTGGATATCCATAAGTTCACCGTACATCTCGAAGACTCCGGCTTCGATACCTACGGAGAGGTCCCTGTCTCCCAGGGCCTCCTTCGCGCGGTTGACTGCTCCGCGGTGGGTCTCGGCCTCGAAGGGCTGGTCGGGCACCCCGCTCTTCGCATCCACGGAGTAGATCCTGACGGAACCGTAGATGGTCTCCATGACCTCCCTCACGGCTTCCACCTTCACGCGGTTCGCTGATCCGACCGCGATGCGCACGACGTCCCTCTGGCCGTCGCGGGACATCTTCCCTTCCATGATGTCGCGGGCGTTGAGCTTCCCGCCGTCGCAGTTCCTGTAGAGGGCGACGACGTCCAGCTTCAGGGGTTTCAGGCCCCTCTTCTCCCTCATCCTGGAAACCAGTTTGCCGTTCTCCGCCGTCTCCTCGGATACCACCAGGATGTCGATGTCGTCCATGATCTCCGGGGGCCCGTAGATGTCGTCGATCGGGAAGATGGTGGCGATCTCGCCTTTTGATATGACGTAGTCCTCGATGGCCTTGCGTCTCAGATAGTAGGGGATGACCTCCTTCCTGTTCTCCTTGGCCATCTCGTCCGATGTTATGCCTATGTAGAGCTCGTCGGCCATCCACATCGCACGGTCCAGGAGTGCCTTGTGTCCCTCATGGAGCACGTTGAACGTACCGGCAACCGCAACCTTCGTCGTCATCGTATCACTTCATGAAGAAGATGGCGTACAGCATCATCAGGAGAGCGATGACCCAGATGAAGATGAGTCCGTTCTTCTTCTTTCTGATCTCGTTCTTCCTGCCGTTCTCGCATGTCTCGCTGCAGTACTGTCCCTCGCCCGTGAATGCCCTGCCGCATGTGATGCAGTGCCTGTGCTGCGGGATCCTTTCAACGGAGTCGCTCATTGTGCCCTCCTCCTATCCATCTCGTTGTGTGCTATGATCATGCAGTGGTTCGCGTGGAGGCTGACCGGTCCGAGACATATCCTGTCGAAGTCGTATGCGGACATGATCTCCTCCTCTTCCTCGGTGGGGTCCCTGTCGTCCCCCAGGATGAAGCACGGGTTCTCCGGGAAGTCGTACTCCCTGATGTCCGTGCCCCCTTCCCTCAGGTAGATGAAGGACGAGTCCTTCGAGAGCATCTCCATCAGCTCCTTCAGGTCCTTCCTGCTGACGAACACTCCGGGTGAGGACCTGACCTCCCTGTCGGGCTCCAGCTTCTTCATGAGGGCGTTCCTTATCAGCGATGCCGTGGACCTCTCGTCAGGGTTGAGGTACCTTATCTCCGCACCCGAGAACCTGACCAGTTTGGGTGCGTCCTCGCCTCCGAGCATCAGGAGGTACAGTTCCACGTCCTTGCGGAGGTCGTGGCTGAGGAAGAACGCGGAGTTGACGCATCTCGTGAGGATATCCAGTCTGCCCGCTCCTCCGCAGATGTCCTCGAGCTTGAAATCGGCGGTGGTGTGCGCCCTGTGGCCGAGGATCACGAATCTGATCATTCGTCATCCTTCCCCAGGGCCTCGAGGTCGGCCTCGGACATTCCCATCTGCTTCATCATCTGCTTGCGCATCTTGCGGTTGCCCATGATGCCCTTGACGGCCTTCTTGCTCTGGTTGAACTGTTTGAGCAGCTCCCTGACGTCGTGGACGGAGGTTCCGGAACCCATGGCGATCCTGTTGACCCTGGATGCCTTGATTATCGCGGGATCCTCCTGTTCCTCCATCGTCATGGAGTCCATGATGCACTTGTACTTGGCCAGTCTCGCCTGGGATTCCTCGAAGTTGATCTGGTCCTCCATCTTGGCCATTCCGGGGATCAGTGACATGATCTTCTTCAGCGGGCCCATCTTGTTCATGGCCTCCATCTGGGAGTACATGTCCCTGAGGGTGAACTTGCCGGACATCATCTTGGCGCCGGTCTCCTCCAGTTCCTTCTCCTTGCCCTCGTAGCCCTCCTTGGCCATCTCCATGAGGGATGACAGATCCCCCATTCCCAGGAGACGCGAGATGAACTTGTTGGCATCGAACGCCTCGAAGTCGCGTATGTGCTCACCGACTCCCAGGCATACGATCCTGGCATGGGTCTTGGCGACCGCCGAGATCGCTCCTCCTCCCTTCGCGGTACCGTCCATCTTGGTCAGCACCACTCCGGTGACGCCCACGGCGTTGTGGAATGCCTCCGCCTGGGGTCCCGCCTGCTGTCCCACCTGGGAATCCAGCACCAGGAACCTCTCGTCGGGCTTCGCGACCCTGGCGATGTCCTTGATCTCCTGGATAAGGTCGTCTTCCAGGGCGTGCCTTCCTGAGGTATCGATGATTATGACCTTCTTGTCCTTGAAGTGCTCCATACCCCTCTGGACTATGCCGGGCGCATCGGTCTGTCCGGGCTCCCCGTAGACCTCCACGCCGACCTTGTCACCGAGCTGCTTGAGCTGATCGTATGCCGCGGGCCTGTAGACGTCGGCGGCTATGAGTCCGACCCTGAACCCTTTCTTGTTGAACAGGTTGGCCAGCTTTCCGGTGGTCGTGGTCTTACCCTGACCGTACAGTCCGACCATCATGATGACCTGGGGCTGCATCCTCAGTCCCTCTCCGTTGTCCAGGAGGTTGACCAGTTCCTCGTAGATGATGCGGGCGACGTGGTCCCTCGGGCTCTTTCCCGCCGGGACCTTCTCCTCCAGTGCCCTCTGTTCGATCTTTTTCGTGAGTGCGAGCACAAGCTGAACGTTAACATCCGCCTGCAGGAGTGCGCGCTGAAGGTCCTTGACGACGTCCTTTATGAGCTTCTCGTCGATGGACGTTGCCCCGGTGATGCGGCCGAGCGCGTTCCTGAGAGATTTTCCCAATCCTTCCAAAACCATGTGCTATCATCCGACTTGATGCGCTCCCTCTTAATAAAATGTTATGCGCGCAGTCCGAGCGGGCACGCACGTATATAAGCGCCGACGGGGATTCGAGGACTATGAGGATGACGGTCCCGACGTTCGCTGCCATCGTACTAGCGTCAGTCGTCCTCGTCCTTCTCAGCGGTACGTCGTCGGCCGATACGGGTTACGCTTACGACCCTGTATCCAAGACCCTGACCGTGAGTGACGATGTTCCCGATTACGGCGATCCGTCGGAGACGCCCTGGTATGCGTACATCGCTGAGATGACGGACCTGGTCGTATCCGAGGGGGTGGCATCCGTCGGATCCAACGCGTTCGGAGGCGCGGAGAGGCTGGAGAGGCTGACCCTCCCGTCGACGCTTACCTCCGTCGGAACTCGTTCGTTCTCGGGATGCGAATGGCTGCAGGAACTGACGGTACCTTCAGGAGTCACATCTGTAGGAAACGGGGCGTTCTCGGACTGTGCTAGATTGGCAGAGGTTACGGTCCGTTCCTCGCCATCGTACGTCGGATCGGGGGTGTTCGACGATTCGGGATCCCTCGTGGAAGGTATGACAGTCAGAATCTATTCAGAGAATGTGCCAGCTTATCTGTTCTCACCCTCCTCGGGGCACTCCGTGCTCCTCAACAGCGTTGATCTGACGGACGTGACATCGGTATCGGAGGATGCCTTCAGAGGGTCGTCGGTGGATAAGCTGACGATTCCGATGGGCGTGTCGTCGGTGGGTGCCCGTGCCTTCATGGGTTCCTCCGTCGGTTCGGTGATTGTGGAAGGCTCTCCTGCGTTCGGCGAGTCCGTGTTCGAGGGCTGTACCTCTCTGACGTCGGCGGACATCTCATCGGTGAGGTCCGTACCCGCATCCATGTTCCGCGGATGCACGTCCCTCTCGGATGTCACGTTGTCTTCCAGAATTACCGAGGTATCGGACCGTTCGTTCGAGGGGACGGGACTGAAGGAGCTGGTGTTCCCGGGCACCCTCAGGAAGGTCGGCGAACACGCATTCTCGGATTGTATATCGTTGGAGCATGCGGCGTTCACGAACGGGTTGGAGCGTCTGGGGGACGGTGCCTTCAGCGGCTGTACGGCGCTGTCCAAGGCGGAGGTGCAGGAGGTCTCCTTCCCCGGTACGGA
>JAEEGL012532861.1_pt1 | contig 11143 bp, 4 predicted proteins | sample 9134231 | NCBI WGS metagenome assembly JAEEGL01 (sample SAMN16246548, study PRJNA631951) | gut metagenome | biome: gut microbiome; feature: rumen; material: fiber-attached | host: Bos | place: Iran: Karaj | collected 2018-10
CTCTCCCTCGCCGACACGCGCGAGTTCGGCATCGTGCGCATGATCGTCGACAGCTGGGAGAAGGCTCGCGACGTCCTCACGGCCAAGGGCCGCGTCGTCAACGTGCGCGACGTCGTAGCCGTCACGGTGCCCGACCGACCCGGCGGCATGGCGGAGGTGCTTACCGCCCTCGACGCGGCGAAGGTGAACGTGGAGTACAGCTACGCCTTCGCGTTCCACCACGGCGAAAAGGCGGTGCTGGTGTTCCGCTTCGAGGACAACGACAAGGCCATCGCGGCGCTCTCCGCCGCCGGCATCGACGTGCTGGCGTTCGCGGACATCCTCACCGACGCCAACTAAAACACTGGATGCCGGAGATCACTTTGCCTCTGGCGGCTCGTAGCGGCGCACAGCGGTGCGCCGGATGTCAATAATTTCGTCGGGGGAATCGCGAATTTGGCAGAACCAGAGAAAGGAAAATGATGAACAAGAGCATGATGATGGCGCTACTCGTCTCATTCGGACTATGCGCTTCGGCGCGTACGTTCGACGTGACGGCCTATGGCGCGAAGGCCGATGGCGTTACGGACAACACGGACGCTATCCAAAAAGCGATAGACGCATGCACGGCGGCAGGGGGCGGACAGGTGTTCGTGCCGGGCGGCGGCGTGTACGTTACCTACACGCTCTATCTCAAGAACAACGTAGACCTGCACATCGACCGTGGTGCCACGCTCATGGGAGGCCCCGACCCTCTGAAGTATCCGGAGTTTGCGCCTTCCGGGCACTGGAACGTGGAACGTGCGCCACGCTTCAACAAGCGCGCCATGTTCTATACCGTCGCGCAGACGAACATCGCCATCACAGGCACAGGAACGATTGACGGCAACGCGGATAGCTTCCATGAGCCCGCGCCAAACACGAAGCCAGGCAAGCCCAAGTTCCGTCGCAAGTCCAACACGCTCATCACGGGGCGATGCATTTTCTTCGTTGCCTGCCGTGACGTGCAGCTGGAAGACATCCTAATCTACCATCCCAGCGGTTGGTGCACGTGGTTCCTCGACTGCGACCGCGTGCAGTGCAGTAGCGTACGCATCGAGTGCCACCCACAGTATCCAAACGGCGACGGACTCCACTTCGGCGGTTGCCGAGATGTGACGGTGAGCGACTGCATAATCCATTCCCAAGACGACTGCATAATCCTCCGTACTCATCAGGAGCAGATGAAAAAACCGCGTCCATGCGAACGTGTGGCCATCAGGAACTGCATCCTGAGCTCGAACTGCACGGCCATTCGTTTCGGCTGGACGGGCGACTATGCCGTGCGCGACGTCGTGATATCTGGGATCGTGTGCCAGCACACGAACATCGGCATACAGTTCACCCTGCCGCCAGACAATATAGAGTACCGTTCTGACCCGCCTCGCGACCGCAAGAACGGCCTTCTTCCGCCGCCTCCGGGTACGGTGTTTCCGTACAGCGCAGAAAACGTCTATTTCTCCGACATCATCCTGACTGCCGACAATGCGCCTGTCAAGGTCTCCATCGGCGACACCGAAAGGGTTGACTTTATCCGCAACATCTCTTTCAGCAATTGCAGTTTCACGGGTGGACAACCGCCGATTTTCTATGTGCGGCCTCAAGATAACGTGCGTGACTGGCATTTCTCAAACGTGACATTCACGGTCGACCCGAAGACTGCCTGGTACAAGACGAAGATTGAAGACCTGATGTTCAGGAACTGCAACAACTTTACGTTCGAGAATGTCGTCTGGAACTGGAAGAGCGCGGATTGACTGCGACCATGCCCCGTACCGGGCAGTGTTGCAAGCAACGGAAGAATTTGATAACATTGACCCAGTTCGCTCTTGTGAGGTCAAGAAAAACAACGAAATGAAAAGGAAAGGAATTAAGGTTATGGACAGCATTAGCGTCAGGCGAGTCATACTTCTGCTGGCGATGCTTTGCCTTGGGACATTTCGGCCAGCAGGTGCAAACGTGATTGTCGCCGAGAACGGCAACCACGACCTTACGGATGCGGAAAATGTAAAGAATAATGTCGTGGAGCTCAACAACGGTTCAACGTTGCTGATCTCATCGTCCCTCGGTGCCGACGTAGTGCTGAACGCTAATATCAAGATCCTTGCCGGCGCCGCAGCGACTCTGAGCGTCGGCGAGGGCGTTTCCTCGTTGCGGATTGAGGGAGGGCTCTATGCCCTTGCCGGCGCGTCCCTTGACGTCACAGGCATCGGGATGGTCTCCATGGGTAAAAGCATGCGTCTTGATGCCATCAACTCTCCGCCGCTTGATATCGAGAATCTTACGTTTGACGCTGCCAATGCAACAGGTCTTGTGCTTACCAATTCTGTCACGATACGTCACGCTCCGACAAACATGTGCCCCCTGTCCATTTCGTCCGGCGCCAACCTTGCGTTATTCGGCACAAACTCACTTGCGCCGTTCGGCATCTCCGGCAATTTCACGCTCTCTAATTTCGACGTGGTACTTCTCAGCCAAGACGCCATCGACACAAACTCTACCGTTACGGTCAGTCCCGGCCGAACGCTTGCGGTCAAGCCTTGCAACAAGAACGGGGACTGGGCTTGGGCTGGCCGTTGGAACGATACTTTCTCGACGCCACGCATCGTGCTTGGCGGCCAAGGCGCACGTTGTCTCTTCAGGGCCAAAGTGCCTGTGAAATTCGTTTCATGTCCTGTGAGCGGCGAGGGCGAGGTGGCCTTTAGGCCGGACGATGAAACGCAGGAAGAAATCATGCTCTACGGGCCTTTTGAATATGATGGCGTTTTTTCGGTGCAAAACGGAAGTTCTCTGCAGACATATTCTTATGCATGGGGCAATGGCACGCGTTCGCTGTGCCTTTCGAACAACGCGACGTACCGCCCGAACGGCGTCGCCTCGTTCTCTTCGCTTACGATAGACAGAACCGCGACATTGGAGTTGCTCTTCAACAGCGACTTGACGATCGGGAATGTCGAGGCTGGCACGAAGTTGAGACTTGTCGCTGTCGGCGGAATTGGAGGCGGCCATGCCAATTTCACGGGTTCTTTTCCGGCGCCTTTTACGATCGAGACAGACGGTACGGCGTTCTGTCGGTTCAACGGAGGCGATCCGACGGCAGGATTTGAATGTGCAACGGAATCAGGCATCACCTATATTTGGCCGGACGCGGCCGGGGTCATCGACTGCCTTGGGCTCTCGCTAGGCAGAGGTCATCCATACGCGACGCTCTTCACGGACGGCGCGGTGCTTACGAACTTGTCCCCTTCGGTGAACGTATTGGCGAAGGGATCCGCGACCCTCGCAACGACCTCGACCGGCGCTTCCATTCGCTCGGAGACGGGCAAGACTGTCTCATACGTCTCTCGGACAGCAGACTGGCGGAACAGCGACGTCTTGCTGTGGATCGACCCATCGACAGCCGAATTCATACCTGTAGGCGGACATGCTTCGAACAAGGCGAGCGTAGATGGGAACGTCGTGTTCGCGAATATCCGCGACGTGCGTCCGAGCCAGACGACCTATTCGCTTTGGAACAGGCGCGACACGGGCACGGACAAGTCAAAGATAAACTGGCAGGTCTTCCCGCTTGCCGTGCCCAATGGCTATGACGGGAAAACTTACATCTCGCTCGGCGAATACAAGAAGAGCAAGACTCAGACGTACGTGTTTGACGATGGTTCTGCCAGCGTTACGAAGTCTACGACTGTGGCACGGCGCATCCTGCTTGCCAATGGTACCGTTACAGACACAGCCCCGACGGAAGCAGGCGCGGTGACGATGGTGTTCGGTTCGCAGAACGGCGGCGGCATGGCAATCGTAGGTACGCTGAGCGGAGCCTTCTGTCGTGCCGGAACCACGCTTAATCATGGAATCACTACGAACACCGCACACAGGATATTCATCAACGGTTCACTGGTGGCGGATCCGACCACGCAGAAGTTCTCGGGCGGGTGGGACGTGATAACGGTCGAAATGGACAGTGAGAAACTCTCGGCCTTCGGGTGGGGCGGCGGAGAGGGAGGCAACAACGACTATAACCGTTGCGGAGGACAGAACTACGGAGAGATAATCGTATTCAAGAAAGTTCCTTCTGACGGCGATCGCATGTCGGCGGAAAGATACCTTGCGGAAAAGTGGGGTCTCGCCTCCAAGTACGCTGTATTCACGAACGACGTCGTCCTGTCCGGCTCCGGCACGGTCAGGATGGACGGGGAAGACGCAAACGTCTCTGGTCGGTTCAACGGCACGATCGACCTTGACGGCGGTACGTTGATTTTCGCTCCGCGCGGCAATGTGCCCGACGAATCGGCTGTTCCGACGGCAGCTTTGGCGGGGTGGTTCGATCCCGACGACGAAAACAATATTTTGCTGAACAAGGATTCCGGTTACGACGATGCCGCAGGGAACCCGAATCTGCTTTGGGCCGTCTACGACAAGAGCAAGCCTGCGCGTGCCGATGGCGATCCGGTGCTCTACGGCACAGTATGGCGGCGTCCGCGCATCAGGCGCACCGCGCATGGAGATGGGCCGCTCCGCAACTGGATATATTTCGAAACATACAACGGATCCAATCTTCGTTTTGAGCAACTGCCGCTCCCGACTCTTGGGTCGAACGTCACCACGGCGGTCGCGCTGGCCGGAGTGCGCGAGATATTCGTCGTGCAGGATTCGTCGCGCGGCGGCGGTACGCCGATTGTTGACAGGATCGATCCCGGCGTCGATAACTTTGAGAACATGAAGATACTCCCACGGCGCACTTCCTATGCGTACGAGCCGATATGGGCCAGCAAGAACAACTTCCGATTCACCGACGCCACCGTGACAGGCGGAGTGGCGCGCCTGAACGGTACGGTCGTGGACGGCTCGCATGCCGGATTCACCGGCCACGACGAGGTATTCTCGTTCTCCACGACGGCCGATTACAGTCCGATAGCGCTTGCAGACGTGTGGAATCTTTCCGTGGCAGGATCCGGCGCGTACGAAATGATCGGCGAGACGCTCTTCTTCTCGGAGGTTCTTTCCGACCAGGACAGGCAGAACGTCATCGACTACCTGAACGCGAAATGGAGAGGCGTGCTCCCCGCTGGCAGCGGAGACTTCAGCGGTGCCACGGTCACGGGCTCTGGAAACGTAAGAGGCCAAGCCATGGCACATATGCCGAAGCCGTCGTCTACATTCTCCGGCTCGTTCGCCGTTTCGGAAAATGCCGATTGCGCATTCGTTGTATCTGCAAGGGACGGCGTCGAAGATCCGATAGTCGCTCCAGGAACAACGTTTGGATTCCCTGCGGCGGTAACTGTTACCGTGACCGTCATGGGCAAGGTACCGTCAGGCATCACGTCTTTTGACCTGATCGACTGCGCAGGCTTTGTCAACAATACCGAATGGACGTTAAATCTCGTCAACGCCGCCGGCGCGCACGGGAATCTCAAGACGCAGGGCGGCAAGCTGATCCTGGATCTTTTCGGGCCTGGCACCATTATTACTTTCAGGTAGGATTGGCATCCATGAAACGCGGCATTGTGCGTGCCTTTGCCTGGCTGCCGTTGCTGGTGGTCAGCGCAGCAGACCTTGGGCTCTTCCGCTCGACGGAAGGTCTGTTCGTTGTGGAAGGCGCGTTCGTCGACGGCAGTACGCCGAGACAACTGAACAAGACGGAAGCCGGCGTGCTTTTCTCCGTGGACGAACGGCGTCAGAAGGCTCCTTGCGAACGTTATGTCATACATGTACCGAAGACGACCGTCCCGGCCGGGGCGACAATAAAGTTCACGTTGCGCTTCGGCTCGACCTGCGGAATCCTCAGCGGCATCGCCGGGATCCGCGTAAAAGACACGTCCGGCGAGATATTCCACTACTTTCCGGACTTCAAGATCCGCGCGGCGGACGGGACGACGGAGTTCTACTATACCGTAGACGAGAAGACGCCAATCAAATGGGGAGGAGACCGCGACGGAAAGTTCGGCGGCGATTCCGTCAGCCTTGTTGCCGTCACGTTCAGCGTTGACTCAGGAAATGCGCAAACCGACCATGTCGAGATGCTTCGGCTTGAGACATGCCGTCGGCCGACCTTTACCGGCGAAATCTCGGCAGAAGTGGATACGGGCAACCAGCTTCACCTCGTGCGCGATGCTTCCGAATCGCCGGTTCTTGTTCTCCGTTCGCGCGCCGATGCGCCGCGGCGATGGCGCGGGAAGCTCGCGGTGCGCGATTTTTACGGGCAAGGCAGTCCATTGACCGTGGATGTCGTTTTGCCGGCCAAGGACAGAACGCGAATTCCCGTGCCGCGCCCGGACCGGTTTGGACACTACCGCATCGAAGGCGAACTTTCGTCCGAAGGCGGAACCGCCCGCGTGGACACGGCATTCGCCGTGCTCCCGCGGCGGCATCCTGGCGCAAAGATGCCGATGGGCTGCTTTCGCATGGGCGTCAACTTCCATTCGTATTCCGGCTATGACGAAGCGTCGCGAAAGATCGCCGAGGAAGCGCTTGTGGCGCTCGGCGCGAAGATCGTGCGCGGATCGGTGGGCAACTTCCGCCAGGTCCAGCCGAACCGCGGCGAATGGAAATGGGATAAGCCAGATCGCATCGTGAACGAGCTCGATTCGCTCGGAATCGCCATTCACGCAATAGTCTTTTCGCCCCCGAAATGGTCCATCCCCGAAGAGACGCGCATGCGGGCGAAGGGCAAGCGGCATGCCCAGGACGCCCCGCCCAACCTTGATGCGTATGCCGAATATCTCGAGCGCTTTACCCGCCGATACGGACGCAAGATCGACTACTACGAGATCGGAAACGAATGGGACACGCTGTTCTCTCTCGGCATCATGACGGCAGACGAGGCGATCGCTCTCCAGAAGACGGCCTACAAGACCATAAAGTCGATTTGCCCGGAGGCGTGCGTCATACACAACGGCTGGTGCGGGGCCGATTTCTACGCAGAACCAAAGCGCAAGGCGGCCGCCGAGCGATTCCTCACAGGCGCGCGCGGCTTCTACGACAGGCATGTCGTCCATATTCACAGATATTTTGACGTCTACGAAAAGCAGTTGGACAAGTTTTTCTTCCCTGATCGCGTGCGCCTCGGGCTGGACGGAAACGTTCCATGGTATTCCGACGAGACGGCGTTGTCGTCCGGCATCGCATCGGAAGAGTGCGTCGCCGCCACCGTTTGGAAAAAGATCCTCCACGCGCAGGCGATGGGTTCCGTCGACTACATCTGGTATAACCTGCGCGCCAGCGGGCCGAACGCAAACGAGAGGGGCTACGGGCTCATGGAACGCAACTTTACTCCCAGACCGTCGTACGCCGCATTTTCCGCGCTAGAGAGCGTCATTTCGGGACTCGTCGCCGAACGGCCGATCGAGCGTAAAGGATACCGTCGCATCTATCGTCTGAAGGGCATCAAGGATGGCGCAAGTCGCATCGTATATGCCGGCTGGGACACCTGTGCTGACCCGAAGCCGCTCCACCTGAAGATCGATGCCGGCACTGCCGAAATCGTCGATTTGATGGGCAACTCCGAACCGGTTCTGGCCAAGGACGGAATCGTCGAGTGGAAGCCTGGCAGGTTCCCTTCTGCGATTGTCGTCAAGGGCTCGACGTCCGTGGTCGATGCTGACAGGCCGCAAGCGTCCGTCAAGACCAGGCTTGACGATTGGACGATTGAGCTTGAGCGTGCTGTCGGGCCAGGTCCTGCACGCGCACCTCGTGTCGCGCTTTCGAGCCGCGCACAGCGTTTCTCCGTGTTGACGCCGGAACACGCCCGTTGCGAAACGCTTACCGACGGCACAAACGTCTGGAAGATATCCGTAGAGACGACTGCAACCAAGGCAGATGGCGGCCTGAAGGTGTCGGGGAGGATCAAGAACTCAAGCGACGGCTGGAGGGTGATCGGCTTCAGCGGCCCGGCATTCGCCGTTGCCGGAGTCGAGCCAGAGACGATGTCGCTGTACGTGCCGGAAGGCCTTGGCAAAAGGGTTAATCCTGTTATTCAGGGCAAGGTGGCAGGTTCTTTGACGGATTTCAGGCCGGAGAAGTGGCAGAACTCGAGATGGCTTCGCATGCCGTCGGGAGGGCTGTTCTTCGGAACGGGCCTCTACCCTGGCGCCATGGGGCTTGCGATGCCGTTCATCGCGCTCTCTGACGGCGTTGCAGGAATCTATCTTGGCCGCCACGATCCCGACGCGTCTGTCGTGAGGCTGGAGCTGGAGTGCCACGACGGGCAAGACATGCTAGCCAGGTCCGTACACTGTATGCCTATCGCGCCAGGCGACTCCTGGAATATGCCAGAAACCGCATGCCTCAGGTTCTCCGGAGACTGGAGGGAGGCGTGCCGCATATACCGTAGCTGGTTCGATACTGTCCATCAACCCGTCAAGGCGCCTGCATGGGTTCGTGCCGTCACCGGATGGCTGCTCACGATCATGCGCCAGCAAAACGAAGAGGTGATCTGGAAGTACTCGGACATGGACAAGCTGTGCGACATCGCCGATGCTAACGGTCTCGACATGATTGGTCTTTTCGGATGGACGCAGGGTGGTCACGACCACCTTTACCCCGAATATCGCGCAAGCGATGAAATGGGCGGGGCTCAGGGGCTGAAAGACGCCATTGCGCTCGCGCATCGCAGAGGAAAGCGCGTGTGCCTTTACGCGAACGGTCAGTTGCAGCAGGTCGAGGCCACGGACTTTTGGCACGAACACGGCTGTCGCATAGCCATGACGGACGAGAACGGGGAGCTGTACATACAGAAATATCCAAAGTACAAGGACATTCCCAAATACAAGTTCGCGCTTGGATGTCTTCATTCACGCGAATGGAGGGAGTGCATGACGAGCCTGGCGCGCCAGGCTTGTTCGTTTGGCGCCGACGGAATACTGTATGACCAATTGGGCATGACGCGTCCGCTTCTGTGCTACGGAAGCGGACATGGTCATCCGGTTCCGTCGAACGGCCACGAGTCGGAACGGCCCTCGTTCCTGCGCGAGATACAGCGAGAGGCAAGTCGTCTGAACGCTTCTTTCGCGCTCATGACGGAGGGAATTCACGACTCCATCCTGGATTCCATATCATGCTTTCATGGTTGCGAGACCGGATGCTTCCAGGCGCGCCTCTCTTGGGAAGAAGGCTTCACAAAGGGTGCCGACAACTGGACCCGCGCATTCGTCCATGACGCGGACTCCCGCTTTAAGCTTGATCCAGGCGAAAACACGGTGTTCCCGGAACTGTTTAGATATGCATTCCCGGAGGTATCCTCCACCGTGCGCATTCCTTCCCCGCTGGTAGACAGGACTATGGTCAACTGGACTCTTCTCTATGGGCTTCGCCACGACATCGAGCTACGCTACGCGGACGACAGGCGATATGCGCTCGACGGAATTGTTCCGTCGCCAGGGGAAAGTTATCCCCACGTATCGTCGCCGCCAGACGTCAAGCGTATGAACAACATTGACAGAAGAGATGCCTACGCATATCTGCATGCCGCAAATGCGTTCCAGAGGCGTCATTCGAAATTCTTGTGCGAGGGCGTGTTTGCGGACATGGACGGCATTGAGCTCGCTTCGCCGCCATGCGTCATGGCAAAGCGATACCGTGCCGCCGATGGCGAATCGTGCGTGATTGCGTGGAATCTCGGATCCGTGCCAGTGAACGTCTTGGTCATGCTTGATGGTCGCACTGCCTTGTCGGCGGAAGAATTCAACGGTCCCGTAGACAAGATGTCGCCGATCGGAGCTAACATGGTGAGAATATTCTTCTTTGGCCGTTAGCGCGTTCCTGCCATGCAACCAGCTTTGCGATGAGGAATACGACCGTTTTCATGGAACAAGGTTACAAGCCGAATGCTTTTTGCTCGGATCACCAAATGGTATTGCCGTGGATGTTCAGGCAGCTGCCTATTTCAGGGAAGCTGTTAGCGGCGGACGGCGCAAGGTAGAGGTACACCTTGCCGGTGAAATCCGCCGGGGCCACGTCGGGCTGCGAATTCGGCAGCACCACCGTCGAGCAGCTCGGCTTGTAGTAGACCGGCTTCCCCTTCTTCTTCTTGCCCGTGTCGTAGATGAGCGTCACGGTCGCCTTGCCGGCCGTCGTCACCGTTACGGCGAGGACGCTGCTCTTGCCACCCACGTCGACGTTCGCCTTGTAGACCTTGTACTTGTTCTTGCCCGAGACGAACAGCTTCGCGCCCACCTTCTTGTACGTGGAACCCCAGAGGTTCTGCTGGCACTGGACCAGCGAACCGTCCGTGGTCTGCTCCATGAGGTACGCCTCGCCGCCGTACATGCCGCTCTGGACCAGGAACTGGAACGGCCTCGTGAGGTACTTCGTGACGGTCTTCGTCTTTCCATTCACCTTCTCCTTCGCCTTGTAGGCATACTTGGCGGTCACCGGGACGAGGAAGTAGGTCCCGTCTGACTGAGTGAAGCCCGTCACGCTGAACGTCCAGGTCTTGCCGCCCTCGGTGAACTTCCCACTCACCTTGCCCGCGCTCGTCACGCTCATCGTCGCAAGGCCCGTGATGTCGCCCGCGCCGTTCGCGATATAGCCCGGGAACGAACCCTTCACCCACGAGGGAAACCGTCCACCTTCAGCGCGACACGCTGCGTCACGGTGTTCCCGTACATCATCGCCTTCACGTTGACAAGATACGTCCCCGACTTCACCGTATAGCCCTTGAAGCCCCATTTCCCGCCGCCGAGATCAACGAGCGAGATGCCCTTGGGCAGACCCGCCGCTGTCACTTTGGCTTTCTCCGACACCGTAAACTCCATCAGGCTGCCGTCGTGCTTCAGCGCGATCGAACTCTCCACGATTTCCCCGCCAGCAGTGTTGAAGTCCATGCTCGGCGGCATTCCGGCCTTTATCTCCCAGATGATCTGCGCCGCCTTGGCGACCGTCTTCTTACCGCTCTTCACGTTCTTCGTGAACGTGACCACGTACTTCCCGACCTTGGTGGAAGTACCGACGATCGTCTGCCCCTGCTGCTTCACCTGCGTCTTCTTCTTGTCCTTGTACGTGGTGGATGCCGCAAACGTGAGGCCCGGCGGCAGACCCGTCACCTTCGCCTCCTCGCCACCCACGGCCGGGCGGTCGCTGACGAGCTTCCAGCCGGGCTCCGGGCGGCGCGCATAGTCTCTCTTTCCTC
>JAEEGL013116612.1_pt1 | contig 11143 bp, 7 predicted proteins | sample 9134231 | NCBI WGS metagenome assembly JAEEGL01 (sample SAMN16246548, study PRJNA631951) | gut metagenome | biome: gut microbiome; feature: rumen; material: fiber-attached | host: Bos | place: Iran: Karaj | collected 2018-10
CGAGGTTTGCCGCGGGCGCTATCAGCTTCTTTGCGATAATGCCAAGATCGCAGCATACGGCCATGAAGATAAGGTTCTTAAGGCTTATGCGCTTCAACTGATCTTCCTTTTCAAACACGGAAGGTCGGGCTGTTTCCGGCTCGGCCCCGGCCGGGGGACCGTAGCAGGCGCCTTAGGTCCGAGGGCTCGGAGGATCGTGTATCCGTATGTTTCAGGGGTATGTCCCTGATAAGATGATTATATTACCGCCGGCGTTCCGCCGCAAGTGCGGTAAACTTTTCCAGATCTTCCGGAGTGTTGCAGTTCAGCAGTTCCGGTGAGTCGTCCGGCAGCTCCAGGAGCATGGGCGGATGGTCGCGGAAAAGTTCCCGTACGGCAAGCCGGCCGTTGTTTACAAGGGCCAGCGCATCCTCCGCCAGAGACTTTTTGTAGACCCCGACGAGCGGCTGGATCCCGGAGGGCGAGGCCAGTACGACTATCTCCGCGGAGCTTTCCTCCGCGGTCCGCATAAGCTTTTCGACGGTGTCCGCGCTTACGGCTGCGGCGTCCACGCTGAGTATGACGCAGCATTCCGCGCCCGAGGCATTAAGCGCCGACGCGATGGCGCACAGGGGACCTTTGTCCGGCTGCAGATCTTCCACCAGCCTTGCGTCAGCGGGGATGATCCTGTTGCTTCCTGCCGCGTCGCAGACCATCAGGTCCTGTATACCCGCGGAACGGAGTTTGTCCAGCTGCATCTCAAGCAGAGACCTGCCGCCGATGACCAGCGAGGCCTTGTCCCTTCCCATCCTTTTCGATCTTCCGCCGGCGAGCACAGCGCCGGAGAACTGTTTCTTTTCCATAGCTTTTTCAGTATATCATCCTTTGCGGATATGATAAAATAAAATATCAGAGCATATCGCCCGAGGCCGGAGGACCGGAACGGAGGATAACAGGAAATGATTACATACGATGTATTGATAATAGGCGCCGGAGCGTCAGGACTTGCGGCAACTGCCGCCGCGCTGGAAAAAGGCGCAAGGACCGCAGTGCTGGAAAGGAACGACGAGCCGGGCAGAAAGATACGCGCCACGGGCAACGGAAGGTGCAACTACAGCAACGTCGACGCGCCGAAGAGCGCTGTCGTCACGGAGCGCTTAAGGCAGCTTGCGGGCATAGTTCCGGCCGTGGAAGAGGGAAGGATATACCCGCGCAGCTTCGAGGCGGCGACGGTGGCGGAAGCTCTGGCGAAAGCAGCCTCCGGAGCGGACATGTTCCCCGGAACGAGGGCGGTCTCGGCGAAGAAAGACGGGGATCTTTTCGTTGTGGATACAGAGGATGGCAGGTCCTTCGTTTCCCGCGCCCTGATACTTGCCTGCGGCGGAAAGGCCGGCATCCAGTACGGCTGCTACGGCGACGGCTACAAGCTCGCTAAGGCCTTCGGACACAGTGTCGAAAGGCCCATTCCCGCGCTGGACGCGATGGTCTGCGCGGAGGATCTGGAGGCTCTGCACGGAGTAAGGGCGCAGGCTAAGGCAACGCTTTCAAAGGAGAGCGGGGTGACCTGCGGCGGAGAATTCTGCAGCATATACGTAACTAAGGATCCGGAAGGCGCGGCGGGCGGCGGAGCCAGGGACGCGGCGCTTCCTGTCTCGGAAAGCGGCGAGGTGCAGTTCACCAGGAACGGCATCTCGGGCATACCGGTAATGGACCTCAGCAGGTATCTTAGACTGGAGGCAGGCAGCGTCTTTACGCTGAGCCTGGACTTCTTCCCTGAGCTTTCCGCGGAAGAACTGGACAGTCTGCTTAGCGAAAGAAAACAAAGATTCGGGACGGGGCTTAAGGGCCTGCTTCCCGAAAAGTTGGCGGAATACATAGAAGAGCCGGGCAAAGGACGCTCGGCCAAGGATCTTTGCTTCCCGGTAACGGGCACCAGAGGCTGGAAGACCGCTCAGGTGACCCGCGGAGGCGTGCGCCTGGAAGAGGTCGACCCTGAAACTTTCGAGTCCTCGCTTTGCAAAGGGCTGTATATTACCGGAGAGCTTCTGGACTACGACGGACCCTGCGGAGGCTTCAACCTTAACTGGGCGTTTTACACGGGACTTGCTGCCGGCGGCAGCGCCGGAAAGGAAGGCTGACCATGGGCGTAAAAGACTGGACGCCCCAGCAGAAGAAGGCCATAGACGAAAGGGACCGCAATCTGCTGGTATCCGCGGCGGCGGGCTCCGGCAAGACGGCCGTGCTCTCCGAAAGGGTCGCGAGGCTCGTGAAAGAAGGCACGGAGCTGGATTCCATGCTCATCATTACCTTTACGACCGCGGCGGCCGCCGAGATGCGCTCCCGCATCCTAAAAGGTGTGGACGATCCGCTGTTCTCCAGGACACACATAAGTACCTTCAGTTCGCTGGCGCTGGAGATATACAAACAGTACTACCACGTGATCGACGTCCCGCCGGGGCTGTCGGTCTGCGACGATTACAAGCAGAACATACTTAAAAAGGAAGTCCTGGACGGGATGTTCGAGGAGCTCTTCGAGAAGGACGACGCGGACTTCAAAGACTTCCTGCTCCATAACTGTTCCCCCAAAAGCAACGAAGCCGCAAGGCAGATGATACTCCGGCTGCACACTTTCATCCAGAGCATGCCGGATCCTTTCGCGTGGCTGGACCGCGTGGAAGCGGGCGAGTTCCTGGACCCGCAGAAGCTTATGGCTGAAGCGGCCGGAAACGCCGCCGACAAGCTCCGCGAGGCCCTGGGATGCTTCGATCAGGCTTCCGGACTGCTGAGAAATCCGCTGGTCGACGGGGCGGATCCTCTTCCAAGGCTTGCGGAAAAGATAGAAGACTACAGCAATAAGGTGCGAGGAGTTCTGTCGCTCTTCGGCAGCGGGGACGTAAGTCGCGCGTTTGCCGCGCTCTCGGAACTTGCCGGGACCTCCATGGACCAGCTCAGACCCACCGGCGCGGAAAAACCCGCATTCGAGAAGGTCTCGGAGGAGGTAAAGGCCTACCGCGACGACGGCAAGGCGTCCGTAAAGGATGCTGCCTCCATGGCCGGAGCAATGTCGGAAGAGGCTCTGGAAAAAGAGAACGCGCTGCTGCTGGAGCAGCTCAGGAAACTGTGCCGCCTTACCAGGGAATTTGCCGCGCGCTACGATAAAAAGAAGCTGGCGGCGGGGCTGATGGACTTCTCCGACGCCGACCACTACGCGCTGCGCATACTGGATGATCCGGCCGTGCGCGAAGAGCTGCGCAGCCAGTTCAAATACATCTTCGTCGACGAATACCAGGACAGCAACTACGTCCAGGAAGAGCTCGTAAAGCGCATAAGCCGCGGCAACAACGTCTTCATGGTCGGCGACGTAAAGCAGAGCATATACAAGTTCAGGCTCGCCGAGCCGGAGATATTCATACGCAAATACAAGGATTACTCCGCGGGGACGGATCCGGATTCGGAAGTCATAGACCTTAACACGAACTTCCGCAGCAAGACGCCGGTGATAGACTTCGTCAATAAGGTCTTCGGGGATGTGATGACGGAGCGCACCGTCGGACTGGACTACGACGAACGCTCCATGCTCCGCGGAGGACCCGCAGCCGGGAACGGCCCCCTGTACGAACCGGAGATGCATCTGATCTCCAAAAAACTGGCGGAAGACAGCGAGGCGGACGAGGAGATCGCGGAGCTTAAGTCCACGGAACTGGAAGCGATCAACGCAGCCGAGGTGATAAAGAAATACCACGGCAAGCCGTTCTTCTCCGACGGACAGACCAAGAGGCTGGAGTACTCCGACATGGCGGTGCTGCTGCGTTCCGCCAAGGGCCGCGCGGACACTTTCCACAAGACGTTCACCGACATGGGCATCCCTGCCTACCTGGCCGGAGGCGAGGGCTACTTCGACACGCCCGAGATACAGATATTCCTAAATTTCCTGCGGGTAACGGATAATCCGTCGCAGGACATACCGCTGATCTCGGTGATGCATTTTTCCGGAACCGGTTTCTCCGCGTCGGATCTCGCCAGGATAAGGCTGGAGTCCGGGGCGGGCCGCAAAAGTTCGTATTACGAAGCGCTGAGGGCGTTCGCGGCTCAGGTAAGCTCGCGCCCCGAGGATCCGCTTGTAATAAAAGCAGCCGCGTTCCTGGAAAGGCTCTGCGGATGGAGGAAGAAGGCCGCGGCGCTTCCGCTGGCGGACTTCATATGGGAGCTTCTGGCGGAGAGCGGAGTAGCGGACTTCGCGAGGGCTCTTACCGGCGGACGTCAGAAGATGGCAAACCTGCGCTCCATGGCGGACAGGGCGGAAGCCTTCGAAAAGGAGTCCGCGGAAGGCATAGGAGGCTTCGTGGCCTACATGGAACTGTTGGCCTCCAGGGAGAGCGTCGGTACCGGACAGGCGTCCGTCCTCTCGGAAAACGACGACGTCGTAAAGATAATGACCATACACAAGAGCAAGGGCCTGGAATTCCCCTTCGTCTATCTGGCGGAGATGGGCAGCCCCAGGGACCGCAGCCAGGACAGGAGCGCTCTGCGCCTCCACAAGGATCTTGGCGCTTCTCTGAAGCTTAAGGACGTGCGGACGGGCATGTCCGCCGTGCCGCTGAGCAGCAAGCTAATAGAACAGCGCGGAAAGCGCGAGGACCTTGCGGAAGAGATAAGGGTACTCTACGTGGCCCTTACCCGCGCCATGAACATACTCGTAATGAGCGCCTCGGTGGACGACGCGAGGGAGTACGCCCGTTCCGCGGTCAGCCGCAGAAACAAGCTCAAGTCGTACCTGAACATGGTCTACGACTCCGTCTCCAGGGACAAGGTATACATACGCGAAAAGGAATCCTTCGCGAGCGTAAAGGACGACCCGCGCAAGGCGGAAGTAGTTCGCGGCATACGCTACGGTTTCGACGTGGACGAGTCCGCGCTTCCGATGACCATGGAGGAACTGCGCAGGAGGCTGGGATACAAGTACGAGCCGGACCCGGACGAGCTGCTCAAGAGAAAATACAGCGTATCGGAGATCTCCGAGCTCGCGGCAGGAACGCTCAGAAAACGCAGCGGCATAAGGACGCCTTCCGCAGCCGCTTCGGACGCGGTAACCAAGGGCAACGCGTACCACAAGGTGATGGAGCACATACCGTTCACGCCGGAAGGCAAGAGCGCGGAGGACATCGCCGCGTTCATGGCGGAGCTCAGGGAAAAGAACATCCTGAGCGAGAAAGAGGCTTCGCTGGTGGAACCGGAGCGCGTAGCTGCGTTCTTCGCTTCGGAGCTCGGCAGAAGGGCCGTGGCCTCGGACGACATACGCAAGGAGTCGCCTTTCATACTGCGCACGGAATTCGATGGCAGGTCCGTTGTCGTGCAGGGAGTCATAGACTGTTATTTCCGCGAAGGGGACAGCTACGTCCTGGTGGATTACAAGAGCAGCTACGTGGATCCGCGCGATCCCGAGGCCGCAAAGGAGATGCTTCTGGAACGCTACGCCATGCAGCTGGACCTCTACAAAAAGGCTCTGGAGACCATAGGAGAAATACCGGTCAGCGGAGCTTATCTGTACCTCTTCGGCTCCGGAGACTGGGTCGTTAGGTAAAAACGGTACACACATATATCCGTTTCGTTGACACTGATATACAGAGATGCTACGATACCTTTGCTTTTGATCCATGCGGGGAGGAAACGGAGGATAAAATGTCAGAAGCACAGGTCGGAGCAGGCTCAGCCGTCCGTTCCGCAGGCGGTAACGCGGCGGAAAACAACGAAGCTATCAGCTTCACGATACTGGAGCACCTGGGGGTCTTAAGGGCCAGCGCGTCGGGCTGGGCAAGAGAACTCAATTACATCTCCTGGTGCGACAGACCGGCAAGGTTCGACATCCGGGACTGGACGCCGGATCACAAGAAGAGCTCCCGGGGCATAACTCTTACGGATTACGAAATGAACAAGATCTGCGAATGGGTAAGCCGCAGGAACTCAGCCGCAGCCTCTACTCAGGATGAAGGCCGGTAAGAATTCCGAAAACATCTTCGGAAGTTCTTCGGAATATAAAATGCTCGTCTTAAAGATCTCCGAGTATCCGCTCAACAAGGAACTGCTAAGGCTGTACATGATGGACATCGCCCCTGCGGGCAGTTTCGTAAGGGAAGCTCCTCTGAAAAGATACGGCGCAAGACCGACGGAGGACAAGGCCCTTAGGATAGCGGATCTTAAAAGACGAATATCAGAGGTGGAGAAAGCCCTGCTCAGTATCCCGGAGGAATACAGGAGCGGGGTCTTGTATCATACGGTATACCACGGATGCAAGGGCATCCAGGGAGGAAAGGGGAGCGCCTGGTCCGACGACGCGTTCTCCTTCGCGCACCCCAACACCTGGAAGAAATGGAAGACGCGCTTCATTCTGGAATACGCGTCCATCATCGGGGAAAAGGACCACATTGAGCTGCTGAACGAGTACCGGCCGGCTGTCAGGCAGCCGCCCGATATCTATGGATATTTCGACCCCGGTGTGGTAAAATAGACTTGCAGAAAAAAAGGTCGGAATAACTGAAAATGCAGGACTATTTAGAGAAACTCAATCCTCAGCAGTACGAGGCCGCCACGCATACCGAGGGGCCTCTTCTTATACTGGCCGGAGCCGGTTCCGGCAAGACCAACACCATGACGCACCGCATCGCCTACATGATAAAGGACTGCGGCGTTAACCCATACTCTATCTTAGCGGTAACGTTTACCAACAAGGCCGCCGCGGAGATGCGCGAAAGGGTGGAGAAGCTGGTCGGGGCAAAGCCCGGCATGTGGATCCAGACCTTCCATTCGGCCTGCCTCAGGATACTTAGATACGAGGCGGACAAGCTCGGTTTCGAAAAGAGCTTCGCCGTCTACGACCCCGTGGACCAGAAGTCCGTAGTAAAAAAGATAATAAAGGACATGCAGCTGGACGAGAAGCGCTTCGCTCCGGCATATGTGCTTACCGTCATTTCCGACTGCAAGGAAAAGGAAAAGAGCCCGGAGGATTACGCCGGGGAGGCCGGACAGTTCAACCCGGTCTACAAGACCATGGCGGAGATCTACGACCGCTACGAAGGTACGCTCAAGCAGTGCAACGCCATGGATTTCGACGACCTGATACTCAACGCCGTAAGGCTGTTCGAGAGGTACCCGGACGTTCTGGAGGAGTACCGCCGGAGATTCAGATACATAATGGTGGACGAGTACCAGGACACCAACATGCTGCAGTACAAGCTGATCCACCTGCTCGGAAGCGGGCACCGCAACGTCTGCGTGGTCGGAGACGACGACCAGTGCATATACGAGTGGCGCGGCGCGGACATACGCAACATTCTGGAGTTCGAGAAGGACTTCCCGGGCGCCAAGGTAATAAAGCTGGAACAGAATTACAGGTCCAAGGGAAACATCCTTTCCGCGGCCCACAGCGTAATAAGCCGCAACCGCGCCAGAAAGGACAAGAAGCTCTGGACCGAAGCGGACGAAGGCGACAAGGTGCAGTACTACCGCGCGGAGGACGACCACGAGGAAGCCCGCTGGACCGCCGCCAAGATAAAGGAACTGATGCGCAAGGACCCGGATCTTAAGTATTCGGATTTCGCGGTCCTCTACCGCACCAACGTGCAGAGCAGGCGTTTCGAGGAACAGTTCGCCGCTAAGGGAGTGCCTTATCAGGTGCTCTCCGGCACGCGTTTCTACGACCGCAAGGAAATAAAGGACATGCTCTGCTACATGAGGCTGGTGCAGGATCCGCGGGACGACGTCAGCCTGCGCAGGGTCATCAACGAGCCGAAGCGCGGCATAGGCGACAAGACCATGGCGCTCATAGAGCGCGTGGCCGCCGTCAACGGATGGAGCCTGCTGGAGTCCATAGCGAGCAACGCCGTTCAGGACGAGCTGGGCGCAAAGGCCGCCTCGGAGCTTAAGAAGCTCTCGGAGCTGATACAGTCGCTCAACGCGCAGAAGGACAGCATGCCTGTGGCGGACATCTACGATACGCTGCTTGTGCGTTCGGACTACCTGTCCGCGCTGGAGAACCAGGTGTCGATAGAGGCGGAAGGCCGCATAGAGAACCTTCTGGAATTCAAGTCGGTAATCGCGGAAAAGCAGGCGGACGCGGAAAAGCTCGGCGAAACGCTTACGCTGGAGAATTTCATGGAGGGCATAGCCCTCGTTTCGGACATAGACAGCCACGACCCGAATCAGGACGCCGTGGTGCTTATGACGCTCCACTCCGCAAAGGGACTGGAGTTCCCTGTGGTGTTCATGCCGGGCATGGAGACCGGGCTCTTCCCCAGTTACCGCTCGCTTGAAAAGAACGGTGACCCGGAGGAGGAGAGGCGCCTTTGCTACGTAGGAATGACCCGCGCCAAGGAAAGGCTCTTCCTTACCAGCGCGGAAACGCGCATGCTCTACGGAAAGACGGACTATACCTCGGAGAGCATGTTCCTTAAGGAGATAGACCGAAGGTTCATGGGCGGCACGCCGCTCTACGAAAAGAAGGGCCTGGGGCTGTCCTACGACAAGTACAGATCCTCCGCCGAAGAAAGCTATTCGCACGGGGAGTACCTGTCTCCCATAAAGCAGATCTACGCCGTAAAGCAGAGCAGCGACCTGCTCAAGAAGGAAGCGACTCTGGCGAACGAGGTCGTGAAGCCCGGAGAGCGGGTGAACCACCCCAAGTTCGGCGACGGCACCATAATAACGGTAAACGGCACCGTGCTTACGATAGTATTCGATCTCTTCGGCACCAAGAAACTGGCCAAGGATCTGGCGCCGCTGAAGAGGATATAGGACCGCGCCGCGTAAGACGCGCGCGGAGCGCAGGCTGTAAAAGAGGACACATCGATGGATGTAAAAGCAAGAATGGACGAGCTCTACGCTTTAGTGGAGTATCACGCCAACCGCTACTATAACAACGACGACCCGGAGATATCGGACTTCGAGTACGACGCTCTTACCCGGGAGCTCCGCAAGCTGGAGGCCGAGAACCCGCTGTTTGCGAGGACGGACAGCCTCGCCACCAGAAGGGTCGGCGGCACCGCCAAGAGGGAGTTCCGCAAGGTTGAGCACGACGTGCCGGTAATTTCGCTGCAGGACGTCTTCTCTAAGGAGGAAGTGATAGCCTTCGTGGAGAGGGTGCTCCAGCAGTTCCCGGACGCTAAGTTCTCCGTGGAAAAGAAGATAGACGGCCTTACCCTTGTGCTCCGCTACAGAAACGGCAAGCTGGAGGACGCAATAACCCGCGGCGACGGCGCCATAGGCGAGAGCGTCTACGAGAACGCGCTGATGATACCCGCCATACCCAAGGAGATACCGGACAAGATACCGTACCTGGAGGTGCGCGGAGAGTGCTACATGGACACGGAGCACTTCGAGGCGGCCAACAGAAAGCAGGAGCAGAGCGGCGGCAAGACCTACCAGAACCGCAGGAACTTTGCGGCCGGAACGCTGCGCCAGCTGGATCCGGAGGTCGTTAAGGAACGCGGTCTGGACATATTCATATTCAATCTGGAGGTGGCGGAGGGAAAGACCTTCAGGACGCACCTGGAGACCTTCGAATATCTTGCGTCGCAGGGCTTCCATGTTCTGGAGGAACCGATACTGGCGTCCACTCCGGAGGAGGTCTGGAGCGCGATAGAACACATAGGAAAGATCAGATGGTCCCTGGATTACGGACTGGACGGCGCCGTTGTAAAGGTGAACGACCTTGCGCAGAGAGAGGTCCTTGGGCTTACTTCCAAGGTGCCCCGCTGGGCCGTGGCGTACAAGTACCCGCCGGAGCAGAAGGAGACCGTACTGGAAGACATAGTCGTTCAGGTGGGACGCACAGGCCGCATGACCCCGCTGGCCATCCTTAAGCCGGTAAGGCTTGCGGAGACCACGGTCGCCAGAGCCACGCTCCACAACCAGGATTACATAGACGAAAAGGACGTACGCATAGGCGATACGGTAATAGTGCAGAAGGCCGGGGACATCATCCCGGAGGTACTGAGCGTAGTTAAGGAAAAGCGTCCGGAAGGAGCCGCGCGCTTCGAGATGCCCAAGTTCTGCCCGGTCTGCGGAGCTCCCGCGGAAAGGGAGGCGGAAGGCGCGCATCTGCACTGCACCGGAACGGCCTGTCCCGCAAAGGATTCCAGGTCCCTTGCGTATTTCGCGTCCAAGGACGCCATGAACATAGAAGGCTTCGGGCCCTCCGCCGTGGAGGCGCTCATATCCGAGGGCTACATAAAGCGCATCCCGGACATCTACAGGATCAGGGAGCACCGCGAACGCCTGATAGAAGAGGGAATCGTGGGCAAGGAAAAGTCCGTGGACAACATCATAGCAGCTATCGAAAAGTCCAAGGACAACGACATAGACAGGCTCATAACCGGCCTCGGGATCCGCAACGTAGGACGCCAGAGCGCCAAGGCTCTGGCCGCCAGATACGCTGACATGCAGGCCGTAATGGACGCTCCGCTGGAGGAGCTTACGCAGATCCAGGACTTCGGCGAGATAGTGGCCGGAGGTATCGTGGAGTTCTTCGCGCAGCCGGAGAACAGACAGATCGTGGAAGAGCTCGAGGCTCTGGGCGTAAACACTAAGTCCAAGGCCGCGCAGAGCAGGAAGGACGACCGCTTTGCCGGAAAGACCTTCGTGCTTACCGGAACGCTCCCCACTCTTACAAGGGAGCAGGCAACCGAGATAATAGAGAGCTTCGGCGGCAAGGCGTCCGGCAGCGTCTCCAAAAAGACCAGCTACGTTCTGGCCGGAGAGGCCGCGGGCAGCAAGCTCACCAAGGCTCAGGAGCTGGGCATCCCGGTAATAGACGAAGACGCGTTCAGAAAAATGACCGAGTAGATACCGGCCGTGCCATAAAAGCACCGCCGTATGCCCGGAAGTATCGGGTATTACACGCCGCAGGCCCGGAAGTATTGATTATTAAAGGCCGCTGGGGTATAATTCAATAGTATCAGGATGTGCCGGCCCGCAGCCGGGCTTCCGCGCAATAGGAATCTGCGAACCATGTCAGGTCCGGAAGGAAGCAGCATTAAGCGGAGCCGCCTATGTGCCGCGGGCAGAGCGCGGCTGCGGACCGGCACAGTTTAGTAAGTGATCAGGGATACGCTACGCAGGCGTGCCGGCGCGGCCGGCTGACGGCGGCCGGGACGCAGCCACCCTAAGGGAG
>JAEEGL013264866.1_pt1 | contig 11143 bp, 10 predicted proteins | sample 9134231 | NCBI WGS metagenome assembly JAEEGL01 (sample SAMN16246548, study PRJNA631951) | gut metagenome | biome: gut microbiome; feature: rumen; material: fiber-attached | host: Bos | place: Iran: Karaj | collected 2018-10
TACAATTCTTTATTTTTATATTTGCTTTGCGTTTGCAAGAAGATACTTTTCAGCTTCTGCGCACCACAGTCCGTTATTACGTTCAACTATTAAAGCAAGCTGCTGCAAAAGAGGATCGTCGGACTTTGAAAAGTCTGCAATAGCGGTGAGCGGAAGATCTATATGGTTGTAAATAAGCTTTTTGCCTCCCGGGATATTCGGGAGATTTTTGAGAGTATCTACGGTGGAGTTGAGACCGCCGATATGAGTTATCATGGCCGCGGGATTGATTTTACCCTCGCTTACCATTTTCAGGCATTCGCGCATGTCGTCAGTATTTCCGCCGCTTGTGCCAACGATATGAGTCATTGAATAATGGACATTATAGAAATTCATGCTTGCCGAAAATTCCGGATTGGTAGGACCCGCGAAGAAATTAAGGCATCCGTCTCTTGCAAGGAGACTGTCGGCCTGTTCGACGACAGGCTTTACGGGAGCAAAAACAAATACGTCGTCGTATCCCTTTCCGCCTGTGAGCGATTTGATATAATCGTTATTGTTTTCGGGCTTTGATGTGTTTATATACATCAGCTTTACGCCGTTTTTTGCCGCTTCTTCAACGGTAAGTATGGATGCCGCTCTTGCAAGGCGAGCATCGTCAATATCCGTGACGATAAGAAAGCCTGGTTTTCTGTCACTGTGGATCGCGTAATCGACTGCTCCGAGTCCCATCGGACCGGCACCTGCGAGGATCGCCATATTGCCGCCCTGACGGATACCCATTTCATGCTCATAAACACCGTATTTCGTATGATATGTGGCGTGAAAAGCGCCGATAATGCAACTCATCGGTTCGGAAAGAGAACCGTAGAAGAAAGCGTCTCCGCCGTAATCAAGAAGACAATTTTGTTCCATTACCACAGACGGGATAACAACATATGTTGCCGAACCGCCGATATATCTGAATGAATATCCGGGCGCGGCATACGGATTAAAATCTGCGTTAAGCGCAGGCTGGACCGAAAATTTATTGCCCGGTTTGAATTTATGTTTCCATTTTGCGCCTACTTCGATGATTTCGCCGCAAAACTCATGTCCGATAATTACGGGATTTTCGGCAACGTCATTCGGAACGCGTTTATGGTCTTTTCCCTGAACCAATGCTTTATATGATGACATGCAAACGCTGTCTGAAACAATTCTGGCAAGGATCTCGTCATCCTTGATCGCAGGAAGTTCAAACTCTTCAAGTCGAACATCCATTTTACCGTACAGTCTGTTGGCTTTTGTTTTCATAAGAGTTCTCCTTTTACAGATATCTATATTTAATATCAGATATGACCTTTTAACTGTCTGAATTTGCCGGGGGAAACGCCGGTGACATTACGAAATACTTTCGAAAAATAGCTTTGTTCTTCAAAGCCGACCATAGTTGCAACATCCATAATGCTCAATGAATCGTCCAGAAGAAGAAGTTTGCTTTTCTCGACTCTGACATTGTTGATGTATGTTGAAAGATTTATCTTCATTTCCGATTTAAATAATTTGCTCAGATATGAAGATGACAAAAAACCTTCCTTTGCTATATCGTCAAGAGATATTTTGCACATATAATTGCTGTTGATATATGCGACGACTTTCTGGATAACATCTATATGTTTTATATCCTTTGAAGAAAAGACCATTTGTGTGAAGGAAGAAAGGATCCTTGACATCCATGCAGATATATCTTCAATCGAATCGAGCGTCCATATGGTTTTCATATATTCAACAGAGATATCCATTATTTTCTGACGATTGACGCCGCCGTTCAATGCTGCCGTGCGGGAAAGCTGAACGATAAGCTCTGCAACGCGTGTTCTGATAACATCGATATCGCCAGCTGTGGCAAAAAATATATAACCGAGTATTTCGTTCAGAAGGCGCTGTGCGTTTTTTCTGTCGCCTACAGACATAACGTCTATAAGCTCTTTTTCTTTATACAGAGGATATTCCGTTCTGTCGGTAAACCCGTTTTTCAGATTTAAGAGGCTATCGTTTATATTGTCTTCGTCAGCTTCGTCCTTCTCGGCATTAAGAAGCTTGACAGCATCTTTTCCGCTTGAATATGAAGCAATATAATAAAGCAGATTGGAGTATGCCGTAACTTTTTCGAGAGAGTATAATTTTATTAAAGCGAGTTTTTCTTTTATTGCTGAAACAGAATCATCGGAAAGCTGGTCTTTGCTCCCTATATATTCGTTATAATAATCGGTTTTATCGATTATAAGCATGGGCCCTGCCGATGCTGTAACGATTTCGGATTTTTCCGTCAAAACAGGAGATGAAGCATGAACGAACCCCATAGGACAAAGATATATATACTTACCTCCGAACCGGAGAGTATCTTCCCCTGCTTTTTTATGTGTTTTTATACATTCAGACTGAGGACATCCGGATAGTCTGCAGAGTTCGCATTCGGGACAATTACCGACAGACATTATTTCAACGCCGTCGGAATTGAATATTTTTGCAGATATTCCGGTTGAAACGGAAAAATCTTTTATTTCTTCGAAAATAGAGCTTGCCTGATTCTGCATCGGAAATCTCCGTTTTTGTTGAATTACTTTGTGTCAGCTTTTACAAGCGCGGCTCCGAGAGCAGTTGCGAATTCCGCATCTTCCGGAACGAATATGCTCACGCCGTAAAGGGTGTTGATAACGGAAAAATAATCGGACGTGTTAGGTATGGTTGTCATACTGCCGCAAAGAACTATATTTGAAGTTTGCGAAAAACGGCTTGCGAAATAAGCGAGCATGCCGATAGTCTGGCATACCATATTTATCAGTCCCGCGGCAATATCGTTTTTGTTGGCATAATCGGAAATCTTACCGAAATTAGACGCCGTGGTTTCGTTTTTCAGTATTCCCGCTTCGCTTTTTGTAATATCTCCGACAGCAAGGTCAATTTTTGAGAGATCGCCTTCCGCTGCAAGTTCGCAGATATTATTGAAATTTCTGGTACCGAGAAGTTTGGAGGAAAGACCGAGCAGAGTGCCTCCGCCTACCCCTGTGCCTCCGAGATGCTCGAATTTATCGCCTTTAGCGTGAACAAACGCAGTGCCTGTTCCCATACTGACGACGATAGCGTCTGAAAGACCGGTAAGATACAATCCGCCAAGACCGATCGCCGAAAACTCGTTAACCTTAACGGTTTTGATGCCATAAATATCGTCTTTAACAAACGACGAGCCGACGCCTGTTACGCGTATTTCGGAAATATCGGGGATAGAGAGACCGTTTTCGCTGAGATATCTGCCGAAAGCGCCGTAAAGAGAAGTTATGGGGTCTGTTGCTTTAACCTGCATAGGTTTCATAGGCGTTTCGTTATTGATTCCAACGATCTTTGTGGTGCTGCCGCCGATATCTATACCGATAACCGTTTTCATCTGTTGCGCTCCTTGAAAAGAAAATAGGAAAGCGCTTTTGAAACGGCAAATCCGACTGCAGTGCAGACGATTATTTCAAGTAATCCGTTTATTGAAACAACTGCAAAAAATATAGTATAAAATATTTCAGGGAATAAAGCCCATAAACAAAGCATAAAAAACAGCGTATTCAAAAAAGCAGCGGAAAAGCTTGATACGACAAAAGAAACGATTCGTTTTTTATCATATTTTGTGAGCCATTTAAAAATGAGTGCACAAAAAAGCCCCATCAATGCTCTGGGAATAACACACTGAATGAATGCAAAAACTGGGTTCTGAGAAAGCATAGTGGCGCCCAATGGGCTAAAGCCAAAGCATTGAACAAAACTCATCAAACCAAATAGAGTTCCACATACTAATCCTCCTGCAGGTCCTAAAAGGGCCGCTCCTATTGCAACTGGGATGGAAAGTAAGGTTATTTCAATAGCAAGAGCAGGTATTTTCAAAAATCCAAGCGGAGTAAAGCTCATGATGATTATTATTGCGGAAAGAATGCCGTATAAGGCTATTTTTTTTATTTTTGATCTTTTGTTCGTTGATTGAATCGTATTGGTTTCACTCATTTGTTTGTCTCCTAAAAAAATAAAAGGGCAGAATATATACTACCCTTTATTTTATCACTTATATGCAGAAAAGTCAATAAAAAGATGTGAAATTATTATTAAAAAAGTAAAGTGAATTATAAATCATACGCGGTATTCGTTGTTGTTTGCCGAAGCGAACGTTCTTGCCACGGCAATAACGGTAAGCACGACGGTAAGCAGCGCAACGGCGGCGAAAGCAATAAGGACCGCCTGAAAATCAAGTATATAAATCGAAAACAGACCCGCGCCGGCGAAAACGGTCTCTTTAAGAAGGACCGTGACCGCATTGCCGAAAATGAACGCACAGGCGGTAAGAACGAGAAAATCAATGAGAGTGTCGGCAAGAATCATTATTTTTGAATAACCGACAAGTTTTTTGACGTAATGAATATTCCGCTGCTTTGATACGTAATAGAAGCAGAAGACCATTGCGTTGATAACTATAAGCGCAAGCAGCATAAGAAGCATATCGGTAGGAGCTTCGACGGTTATTCGCGGTTTATAATCTCTCGTGTTTATCTCAGCGGTTTCGGAAACGTATTTTTCAAATTCTTCGGTGAGTTTTTCAACGGTTGCTTTATCTTTTCCGTCCAGAGTATAGGAGCCCGAAGCGCTTTTTGCAGTCGCAACTTTTATGGGAGTAAAAACGGTAAAGTCTATACTTGTATCGGCGTCCTCCTTGCCCATAACGCCTGTTACGAGAAGATCTGCGTCAAGCGCGTCGGAGTGATATACCGGTTCGCCTGCTTCGTTAAAAGTAACATATTTTTCGTATATGCCTTTTCCAACGACGGCGATCTTTTCTTTTCCGGCTGATTCCTCGGAAGTGAAAAATCTTCCGTAAAGCATATTTACGGGGTCTATATATCCGTTAAAGTATAGCCCGCGTTCCTCTATATAGACGTCGCCCTTGTAAAACATATCGATATATTTGTTTATGACAGAATCGCCGACATTACCGGTTATTTCATCGCAGTTTACCGTTACTTCCGGCGCATCATCGCCGCTCTTTTCCAAAACGTATGCTATCTTAACGTTTTTTGTATAGTAACTGTTGTAATAAATATCTATTCTGTCAAGCAGAACACGATAACTTGCTATAAACATCGCAAAAACGCCGACAACGGCAAGCATAAGGAAGATGACGACGCGGTAAAAAGGCAGATGCTTTTCTTTTCTCACTTCATTTCCGCGGATGAGCGTTGCAAGACTGTAAGAGCGCAGCTTGACCGAAACGCATAAATAAAGAATAACGGCGCTTACTATGCAGAAAATTATATTAAGTATAATTCCCGTGCGCAGAGTTGCCGTTTCAAGACTGTTGTAGCCCTGATAGATATATGAGTATACGGCATAAATCCTGAAGAGGAAAAGACCGGTTGCCTGACCGAGAAAAAACACGATCAAAGATTCAATAATATAACGCAGCGAAATGCCAGTATACGTTTCGCCCACCACCATACGGATGGCGTAGTTTTTTATATTATTATCTATCTTATAAAGCATTGTAAATATGAAGCTGAAAAGAGAGAAGATAAGCGTTAACACGCATGCCACAATGCCGATAACGAGCTGATCGTTATAGTTGCTCACGATTTCTTTGTCGATCCTCAAATGAAAGAGCCGAACGTAATCGGAGAGCTCAAACTCGTCAAGAAGATTTTCGATTTCAGATACGACTTCATCCTGCTTTTCGGGTTCGATAAGCAAAAACGCCTGATCGATAACTGCGCCAAGCTGTCCGAGATAAGGCAGATATTCCTCGTTTTCGAGTATTTCGTCAGCTTTTCTTTCTATAATCGGTTTTATTATTATACTATCATAGGAAAAAACCCAGCCAACTCCGTTCGGATGTGTATAATACTGATTTTCGGCGATAAAGCCGATAACTTTGTTTTTTGTTTTGCCGAACCGACTCTGAATTTCAAACTCCTCGCCCAAAGAAAAATACTTTTTGTATTTACTGCCCATGATAACCGGAACATATTCGTCATCGTACAGAAAATCGTTTTTCTCAAAAAGTCTTCCTTCGCTGACCTTAGTATTGTAATATTCGAAATATTTACTGTCTACATAAAGAGTTCTGAGCCTGACGTATCTTATGTTGCCGTTTTCGTCCTTTACTGACGGCGTGCTTTGCTCAAACATGTCGAACTCTCCGTATTTTTTATCCTCTTCGGACCAGTTGCGCTCCTCAAGCAACGTAGTGTAACTCGTTTTTACGGGCATTACCGTTAAACCGTCTATCTCTTCAAGCCTTTCGGTAAGATCCTCAACTTTTTTAAGAAAAGAATAATAAAAATCGTATGTATCCGGATCCATCATATAACTATAATACGAGGGAGTCCATATGAACGAAAATAACTCTCCCATATCGCTGTCATCCATAACGACAGGATTGTAAAGCTTATAATATTCCTTATTGCCCCAAGCTATATTTGCAGTATTGTTTGCCTCTTCGGTCCAGTAATAATTCGCGATCGAAATATATAGAATCAGACTTGTGATGACGATTTGAACGAACAGAAAAAGGAAAAGAAACGGTGATTTCTTTAAGCTTGACCAAATATCCGCAAATACGGATCTCATAATGTTAATATCCTTTCTGTTGAAGTATATGATGTTTAAAACAGTGTAATAATAAAACTGACCCTATAAACGTTAGAGTTTGCAGGGTCAGATTTTGTTAATTATTTATCCGTCAATAACAGGAGCGTAACCGTATTGAATAGATCCTGAATATGTTACCAGCGGAATACTCGAAGGATAAGTCACTGCAACCTGATTGGTAGTAGCAATTGCATACGTTGTAAAATTACTGTCTCCATAATCAACAGCGGTTTGACCCGTTGACGAACTTGTTATTTTTGCCATTACATAAAAATTCTGCGCAGAAGGTCCCGTGCCCTCTGTTACCGCCCACGCTGCGGTTTCATTAGCATTCCAGTAAACAGACGTGGTGTAAGACAATGACGCAGCCGCGGAAACCGCAAATATCGCAAGAACCGAGACGATTACCAGAACGCTTATTATTTTCTTAAAATAATTCATTTTTTTTACTCCTTATTCATTTTTTTTCATTATATCAAAAAAAAAACAGAAATGTCAATAGAAAATAATAAAATTTTATTTTTTGGAGGAAAATGATACTGAAATGGTTTAAGATATAATAAAATAAGGCGGCGATGATCGGAACCGTTACCGTCCGGATCCCGTTAAAGGAGCCAATTATCAAGCTATTATAAAAGCGTTCTCCGTCACAGCGTTTCCTCGGTGAAAGAGACACCCTCTTTTCCGAGCCACGATTTTACCCGCTCATAGCCGTTGCGGCAACAAGCAAAATTATCAAAATAAACGAGCAGTTCCTTAAGCGAAGACGCGCCTGAGGCGGTGAGCGCGTCCGAAACGGAATCTGCGGGAATTACGGCGAAGGTTTCGTCTTCGTCAGTTCCGAAAATATCGTCGATATATACTCCCCTTGTGTATTTATGTATCTTTATGCTGCCGTCAGCAGCTTCATCAGCCCAGACGGTAACGCGGATGCGGCTTTCATACGAATCGTAGTAAATTCTTTCCATAGTGCTCTTCTCCGATCATTTTTCATTTGGATGGCGTCTGCGAAGCTCGGCGGCGCCTTCAGCTCTGTCTGTTTCTTCGAGGCGTTTGCAGTATTGTTCGAGATGTCCTCTTGTATGATATGGTCCGCCTTCTCTCATAACAGTCCAGAGAGGGTCTACGTCATCAGGCATTGTGAGCATCATTTCGTCATGCCATTCATTGAGGTAATAGACTGCTTTTTCGCAAAGCGAACGTTCTTTTTCAGCAAGATTGAATTGTTCATGAGGATCGTTTTTAATATTGAACAGCATTTCCTTCGGGTAAAGGTGATAGCCGTCGTGATAAGTTCTGAGATAAATGTAATCGCCGAAGCGAACGCCTCTCTGGCAGAGATGAGCGCATTGAGATAAAACAAGATAGTCCCTCGTTTTGGACGGAACCGCCGTATCGGGAACGATGGAATCTGCGAATGATTCACCGTCCCACAGTGAATGTTTCTGTCCGCCGAAAAGTTCGGCATACGTAGGCAGCAGATCAAGATTATAATGAAATTTTTCGTCCGTCCCTGTCCTTCCTCCCGGCCATTTTATTATCATAGGAATACGGCAGTTGACATAATCGGCTGTGGCATGTTCGCCGTAAAGACCGAGTTCGCCAATATTCTCGGCATGATCGGCGCTTATGATGATCGCGGTATCGTCATAAACTCCCGCCCTTTTAAGAGCATCGAGAATATAGCCTATGTGAGTATCCATGTAAAGAATACCTGTATCATAGCCGTCAAACATCCTGCGAAGCCCTTTTCTGTCTACGACTTCGCCGGGATGGCGCGGAACGTTGGGGTTTTCATTGCTGTTATACATACCTATCTCTCTCGCGGAATGCGGTCCGACATGACGGACATGCTCAGCAAGGACTTCGTCTGTTATCCAGTCGGGAAGAGGATCGTCTGCGAACGGTTCGCCGAACGAAAGAGGCGCTCTGTACGGAGTATGCGCATCCCAGAAATTAACGTGAAGATACCAGTTATCTTTTTCAGCATTCCTTTCAAGCCAGTCGAGCGCAACGGGAGATATCTCATCGGCGGATTCTCCGCCCTGTCTGCCTGTATTATACATTTCGCTGAAGCCGGCATAAAACTGCCAGCATGAATGACGTTCCGCAAACGGGCTGACAAGAACGGTCCGAAGCCCCTGTCTGCGTAAAAAACCGGGCAGGCTCGAGACATTGAGCTTATCGCAGAAATCGCGTGAGCAGCCTTCTCTGCGCATATCAGCTGCAGTACCGCCGTGACCGACGACCCCTGAATGTATACCGAAACGACCTGTCATAAGTGCGTTTCTTGACGGGAGACAAGGAGCATCGGAACAGTAATAATTATCAAAACGAACCGCGTCTTTCGCTACGGAATCTATATTCGGCGATGTGTTTCTGTGATAGCCGTAACAGCCGAGATGATCGGGACGAAGAGTATCGAGATCAAGATAAAGAATTCTCATTTCATGTTCCTTTCACGGAAATTGTTTTTCTTCCAAGATGAATATATAACAAAAGACCCCCTGCAAAAGCAAGGGGTCTTTGGAGCTGGTAATCGGATTCGAACCGATGACCTGTTCATTACGAGTGAACTGCTCTACCTGCTGAGCCATACCAGCAAACCTTTGGTATTATAGCACAGATTCCCTTGTTTTTCAAGTGCGACTTTGTTAAAATTCTTCAACATTTGACGATTCGTCAACCGTTATGAGTAGCGACGATATTGATGCCGGTTCCTGCAACATTTTCGATGATGATATCGCCCATTTTTACCGGGGATGTGACAGATACTTTTCTTATTTCGCGCATACAGTCAAAAAGGGATGTTTTCGGAACGGGATGTTCACTTTTAACTGAAAGTCTCGGATAAGTGCCCCCTGCAAGGCGGACTGTTGAAGTCAATACTCTTTCGGGATTCACTACCTCTGCAGACGCGTATTTGTAGCCCCTGGGACATTTATTGTTTCTTACAGCCAGAACGACTTCTTTGCCGTCTCTGTTTTCGTGATCGACTTCTATATTGCATCCTTTCGGACAAATCACACATGTAACATTAGTTGTTTGCATATTTTTTCTTTACTCACTTTTTGATCTTATATATTCTGCAGCGTATCTGCCTGCGAGAACGCTGTCTTTTGTTACGTTGTCAACAAGGTCATAAACCTTATAAACGTTTCCGCACGCGAAAATGCCCGGAACAGATGTTTCAAAACCGCTTTCGCATACCGGACCTTTAGTTTTGGGATCGATAAGTATTCCTGCGCCTCTTGAAAGCTCGTTTTCCGGAATAAGTCCGACAGAAAGAAGCAGCGTATCGCATTCGACATATTCTTCCGTTCCTTTGATCGGAGAAAGATTTTCGTCGACAGCAGCTACAGTAATACCTTCGATCCTTTCACGACCGTGTATTTCGACGGCTGTTTTACTGAGATGAAGAGGGATCCCGAAATCGTTAAGGCACTGGACTATATTTCTTTTCAGTCCGCCGCTTTTAGGCATAATTTCGTAAACTCCGCTGACCTTTGCGCCTTCAAGAGTCATTCTTCTTGCCATGATAAGGCCTATGTCTCCGGATCCGAGGATCACGGTATTTTTGCCGGGCATAAGTCCTTCGATATTAACGAGTCGCTGAGCGGTCCCGGCGGTATATATACCTGCCGGTCTTGTGCCAGGAATCCGAAGCATTCCTCTTGTTCTTTCTCTGCAGCCCATTGCGAGAATAACTGCTTTTGCGTGTATTTCGACGACACCGAGCGTTGTGTTTACCGCACGGATCACTTTTTGCAGAGTAAGAGAAAGGACCATTGTGTCGGTCATTGTTCTGATGTCTGTATCCGACAGCATATCGATATATCTTTGCGCATACTCCGGTCCCGTAAGTTCTTCTCCGAAAACATGGAGACCGAATCCCGGGTGGATACACTGGTTAAGAATACCGCCAAGCTGTTTGTCTCTTTCGATAACAAGGATATTATCGATACCGTTTTTTCTGCATTCCAGCGCCGCGGCAAGCCCTGCGGGACCGCCTCCGATCACCGCAACATTTACATTCATTTTCATAAATTTTATATTCTCTCTGTTAATATTTTTTATGTCGGATATTTATATCATTTCTTTTTCCGTCATTCGTGAAGCGCCGCCGAATTTTGTAACTTCACTCATCGGAATATCGAGCTCTCTTGCTATTATTTCCATTACTCTCGGTCCGCAAAAACCGCCCTGGCATCTGCCCATACCGGCACGGACACGCCGTTTTACTCCGTCAACATCCCTTGCGCCGGCTCCTCTTGTTACGGAATCCGCTATCTCGCCCTCCGTGACTGTTTCGCAACGGCATATAACGCGCCCGTAAAGAGGGTTCTGAGCTATTATTTTATTCTTTTCATCGTCAGAAAGGTCTTTGAAACGGATTACTTTTCGGTTGTTGTCAAAATTTTCTTTTGCGACAAATTCAAAACCGCTTTCAGCTATTTTTTCAACGACATACTCACCTATTGCCGGACCTGCGGTAAGACCGGGA
>JAEEGL013335262.1_pt1 | contig 11143 bp, 6 predicted proteins | sample 9134231 | NCBI WGS metagenome assembly JAEEGL01 (sample SAMN16246548, study PRJNA631951) | gut metagenome | biome: gut microbiome; feature: rumen; material: fiber-attached | host: Bos | place: Iran: Karaj | collected 2018-10
ATTACGATGCGTACAATCGGAAGATCTACATTTTCCGCCTGGGTGGGACCAAGACGGCTAATATCTATCCGGATGGCCGGATCGAAATGAAGGCCAGCATCCCAGCCATCTCCAAGACATTGATGAGCCAGACAAAGGAATATAAACTGGATATCGCACGGACGTTGATCAAGACCTATATCCGCAGCGATACGAAATTCCGCACAGATCTGCATACGCACATGAATGCCAATCTGCCGCCGGACATATTGATCGCGCTGGGCATCGCCCATCAGATCCGGTATCCACTGTACTACATCAAAAAGCTGGAATTGAAATGTACGGAAGCGCAGTGGCAGCGCCTTATGGAACAGCGCGCGGTGGTCGAACTGGATTTTCGGGATTCGACGTTGACCGGTAAATATCTGACACGCCGGATCGATGACAACACGTTCATCAATTTCGCTGACTTGATCTTGAAAGCGCCGGAGTATGCGGCCTATAATATCAGCCGTATCCGGACATCGCTTGCAGTCCTGAAGGATGGCCAGGCGGTCTTCACCAATCTGGAAAAAGTATATTTATACCGGTACGTGTTCACGAAAGGTACGCCGGCGAAGGAAACGATCACGCTGACAGGGATCGAAACGATCCCTGACGCGGACATCCGAGAGACGGTATCTCAGATCCTGAAGGATCACCGGTCAGAAGCATATCGCGAAAATACATTGTTTCAGGACAAACTGCTTTGGATCGCCAGGAATTATCAGCGGCGGGGGATCCGCTATGCGGAGATCTCCGATACCACTCTGGTCAAAAAGGACGGTGCGGCGCAGATGCTGGCACAGGTCCATGCAGTGATGCCAGCCATTTTCCAGGAGACCGGGGTGCGGATCCGTTTTCTGGCGGCGATCCGCCGGATCCCGCTGACGATCATCAAAGACAGCATCACCCCCAACGATTATCTGCTGGAGAACCTGCATGTGTTGGAGGCGGTGGCACCGGATCCTTATGTGGCTGGCAGTGATATCGTTGGTGAGGAGATCAACGATATTCGGGAACTGGATTCTTTGATCCGGGAGATCGTACGGATCGCTGGGCAAAATCCCGGGTTCGTCGTACGCATCCATGCCGGCGAAAACGACAGTCTGCGCGGCAACGTGGCTAACAGTATCCGCTGCGTAAAAGAAGCACTGGTGCCGGGACAGCCGATGCCCAGGGTCAGGATCGGCCACGGACTGTATACCAGCAATCTGCATTCCGATAAAGGCCGAGCGCTTATGGACGAGATCCGGGAGAGCGACGTGATACTGGAATTCCAGATCACTTCCAATGTGCGTCTGAACAACCTCAGTGATATGGAAGGACATCCGCTGAAGACCTATCTGCGCGCGGGGATCGGCTGTGTACAAGGGACTGACGGCGGTGCATTGTATGGGACAGATTCCATCGATGAGGAACTGGCATTGGAAAAGCTGCTCAAGCTGGATACCGATGATCTCCGGAAGATGGCAAGCACAGAGCAGAAGATCATCCTGGAAAGCGAGAACACTTTCCTTGCCAAAGAAGCAAAGTTCATGGAGCTGCTAGGCACATCGTCGCCGGAAGCATGGATCAGAAACAGGATCCTGTCTGAACCCGGGGCTGGTCCGGAAGTCTGGAAAACGGCTTCAAAACCTGAGGCAGCACTGTCCTTGTCTTCCTATATCGAAGAACTACCTCTGACCGGCATGCCGATCATCATTGCAGGCGGCAGTTTCAACAATGACCAGCATACCACGAAGATCCAGGATTCTGATAGACGCCTGATCGATGCTCTTCTGGATAAGCTCGATCCTGAAAAGTATTTCTTCGTGACCGGCCACCGTGTGACAGGGCAGGAGCGGTACCTGATCGAACAAAACCAGGGCAGGTTCCGTATCTACGCCTTCGTGCCCAGCCGGATCAATCAGCCGGAAAAGGTGCGCGTGATACGCAGTGGACTGAAGGTCCGTGTCTCGATCGAATCCTCCAGCATGGGACTGTATAAGAGCATTTCCTACGAGATCTTCAAACGCAGGCCATCTGTCCTGATCGCTTTTGACGGGAATTCTGCCGGAGCGAACCTGATCCAGGAGGCCAAAAACAGTAGACACAAAGCCTTGATCCTGATCAGCAGACATTCACGTGTGCTACGAGCCAAAGCGGTGACATTGCAAGGGTATGTTACGATCTTCGGACCGAATGATGATGTTCTGAAAATGATACAAACATGGGAGGGATACTGATGGGCATCCTAGTGATCGGCGCATCCTTCGTGGATATCAAAGGGTATCCGAATGCGCAGTACATCCCCGGCGGACGCAATGCCGGACGGGTGATCCAAGTGCATGGCGGTGTGGGACGCAACGTCGTGGAAGATATTGCCAATGTCGAACTGAGACCGATCTTCTTGACTGTACTGGACGATAGCGGCACCAGTACCGACGTGATCGAGAAACTGAAAAAGCATCAGGTCGATATGGAGTATGCGGCCCGTGCAGAAAATGGTCTCGGGACCTGGCTTGCGATCTTCGATAACCAGGGGGACGTCATCGGATCGATCTCCAACAGACCGGATCTGTCTGCTTTGGAAGAAGTGCTGGACACCAAAGGGGATGAGATCTTCAGTAAGTGCGACAGCGTCGTTGTGGAATTCGACATCGAGGTGGATCTGCTCAAAAAAGTATTTGCCTTGGCTGAAAAGTATGGGAAGAAGGTCTATGCGGTGGTTTCCAATATGTCGATCGCATTGGCGCGCAGAGACCTGCTCAAAAGAGTTTCCTGCTTTGTCTGCAACCTGCAGGAAGCTGGGTTATTGTTCTCTGAAGACTATGAAGGTAAAGACCCCTTTGAGATGCAGCAGATCCTGGAAAAACGCATCCTGTCCGCGCAGATCCCGCAGATGGTGGTCACGATGGGTGTGGACGGTGCGGTCTTCGCTGAAAAAGGAGGGACTTCCGGCTTCTGCGCATCGCAGAAGGTCGACGTGATCGATACGACCGGTGCCGGTGACAGTTTCTTTGCAGGAGTTGCCATCGGTCTGACGTATGGAAAAACACTGCAGGAATCTGTCGTGATCGGCACACGTCTGGCATCCTCCGTCATCTCGACGAAAGAAAACGTCTGCCCACGTTTCCTGCCGGAAGAATTCGATCTTGTGATCCCAACAGAATAACGATCGTTTTGCTCAATGAACCGCCTGTGGGTGGTTGCAATATAAGAGAAACCCAAAAGGAGAAGGACCATGTACGAGTATGAGAAAAATCATTTAAGAGCATTGCGTAAAGGACTTGCGGAATGCACAGTACTTTTGAAAAGCAAAGGCGATTTCCCACTGCGGGAAGCCGGTCTGATCGCTGCCTATGGCAACGGTGTGCGTAATACGATCAAGGGTGGTACGGGTTCCGGTGAAGTCAACTCCCGCTTTTTCATCAATATCGAGCAGGGACTGGAGAAAGCCGGATTCGTCCTTACAACTAAAGACTGGCTCGATGCATATGATCAGGTGCGTGTCGAAGCACACAAACAGTTCCTGAAAGATCTGCGCGCGGAAGCGAAAAGGATGCATAAAAACGTGTTTGTGATGGGGATGGGCGCTGTTATGCCTGAGCCAGAACATGATCTTCCTGTCGATGCAGAAGGTGATACTGCCATCTACGTATTGTCCCGTATTTCCGGTGAAGGAAGTGACAGAAAAGCAGAGAAGGGCGACCTGAAACTGAGCGATACAGAGATCCGTATGATCCGTGAGATCCATGAAAAGTACGAACACTTCATGCTGGTCATCAATGCCGGCGGTCCTGTTGATCTGAGCCCTGTCCTGAACGATGTGGACAATATCCTGGTTCTGTCTCAGTTGGGTGTGGAGACAGGTTTCGCCCTGGCCCGTATCCTTCTTGGCAAAGAGAACCCGTCCGGTAAACTGACCACGACGTGGGCCGCAGCGGATGCATACTGCCAGGAAGGTCAGTTCGGAGAGCGCAGTGATACGGAATACCGCGAGGGTATCTATGTGGGGTATCGCTATTTTGATACCGTGGGTAAGAAGGCTGACTTCCCGTTTGGTTTCGGCCTGAGTTATACCACCTTCGAGATCGAGCCTGGTGCGGTTACGGTAGACGGTGACCTGATCACTGTGAAAGCGGCGGTTACGAATACCGGTGTTTACAGTGGCAAGGAAGTCCTGCAGGTCTACATCTCCAAGCCAGATGGGGCATTGGATCAGCCTTATCAGGATCTGGCAGGATTTGCAAAGACACGGTCTCTGCGTCCGGAAGAAAAGGAGGAACTGGCAGTGCAGTTCCGCCTGCGTGATCTCGCGTCCTACAGCTCTGAACTTGCCGCCTACATCCTTGAGCCGGGAGATTATGTAGTCCGTGTAGGCAGCAATAGTGTAGATACGACCGCCGTGGCGATCCTGCGTCTGGCAGATCAGATCGTTACCCGTAAAGTCCGCCGGGCATTGGGGGATCCTGGATTTACGGATTACAGACCTAAAAAGACTGTCGATATCGTCGATGCGCCGATCCTCTGGATCGAGGCGGATGCCATCGAGACGGAGACCATCGAGTATGACCGCGAGGAAGAGATCGATCCGTTCGTTCAGGATCTTACTGACGAGCAGTTGGGCTTGATCAATATTGGTGCGTTCGATCCTAAGGGTGGCTTTATGAGTGTCATCGGATCTGCGGGATTCTCTGTTGCAGGTGCAGCCGGGCAGTCCACGCAGCATATCCCCGGACTGCCCAGTATGGTCATGGCGGATGGCCCTGCGGGTCTGCGCCTGACACCGCTGTACTATATCGATGAAAAAGGCGTACATGGCCTGGGTGCCGCATTGCCGGAAAGCATTGCAGAAATGCTGCCGAAACCTGTTCAGATGCTCATGAATCGTAAACCTCGAGCAAAACGCGGTGCCGAGATCATGGAGCAGTATGCGACCGCCATCCCGATCGGAACAGCGATCGCGCAAAGCTTCAACCTGGACTTCGCGGAAGTCTGCGGTGACGTGGTAGGTGCAGAGATGGAACTGATGCATGTCCAGTTGTGGCTGGCACCTGCGCTGAACATCCACAGAAGCGTCCTTTGCGGCCGCAACTTTGAGTACTATTCTGAAGACCCGCTGATCAGCGGACGTATGGCTGCTGCCATCACACGCGGCGTACAGAACCATCCGGGCTGCGGTACCACGATCAAGCATTACGCGGCGAACAACCAGGAGATCTTCCGTTATACCAACAACAGTAAGGTATCTGAGCGTGCCATGCGCGAGATCTATCTGCGTGGCTTCGAGATCTGTGTCCGCGAGGCGCAGCCCAAAGCTGTCATGACATCTTACAACTTGCTGAATGGGACCCACACCTCAGAGCGCCGGGATCTTTGCAAAGATATCCTGCGTGACGAGTTTGGATTCAAGGGCATCGTGATGACCGACTGGGTCATCGCTATGATGGCTTCTAATGAGAAGTATGAAGGCGCGAAGGCCGGCTTTGTCGCGAAGGCTTCCGGTGAATTGTTCATGCCTGGCGGAAAGAAGGATTATGAACACCTGATGGGCATGCTGAACGAGGGCAAGCTGAGCCGCAAACAGTTGGAGATCAATGCGACCCATGTATATCGTATGGCAAAGGAGCTTGACGTATGATGATCATCATCGTAGTTCTTTTGACGCTTATATTGATCGGTATTCTGGAATTGAATAAAAACACGGTATGGGGGGCGGTCCTTGCGATCGCCGCCTCTGCTGAGTTTTTGTTCGTATGGCCGCGGCTTGTTGCAGGCGGCCCCCTGTTATATCAAGTACTGGCGTGGATCGTCTATCTTGTGTGCCTTGCGATCATCTTCTATATCTCTCTGGGACCGGTAAAAGCCCGTCCCGCGGTGCCGGAGAAGGATCCCAGGACGACAAAAGTCGTAACTGTGGAGCAGGGACGTCTGATCGGTGTCTATACCGCGGATAAAGAAGTTGAAGTATACACGGGCATCCCTTACGCGAAGCCTCCGGTGGGAGACCTCCGATGGAAAGCCCCGCAGGATCCGGAACCTTGGGACGATGTTTTCAAGGCGGATCATTTCGGACCGATGAGTATGCAGAAACTGACACCGCGGATCCTGGATTCATTGACGCGTATCATGGCGTTTCATGACTATAAAGTCACTTTGCAGGATGATTTCAGAGATAGGATCTCCGAGGATTCCCTGTATCTGAACATCTGGAAGCCGGTCACGAAAGAGACAGGGCTGCCGGTCCTGGTATTCATCCATGGCGGTTCGCTTACCAATGGACAGACCTGGTACCAGGATCACAGTGGAGAAGGCCTGGCCCGCAAGGGCGTGATCGTTGTCAATATGGCGTATCGCCTGGGCGTGTTCGGTTTTCTCGCGGATCCGGATCTGGCAGATGAGTCTGAGTCCGGGACCTCCTGCAACTATGGATTGCTGGATCAGATCAAGGCACTGGAGTGGGTACAAAAAAATATCGCCGCGTTTGGCGGCGATCCGGACAATGTGACTTTAGCCGGCGAATCTGCCGGTGCGGTCTGTGTATCGGCTTTGTGTACGTCTCCACTGGCTCGCGGCTTGTTCCGGAGAGCCGTCGTGGAGAGTTCTACCGCAGCTGCGCCTGAACCGGCCCATTCTTTCTGCTCCTTAGAGGATGCTTATGAAGCAGGAAAAGCACTGAAAGAGCATTGCAAGGTCAAAGACCTGAATGGGCTGCGGCGTCTCAAGGCAAAGGATCTTTTGTGGGGCACAAAGCAGATCCATCATATCACGGTGGATGGATATGTGCTCCCGGAGACGCCCTATGCCTCATACGTGAAAGGTATATGTAATGAAGAAGCCCTCCTGCATGGTTTCAACCAGCTGGAAGGCCAGGCTTTCGTTATGAAAGATAAGGTAAAACTGGACAACTATCAGTACAATGTAAAGAAGCTGTTCAAGACGGAAGCGAACGATGTTATGGAGCTTTTCCCCGCATCTTCGGATGCCGAAGCGAAGAAGAACTGGATCGATCTGTTCTCGGCGTATTATTTTACGTACGGACATGATTGTCTGACCCGACTTTGCAAGAAGAACGGTATTCCGGTATATCCTTACTATTTCACGAAGAACAACAAACGGATCGGCGCGAACCACGCGGGTGAAATGATCTACCTGTATCATATGATCCCGAAGGATTCCAAATTGTTTACTGCGGAAGACAGGGCTTTGAGCGATCTGATGTCAGACTATCTTGTTTCATTTGTAAAGACCGGCGACCCGAATGGTGCAGACCGCACGGCATGGCCATCGGGAACATTTTTGGAATGGGGCGAAGAAGTGCGTACTGCAGAGGACCCCTTCGATGCCCTGTACAGGATCCTGGACCGCCTGCAGAAAGCGGACGCTATCGCGGAAGATACATCAGCCGCAGGATCCATTCCTTCAAACGATCCGGCATAAAGCGGAGCAAAAACATAAGCAGTTTATATTCAAACCCGATCGGTACACGTGCCGGCGGGTTTTTTCTTGCGGCAAGCTTCATGGCGACCTGAGCGACAGAAGAAGGATCGCGTCCTTGCATCTCATCCTTAGCCATTTTAGCGACGCTGCGTTCCGCAATATCTGCGTAGACAGACCCTTCTTTGGTATAAAACCTTCTTGCTGAAGTAAAACCGGTACGTGTATCACCTGGCTCCAAAATGCAAGCGCGAACGCCAAAATCGTGCATCTCCATACGTACGGCATCCACATAAGCCTCCAACGCATATTTGCTGGAAGAATAATGACTCTGCATAGGAATCGAGACACGGCCGGCGATGGAACCAACGACGAGGAACAGACCGCAGCCTTGTTTGCGCATCCTTTCCAGGACATAGGAACCTGTCAATACCGTACCGACATAGTTGGTATCGATCTGCTGCTGCACGAGACTGCGTGGCATTTCTTCAGCTGGGCCTGCAATACCCATGCCGGCAGCCAACACGCAGATGTCGATCCGCGGCATCTGATCCAACACATAAGCAATAGAGGCTTCATCTGTAATATCCATTTTTTTACGTGTCAAGCGGCCACCGTTTTCAAAGACCCGCAGACCTTCTTCTATATTGCGAGAGACACCCAGTACGTGACATCCGGATGCTGCAAAGCTTTCCGCGCAGGCTTTTCCGATCCCGCTGGAGGCGCCCGTGATCAGAACATAGGTGCCATATTTGTTTTTCATATGGAGTTCCCCTTTAGGTTATTTGCTCTTACTTTACGACGGAATCCGGTTTCTGTCAATCATCGTATCATTGCAAACGGATGGTTCGTGTGCTACAATCGCTTTACCCATGGCTCGATGATGCAAGAACAGAGAAGAAACCTCCCGTTTTTCGTGATTTTTCCAATTTACAAATGACACGGGAGAGAGTACATTATATATGATCTTTTTCACGAAATCAGAGGTTTTATGAATCACAAAGTTTATGAGCTGCTACATGACCAGCAGAGCCGTGTCATGATCCGACTGTGTCTTTTGATCGCAGTCTTTTACATCGCATGGGCCTTCGCGCAATATCAGACAGTATATCTGCAGGGCAAAGGTATGTCCTCCTCGTATATCGGTACACTGAACGCGATCTCCTCGATGCTGGCGATCTTTGCCACGACCTTATGGGGCATCATCGCCGACCGCATCAATTCTATCAAAAAGACGTTCATTATCGTTTCTATTGGTTCCGGTGTTTTGTACGGATTGATCGCTTTTCTGCCGGCCGACTTCCGTTACGCGGCACTGATGTTCATGATCTATTGCCCGTTGGCGAATTTCATGAAGTCGCCCATGTACATCCAGATGGATAATTTCACGATCCGTACTTGCGCTGCACACAGGATCAATTATGGTGCCGTGCGGTCCATCGGTTCGCTCACATTTTCTTTGAGCAGCGTCCTGCTGTCCGCCTGGGTCATTCCTCGCTATGGCGTCCCGTCCACGTTCGTCCTGTTCTTTGTCCTGGTCCTGATCACGATCGGTATCACCCTTCGTATTCCCGATCCGGTGGTGGAGAAGAGGAACGGCCAAAAGCCTAAGCTGGATCCTAAGGTATTGTTCCGCAATTATTTTTATGTGACGTTCCTTATTTATGCGTTCATCGTGTATATCGCTTTCGGTGCGGAATTCTCCTTCTTCTCTTACTATTTGGCGGATAAAGGGATCAAGATCACCAATCTTGGCCTTGTACTGGCGCTCAGGGCGATCATGGAGATGCCCATGCTTTTGATCATGCAGAAGCTAAGGCATAAGTTTCCATTAAAGTGGTTGATCCTGACGGCCAGCTGCCTGATCGGTCTGGAATGCCTTGGCCTAGGTATTATTGCCAAGGATATGACGTCCATCATTCCGTTCATGATCCTCTTCGGCCTGGGCAATGGGGTGAACATTGGAACGATCGCCAATTACCTGTATAAACTCGCGCCGACGGAGATGCGGGCAACGGCTCATTCGGTCTATGGTGCCTGCACTGCACTATCCGGTGTGATCGGCAACTTCTGCGGCGGATTCGTCCTCCGGGCGGTCGGTGCATCACGTTTCTACCTTGTTTTGGCTGGTATTATTTTCTCGGCTGCTGTTTTCTTCTTCCTGACGATCTTTTTCGGTAGGAACAGGCAGAATCCAGCAGACGTGAAAGATTAAATAATTGAAAGGATGACATTATGCAGCATTCAGATGGAATGAATTACGCTCCGAAGGGGCGTCCGGCACCGGTCGTCGGTCCCGGCGAATTTGTATTTTCTGCAGCACACCTGGATCATGGCCACATCTATGGGATGTGCAATGGCCTTACAGAAGCGGGCGGAACCTTGAAATACGTGTATGATCCGGATCCGGCGAAAGTCGAAGCATTCCTGAAGCAATTTCCGCAGGCGACCGCGGCTGATTCGGAAGAACAGGTGCTGAACGATCCGGAAACGATCCTGATTGCGGCAGCTCATGTGACCAGCGAGCGTGCACCGTTTGGTATCAAGGTCATGGAGCATGGTAAGGACTATTTCACGGATAAAGCGCCTCTTGTATCTTTAGAGCAGTTGGAGGCGTGCAAAGAAACAGCAGCACGTACCGGCCGTAAGTATATGTGCTATTTCTCCGAGCGGCTGCACGTGGAAGGCGCTGTCTTCGCAGGAGAACTGATCGAACAAGGCGCCATCGGCCGTGTGCTGCATGTGACTGGCTTCGGCCCGCATCGCATCGGTCCTGAAGCATCCCGTCCCGACTGGTTTTGGAATCGTGAGCAGTATGGTGGGATCCTCTGTGACATCGGCAGCCATCAGATCGAACAGTTCCTGTTCTATACCGGTGAAGAAGATGCGGAAGTGCAGTTCTCCCGTATCGCCAATTATGATCACCCGAACCATCCAGAACTGGATGATTTTGGTGATTGCAGCATCGTTGGCAAAAATGGCACCACAAACTATTTCCGCGTGCATTGGTTCACTCCGGACGGACTGCGTACCTGGGGCGACGGCCGCATGTTCATCGTTGGGACAAAAGGATACATCGAGATCCGCAAGTATGTCAACGTGGCAGAAGAGCCGTTCTCCACGGATCATGTTTTCATGGTCAATGGCGAGGGCGAGCATCGTTTCGATGTGTCCGGTAAAGTCGGCTTCCCGTTCTTTGGACAGTTGATCCGTGACTGCCTGGATCGTACGGAGACGGCGATGACACAGGAACACGTATTCAAAGCAGCTGAACTGTGCGTGCGCGCTCAGATGCAGGCTGTCGACCTGACGCCGGATATGGCGCGGGGACTTTAAGAAAAGGAGCCATCCCTAAGTGGACTTTTTTGATGCTTTAACGCTGTTCGGCGGTCTGGCCATGTTCCTGTATGGCATGCGCCTTATGGGCGATGCTTTGAAGGAAGGGGCCTCAGGTACATTGAAGGTCGCCATGGAAAAGGTGACCAACAATCCCGTCAAGGCTTTTATTCTTGGTGCTTTGATGACGGCACTCATACAGTCTTCCACGGCTACGATCGTTATCACATCAGGGCTTGTGGGTGCAGGAATCCTTTCCTTGCACCAGTCACTGGGTATCATCGTCGGGGCGAACGTTGGTACTACCATCACAGGTCAGATCATCCGTTTGCTGGACCTAAATTCCAACAAAGGCATCGCCTCCTGG
>JAEEGL014859045.1_pt1 | contig 11143 bp, 10 predicted proteins | sample 9134231 | NCBI WGS metagenome assembly JAEEGL01 (sample SAMN16246548, study PRJNA631951) | gut metagenome | biome: gut microbiome; feature: rumen; material: fiber-attached | host: Bos | place: Iran: Karaj | collected 2018-10
AAAATCTGCACCAAGGTGTTTTGAACACATGGCAATGTAAGCACCACCGTAAGCCTTGCGGGTAATCACTGTTACTTTGGGAACTGTGGCTTCACTGTAAGCATAAATTACTTTTGCACCGTGGCGGATAATTCCCTTCTGTTCTTCATCTGGTCCAGGAAGGAAACCCGGCACATCAACAAAAGTAACAAGAGGAATATTAAAGCTGTCGCAGTAGCGGACAAAACGGGCAATCTTGTCAGAAGAGTCGCAGTTAAGAAGACCACCAAGGAAGGCAGGATTATTTGCAACAATACCAACACTCTTTCCTTCAATCTTTGCAAAACCGACAACACTCACCTGGGCAAATTCTGCCATCACTTCAAAGAAACTGTCGTCATCAACAACACAGTCAATCACTTCGCGAATGTCGTAACCCTTTTTGCTTTCTTCAGGAATGATTTCTGTAATTTTCTTTGTCTTCTTTCTTTCGTCAAACTTGAACTTTGCTTCGGCAACAATTTCTTCGCCGTAGTAGTGGGGAATGTAGTCCAGCAGTTTTCTTACTTTTTCATAACAGTCATTTTCACTCTGGCAGCGGAAGTGAGCCACACCGCTTTTCTGTGAGTGAATGGAAGCACCACCTAAATCTTCTGCAGAAATGTCCATGTACATAACGCTCTTAACAACCTTGGGGCCTGTAATGAACATCTGGCTGATTGAATCAACTGCAAAAATAAAATCTGTAATTCCGGGAGAATAAACTGCACCGCCTGCACAGGGGCCTGCAATAATGCTTATCTGGGGAACAGTACCTGAGGCACGCACGTTCTGGTAAAAGAGGTCGCCGTAACCGCAGAGGGCATCTACACCTTCCTGAATACGGGCTCCACCGGAATCATTTACACCGATAACAGCGCATTTTGCCTCCATGGCTTTTTCAATAAGCTCTGCAATCTTCTGTCCATGCACTTTACCAAGGGAACCTCCCTGAACGGTAAAATCCTGGGCATAAACTGCAACTTTCTTTCCGTTTATTGTACCAAAACCGGTAATCACACCGTCATAAGGAATATCCTTTTTGTCCATTCCAAAACTGGTACAAGTGTGACGAGCACCAGAATAGATCTCAAAAAATGAACCTTTGTCGCAGAGGGCATTAATTCTTTCAATAGCATGAAGTTTTCCCTTTTCATGCTGCTTCTCGATATTGTAATTGAACTTTGCCATAGTGAAAGAATAATACCACCCCGAAGCGATTCTGTCAATATGACACTTTTTGTAATTTTGTCAAAAACTCCCTTTACCTCAAAATCCAGGTCTGAATAGCCCTTGGTGGAATGCAGAGGTAGACGGATTTGTTTTCTTCGGATTTTTTGGCGGAACCTTCGGTGCGGGCTTTTTCCCAGTCGCGCAGGTCGCTTTTGCCGGAGGAAGAGTCTTCCACTTTGAACTCGAACACCAGGTCTGCTTCCGTGCGGTTTGTTACCACAAGGGCAATGCTTCCGTCAGGGTTTTTAAAGGCTACGGTTTCTGCTTCGTCAGTTAAATGGCCGCTTACGGTAGCGGGGGTCATCCAGGAGAAGAGTTCGGAACTCAGGCGGACTGCACCTTTCTGAATGAAGCGGGAGAAGTGACCGATGTAATAATAGGAACTCTGCAGGTGAATGGAACCGTCTTTTTCATCTGCAAGGATGGGGGCATCACAAAAGTTTCCCACGTGGTTCGGGCCGCCCTTCATGTCAAGGACAATATTCCAGTCAATCCATTTTGTCATTCCGCTTTTAAGGTCGTTTATGATGTTATGGGCATAGCGTTCCCCCGTAAACCAGGCACCGTTTCTGGCACCGCCTTCAATACAGCCTTCTGTAAAGAAAAGGTCAATCTTGGGGTACTTTTCGCTGACTTTCCTGAGGTTCTCATACTGGTCTCCCGAATACCAGTGGAAGGCAAGCCCCGCAATGTATTTTTCAGCCCCCGGTACTTTAAGGGATTCTTCTATGCGTTCAAAGGCTATGTCGCGGTTGTGATCCCAGACATAAATCTTTACTTTATCAAGTCCCGCTTTTTCAAGGGCAGGTCCCAGATACTTTGCCGCAAACTCCCCTTCTTCAGTGGCAGACCATTCGCAGGAATCCCAGGACTGAACGGCGGCAGGTTCATTCTGAATCGTGAGGAAAGAGATTTTTATTCCCCTTTCTTCCATCTTTTTTATGAAAGTTACAAAGTAGTCTGCCCAGAGCTGCTTGTACTCGGGGAGCAGGTGTCCTCCGTGGTTCATGTCTTTATTGTCTTTCATCCAGGCTGGCGGTGACCAGGGGCTTACAAGAAAGTCAACGTCACTTCCTTCGTCACGGGCAGTTTTAAGGGCATCTTTTGCAAGGGGAGTAATGTATCTGTCTGTGCGTTCCATGGAAAAAGAAGCTAAACTTTCGTCTTTTTCGGGAAGGCAGGCCCAGTTTTCAAGAGAAAAATCACAGGAGTTCATGTGAACACGGGCATAACGGTAGCAGTTTCCGTTTTTGCTGCTGAAATATGCTTTTATTGCTTTTTCACGCACTGGAGCGGGCAGTTTTGAGAGAACATATCCGCTGGACTCAGTGAGGGCACCTCCAAAACCATAAAAGTTCTGGTAGGTTTCTGCAGGTTTAAGGGTAAGGGTTGTGGGAATCCAGCCACTTGGGGTAACCATGCGGTCTTCCGGCTTGATTTCTGAGATTCTTTCACTACTGTCTTTTGCGGTTTCAAAAAGCTTTTCGATTTTCATACTATATAGTATAGACTTTGAGGGCTTTAAAAGATAGCAGAGTTTTTTTCTAAATAGTGTCTTTTTTCAAGCGAGCGGACTTTCTTTACGTAGGGCTTCTGTCCAGGCCTGCATGAGTATTCCAAAGGCAACCCCCACGTTAAGGGATGCTTTAAGTCCTGTCATGGGAATTGTAACGCGGCCGTAACTTGCCCGATGAAGTGCTTCGGGGCTGACTCCCAGTTCTTCTGAACCGATTATGCATATTCCTTCTTTGGGGAAGACAAACTCGTTTAAGGGGGTACCGCCGGTTTCCAGGGTAAAAACCGGTACGTTCTGCGGGAGTTCATCCAGGGAAGCTCGGGTAAAGCCCATTGTTTCAACACAACCCATGCCGCTTCTTACGGCTTTTGTCTGCAGGGGGTCCGTGCAGTGGGGGGAAAGGTACACTTTTTCGCAGCCCATTGCTTCTGCAGTACGAAATATCGAACCTAAGTTAAAGGGAGACCGGATGTCCTCTGCGTAAACACACACTCCGGGGAAGAAGTTTCTTTTTGCAACAGCCCCTTCTGCATTCACGTGGGGTGCAATTACAAGATCCCATTCGGCAGGGAAAGTTCCCAGCATGGAAAGAAGGGCGTTTCTTGCCACATTGCATACCCGTCTTTCATCTAAAACAGGAGAGTCAAGAAGGGAACGGAGGGTAAGGGCTGTGTCGGAGGGAAGTTTTTCGTCTTTAAGGACAATTTCTGTTACGGCGCGGGTGTAGTCTTCCCGGCTCATGGAAGTAAAATTGTATTCAGTGCCTTTTTCTGCAATGCCTGCAATGTCCCTTTCAAGTTCACCAAAAGTAAGGGCCAGTTTTCTGCGTTTTTGTCCTGCCCCTAACTGAAAAAGTCTTTCCGGTGCTATCATCAGAAGGCCTGTTTAATAAGACTGAAAAGGTCATCAGTGTTCATGCTGCGTGCAAGGGAGTTCATGAGTTCTGTCTCGCCTGCATCTTCTGCCGCAAGAGAAAGCTGCTCTATTGTAACGCCTAAATCCTTTAAGCGGGCGGGAAGATTTGCTTTTGCAATACGCTGTCTTACGTAGTCGGAGAGAAGTTTTACTGCTTCCTTGTCTTCATGCTCATCCTTTGCGGCACGTAGAATGCGGGAAATGCGCGCAAGCCGGTCTTCCCGGAAAGTCTGTCCGTCTTCTATTACATAAGGAAGAAGAATTGCAGAAGTTAGGGAACGGGATATTTTGTAACGGGCATTTATGCTCTGTGCAAGCAGGGATGCAACTCCCATTGAACTTGAAGCCATGCCCAGAGAAGCCATACAGCCGCCCTGGGTTACAAGTACTTCTTTGGGAGTAGTAATTGTAAGGGAAGGAGAACCGTCCTCTGCCCAGCCTAAAAGCTGAACTGCTTTTTCTGTAAGCATGTCGCTGAAAAAGGATGCCCTCTGGCTCAAGTAACCTTCTATTGCCATGCATAAGGTTTCTATTCCCATGGAGGCAAGCTGTTTTTGGGTAAGGGTTACGGTAAGGTTGGGGTCCCATATTACAAGGCGGCATAAACCGTTCTGGGTTTTTATGAGTTTAAGTTTGGAAGAACGGGCATCTACAACAGGTGCACTGTCCATAAAAATAAAGGCATCGCGGATTGTAGTGGGAAGACAGATTAAGGGAACTCCGCTTGTGGTGGGAGTGTCTCCGTCTACAAAGTAATAGAGGTCTTTTTCTTCTTTTGCGAGGGAAGCAACAACTTTGGCAAGAGAGAGGGTTTTTGAACCGCCGGCCGCAATCACCCCCTGTACACGGGAATCACGAGCAAGTTTTAGTGCCCTTTCCACCACCTGGGTGTCTGCAACAACTGGAATGTCATCAAAAACAAAAAAATCTACCTGACGGGCAGAAAGACTCTGAGTAATTTTCTGGGAATTACCGTTTTCTTTTAGGATGGGGTCCATGATAAGCATGAAACGGTTTCCATACTCCTGAACCTGCTGTCCAAGACGGCTTGCTGTGTAGGAACCTAATACAATGTTGGGTGAAATTTTAAAAATAAAGTCTGCCATTTATTTCTCTTTATTGCAAAAAAAAGGACGGAAAACGAATTTCCGCCCTTCTCCTAAGCCAACTGATTGTTTTTCCGCTTTAATTACAGTCCGTAAGCACTCATGATGCGGTCAGCAGTAGCTGCAATGGTTGCGGGGCTAAGATAGTTGGGGTCCTGAATCTTCTGCTTAATCTGCTCAATGAGGTCGGTGCGTACATCTGGAGTCTCAGCGGCAACCTGCTTGAGATAGTAAGAGTCAGAGAGTGCTTTTGCCTCGTCAGACACAGAGATTTCGTCAACTGCAGAACTTACAGGAGCGCTGCTGTTTGTGCGTTTTGTGCCCTGAATGTTGTTAATGGGGCTAACCCCGGAAATCTTGTCTATCATCATCATAACCTGCCTCACTTACATTATCGGTATTTTCTGGAGAAAGTTTAGCACTTTTATCACCAGAAATAAAAACTGCAAATTCACCCAGGACTTTGCTTCGGGCCGCGTAATCCTCATACACTTCCCTGGCACTTCCGTCGGTAATCTCTTCGTGAAGTTTCGTGAGCTCCCTGCCCACAACCACACGTCTCTCACCGTCAATATCGGCAATATCTGCCAAAAGTTTAGTGATTCTGAAGGGACTTTCGTACAAAATTACTGCATTTCCACCAGAAAGCAGTTCTCTCAGACGACTCCTTCTACGGCCGGGCTTTGGGGAAAGAAAACCTTCAAAAACAAGGGTTTTTCCTCCAGGTCCTGCAACACTGGCCAGGGTCGCAAAAGCACTTGGCCCGGGAATTGGCACAACTTTGTGACCGGCTTTTCTTGCCATCTGCACAAGTACTGCCCCGGGGTCACTAATGCCCGGTTCACCTGCATCACTTGCATAAGCCACTTTCTGCCCCTGGTCCAGCAGTTTAATGATTTTTTCTGCCGCAAAGGCTTCATTCTGTGCCCTGCAGGAGACCAAAGTTTTTTTTATTTCAAAATGGTTAAGCAGTTCCAGAGTATGCCGGGTATCTTCAGCCGCCACTACATCCACGGAACGTAAAGTTTCCAGCGCACGGAAAGTAATGTCACCTAAATTACCAATGGGCGTACCCACAACAAACAACTCTGACACAGTACAAGTATAGCGCCAATCGGGTTTTAAGGCAAGAGTGATTTTAATTCACAGGCCTTTTAGTCAAGACCTCCCAGACTGCAGGAAAGGGGAATTTCTCCCGTGTAACCGTTAAAGCCTACCGCAGACCTCCAGGCATTCCCGTCAACGGATAACCAGCTCCAGCAGTGAAGCACAAGTCCTTCTTTTGTGGTGATTACAAGTTCTTCTCCGGGTGCAAGGTTTTTGTCCAGAATCTTGTAGTGGTCCACAGACTTAATGCTGAAGTCCAGTGTTTTTTTAACTTCATTATTCTGCTTCTGGGCAAAGAGACGGTTCATTACAGACGAAGAATTATCTACTGAAGCCTCAGTCCAGGTAACTGCTGCATGCACGGACATATCTTCAAAGAAAATTGTTATTTCAACATTAAAGGTTCCAAGACCACTGTCATAATCATCATCCCAATCGGGGTAAATTATTACGGAATTGTAAGCAAGAGGAACTTTTTTGTATTTTGTGCCATTCTCTTTATCAAGTTTTTTGTAAAGGAAACCGCTGTCCCCCTTACTTTTTGAAAGGGAATCGTAGAAGGCTTTTAGTTTTTCTGAATAAGCGTTGGTTCTGTCTGCTTCCACCTCTATTTCTTCAGAATACTTTTTTGCTTCACTGCGCTGAAGATCCCACATTTTCTGGCTTAAGCCGTATGAGGAACTTTTTCGCACCTGTTCTGCAAGAATTTCTGCAGTTTCATCATCCATGTCGGGGTTCTGGGAACGGACGAGTTCAATCTGTGTTTCTGCAAGATCAGACAAATCGCCCTTACCGCTTTTTTTGGAGGAAGACTTTGGTTTTTCTGCAACAGGTTCATCTATTCCTTTCATGGCATTCAGCACAAGACTGGAATTTGCCTTTACTGCTTCATAGTCCTTTGAGTTTACGTTTTTCCTTAGTTCTGCAAGGGGGTCCATTCCCATAGACTTTAACAGGGCAAGTGACTGGGCATCTGCTCCGCCCATTTCATCTTCTGCCATAAGAAGGGTTGCACACTGAGTGAGCATGGCATATTTTTCTATACTGTTTGGACCTGAGATTCCGTTTTTCAAAAGAACGGCTTCTGCCTGAACTTTCTGTTCTTTTGTAGCAGAAGTAATTTCTTCTTCGTAAAGTCCAAGGTCAGCAAAAGAGGCATGAATGGAGTTTACATTTTTTGCCCAGTTTTTAATGTCACTGGAAGTAAGGCCCGTGCTTTTGGGTTCTGCAAAAACTAATGCTGCCAGGGAGAGCGCAAATAAAAAAACCGTCAATTTTTTTGTAAAATACATGTAAAACCTCCAGATACTAATAAATAATATCATAACTCTGTAATGTTTTCTTGTCAAAAAAAAGTTTGATATGGATGATTTTTTCTCCGATAAGAAGAAAGAGGAATTTATATGGAAAAAGAAAAGCCCCTGCTTGAGATTAAAAACCTTACTGTGAGTTTTCGTACCGGAAAAGGAATCGTTCATGCGGTGAGGGGGGTAAACCTTAACCTTCACAAGGGAGAGACCCTTGCCCTGGTGGGAGAAAGCGGAAGCGGAAAATCTGTAACTGCCAAAGCCGTCATGGGTCTTGAAGCTGCAAACTCAATCATAGAAAGCGGAGAAATCTGGTACAAGGGAAAAAACATTCTCTCCTTTAGTGAAAAAGAATTTAACCGCCTGAGGGGAAACGAAATCACCATGGTATTCCAGGACCCTCTTTCTGCTTTAGACCCCATTGTAAAAATCGGACCGCAGATAACGGAAGCCACAATTCTTAATGGAAAAACAAACCAGAGGCTTGCAGGAAAAAACATAAAAGGCCTGCTTTCTGAAAATAAAAATCATTTTTCCGCCACACAATTCAGTCAGCTAAAAAAAATTGTAAGGCACACAGAAAAACTTTACACTGCCTACTATAAATCTCTTGACCCAAAAAAAATTGAAATTCTTGATGCCATAAGTTTAAGCGAAGGAGCCCCGGACTTTTTTGAAAAAATAAAAAATCTTCTTGCTCCAGACTTTTCTTTTCCAGAAGAATGTGAAGGTTTAAAAGAAAAACTCATTAACCAGATAAAACGCAAGTCCTTTAAAATCACAAAAAAAATCGCCTACTATAAGGCACTGGACATTATGGAAGAAGTGGGAATAAAAGATGCAGCCTTAAGGTTTAAGCAGTACCCCTTTGAATTTTCCGGTGGAATGAGGCAGAGAATTGTTATTGCCATAGCCATTGCCGCAAACCCGGAACTTCTTATCTGCGATGAACCCACTACCGCCCTTGACGTTACCATTCAGGCACAGATTCTTGAACTCATTAACCGCCTTAAAGAAAAAAGACAGATGAGCGTTCTTTTTATTACCCACGACTTAGGCGTTGTAGCAAACATTGCAGACAGGGTTGCCGTTATGTATGCGGGAAAAATCGTAGAGAATGGAAATACAGACGACATCTTCTACCACCCGGCTCACCCCTACACCTGGGCACTTCTTTCTTCCATGCCTGACTTAGACACAGAAGATGCACTCGAAGCAATTCCCGGCACTCCGCCAAACCTGCTTGAAGTTCCAAAGGGAGACGCTTTTGCTCCCAGAAACAAATATGCAATGCAGATAGACTTTGAAGAAGAACCGCCTCTTTTTACCATAAGCGAAAGTCACAGTGCTGCCACCTGGCTTCTTCATCCTGACGCCCCCAAAGTGGAACTGCCACAGGCCCTGCAGGAAAGAATTATCCGCATGAAAGAAAGGGCAAAGGAGAGAAACAATGCGTAAAGAAAAAAGTCTTGAACCCTTTGATGAAAAAACAGATCCTCTCCTTAGGGTAGAAAACCTTAAACAGTACTTTGGTAAAACTCATGCAGTTGACGGAATAAGTTTTTCCATTAACAAGGGAGAAGTTTTTGGTCTTGTGGGAGAAAGCGGCTGTGGAAAAACCACCACGGGGCGTTCGATTATAAGGCTCATAAAACCCAGCGGAGGAAAAATCTTTTTTAAGAACAACCTGATTAGCGAAGGAAAACCTGACCCTTCCCTCCTCACAAAGATTCAGATGATTTTTCAGGACCCGGTTACTTCCCTTGACCCCCGCATGACTGTTGGAGAAGTGATTGCGGAAGGCCTTTACATAAGGGGCATGAAAGACAAGGCAGAAATTAACAGGCGTGTTTCCCATGTGCTTGAAAAAGTTGGCTTAAGGCCGGACTATGCCGACCGTTACCCCCATGAGTTTTCAGGCGGACAGAGGCAGCGGGTAGGAATTGCAAGGGCCATCATCATGGAACCGGAACTCATTATTGCAGACGAACCCATTTCTGCACTGGATGTTTCCATAAAAGCACAGATTATCAACCTGCTTAACGACTTAAGAAAAAGCATGGGTCTTACCATACTCTTTATTGCCCACGACCTTTCTGTGGTAAAATATTTTTCTGACAGAATCGGGGTTATGTATAATGGAAGAATTGTTGAACTTGCTTCTTCAAAACGTCTTTTTGAAAATCCCCTTCACCCCTACACAAAAAGCCTGCTTTCTGCAATTCCGCTGCCCGACCCTGACTACGAAAAAACCCGTGTACGCCTGGTTTACAAAGGAAGCGGGACTTCTGCTACAAACAGTCAGTTAAAAGAGGTGGAAAAAGAACACTGGCTTCTGGAGGAAGAATAAGTGAAGTTAAAATATTTTCTCCGCTCACTTTTATTTTTACTTCTGGCAGTGATTATTACTCTTGCCGTTGCTTTTTATGAAACAAAAACTTCTTCTGCCTTTACCCTGCTCAGTGCCGTATGCGACGGAACTTTTGTAAGTGCAGTCGTGCTCTTAGCCTGGGGACTTTTTTCTTTTATCATAAACAGGGGCGCTTTTGACAGCCTTGCCTTTGCCTTTACAAAAATTTTCTCCCGCTTCAAAAAACAGGACTCTTCCTCTGACGACTACTATAACTACCTGCAGGAAAAAAAATCCCGCCACAAACACGACCTCTCTTTCCTGATCCCCGTAAGCACAGGCCTACTCTCCCGTCTGGTAAGCATTTTCACCCTATGCTCCCTGTGAACAGGGCAAAAAGAACTGGAAACTGTATTTTTACTTTTTGCCCCATTCTGACCCTTGCACTTTACTCCCACAAGTTGTATACTAAACATCTGTCTGACAAAACAATTACGGTTCTGGATCTTCTGGATTTAGACCTTAAAGGACACAACTCTCTAAACATCCGCTGCATCGCCGGACGCAGGGGACTTTCCCGTGCCCTTACGGTGCCAGACATTAACCGCCCCGGACTTGCACTTTCCGGCTTCTTTGAATCCTTTGCCTACGAACGGGTTCAGATTCTTGGTCGGGGAGAAAATGCCTACCTTCAGAAACTTCAGGCAGAAAACAATTACAGCACGATTGAACGCATTCTTTCCTACAATGTGCCCTGCCTTGTCTTTACCCACAGAATTCAGCCTGTAGAAGGACTTCTTGCCATTGCAGAACGCGAAGGCTGCCCCATTTTACAGACAGACCTTGATTCCACAGAGTTTTCCCAGAGACTGCTCCGTGTATTTTCCACCATGTTCGCCCCCCGCAAAACCATGCACGGAGTTCTGGTAGAAGTATATGGTCTTGGCATTCTGCTCATGGGTGACTCAGGCGTTGGTAAAAGCGAAACCGCACTTGAACTGGTAGAACGCGGACACCGCCTTGTAGCAGATGACAGTGTAGAAATCCGCTGTGTAAACGGTAACTCAATCATGGGTCAGGGAGCCAACAAGCTAATCAGCCACCACATGGAAATCCGTGGTCTTGGCATAATCAATATTTCCCAGCTCTACGGCGTAGGTGCAGTCCGTGAGCAAAAAGAAGTACAGCTGGTAGTAAAACTGGAAAACTGGGACCAGAACAAAGTGTACGACCGTCTTGGAACAGAAGGCCACACCATGGATCTTCTCGGAGTGAAGATTCCTTACATTGAAGTGCCTGTCAAACCCGGACGAAACCTTCCCATCATTCTTGAAGCAGCAGCAATGAACGAAAGATTAAAGAGCATGGGTTACTACTCTGCCCGCGACTTTAACCAGAACGTTCTTAAATGGCTAGAAACAGGAGAAGCTCAAGCGGCTTACTACGGCAGCGAGGACTCCTACTAAAAATATCAAGACAAAAGGAAGTACACAGTGATTGAGAAAATTCTTACCGTAAGAAACAGAGCCGGCATTCACGCACGCCCCGCAGCACTTATTGCCCAGACCGCAAATAAGTTCGCTTCGGAGAG
>JAEEGL015373224.1_pt1 | contig 11143 bp, 14 predicted proteins | sample 9134231 | NCBI WGS metagenome assembly JAEEGL01 (sample SAMN16246548, study PRJNA631951) | gut metagenome | biome: gut microbiome; feature: rumen; material: fiber-attached | host: Bos | place: Iran: Karaj | collected 2018-10
CAAATGATTTTAACTTACGAACGGTCGTTAACAAAACTTCTTTATCATCAAAGAAGGCGCTTTCTGTTAATTCAAGTTCAATAAATTCATGCGGAACTTTAAATCCGTCTACAATTGAACAAATATGATCTGCAAGATTTTCTTCGGCAAAATGCGCCCTGGAAACATTTACAGATATTGGAACAAGCTGTTTTCCTTCATCCATCCACCTTGCCTGAAGACGAGAAACTTCTGTAAGCATGTAATCATCAAGTTTAAGAATAAAGCCGTTCTTTTCAAACAGCGGAATAAATTTTCCTGGAGATATAAAACCTAACTTTGGATGAGTCCAGCGTACAAGGGCTTCGGCCGCAGACAGAACTTCTTTTTTTGTAGAATACTTTGGCTGAAGATAAACCTGGAATTCATGATTCTCAAGAGCGTTTTCCATATCATCTTCAATATGACGTTCCCAGATTAAATCTTCTTTCATTGAATCATTAAACCAGACAATTTCGTTCTGAACTTTTATTTCTTTTGGAATTGCAATTCCGGCATAAGAAAGCAAATTGGTAACATCTTCATTTTTATTATCTACAACACAAACTCCTGCAGAAAAACTTAAATGTTTATCATTATTTTTTTCCTGAAGAATATTAATTAAATTTCTTAATCTGATTTCAAAGGCTTCTTTGTTTGTATAAAAAAGCAGAAGTGCAAAATCAGATTTTTCAACATGCGCAACCAATTCATTTTTAGAAATATAATTTAACATTGCCATGTTCAATTCTTCCAGAAGATTTTCTCCATGGCGGGTTCCGTAAGCTGTACAATAATTTCTATATTTTTCCAGTCGAAGCTGAACTATTGCATAGTGGCGTCGGAATTTTGAAATTTCTTTTTTTGACTTTTGAATAAAATAATTTGTATTTTTTCCACCTGTTATTGTATCTGTGTTAACAAGTTTATTAACACGCTTCTTTTCATGAATTAAAGTAACGACTTTTATAATTTCGTAAATGCCGCTGACAATAACTACAATAAAAAGGAACAGGATAATTGTTGCAATTAAATTTGCCTGATAAGTATTTAACTTATAGCAGATTTTAAAACAAACATTTAAATCTGGAATTGAAGTTTTAAAGAATGCAACCGCGTGGAAAAGCGGAGCTTCCCTTAAGGCCAGCGAAATAAAATCTTTATTTGTTAAGACATAAACCGGATTAAAAGATTTGTAAACTCCGCCAAAATCATAATCAATTTTAATGTCCGGCTCCATTTTTGTATTATGCAATTCATCATGGAAATCCTTCCAGGTCTGCAAATCATCTTCTGTTTCAAATTTTGCAGTTAAGCCCAAAAAGCTTTCTTCATGCTCTTCATCAACTAAATACATAACGCCATTTTCGTTAAACGAAATAATGTCCTTGGCGCTTATTTGAGATTCAAGGTTAGGGAATTTTTTAAAAATATCTTTTTTATAATCTAAATGAATTTCCCAGATATCATCATATGAATTAGAAAAATTCTCCAGGTTCTGCTGAAGTTTTAAACGTGCACTTTCTTCTTCATTCCAGTTTTTGTTTACATAATTTACGACTTTATAACATTCCTTAGTTGTATTATTTATTGCAGAATTTATTACGCCTGCTAAAGCAAGGCCACAGATAAAAAGTGCAAAAATAAAAATCACTAATTCAGTAATAATCATCCCAAGAATTGTTGGCCATATAGAAAGCTTTTGAAGTCTTTTTATTTTACGTTCTTTTTTCTTACTCATAAAAATATTATACAATAAAAATATGTACTTGAAAATGAATAAAATATTAAGTAAGATTGAAAAAATTCATAAGAGGTTTATGTCTATGCTAACCGGTCGTCATTTGATCCAACCAGATGATTTAACAGTTTCTGAAATTGAAGAAATTTGTTCATTAGCAGAACAAATTATTGTTGATCCAAAATCATTTCAAGATGTGTGTCGCGGGAAAATTCTTGCGACACTTTTTTTTGAGCCAAGCACAAGAACAAGGCTTTCTTTTGAAGCAGCAATGCTTCGACTTGGTGGAAGTGTAGAAGGCTTTTCCGATGCAGATAATACATCTTCGGTAAAAGGCGAAACACTTGCAGATACAATCAGGGTTGTTTCAAGTTACGCAGATATTATTGCAATGCGAAATCCTAAAGAAGGAGCCGCTCTTCTTGCAAGTAAATATTCTGCCTGCCCTATTATTAATGCAGGCGACGGCGGACACTTTCATCCGACCCAGACTCTTACAGACCTTGTAACAATTCGTCAGCTTTTGGGCGGTCTGGAAAATCATACAGTTGGTTTCTGCGGCGATTTGAAGTTTGGTAGAACAGTTCACTCACTTGCCGAAGCCCTCAGACATTTCAAAGGAAATAAATACATTTTCATCAGTCCAAAAGAACTTTCGGTACCAGATTATTTAATTACAAACATACTTGAACCAGCCGGCGTTAAGTACGAAATTGTTGAAAGTCTTGATGAAGTAATTGATCAGTTAGATATTCTTTACATGACCCGAGTTCAGAAAGAAAGATTCTTTAACGAACAGGATTACATCCGACTTAAAGACAGTTACATTCTTGATAAAGAAAGAATGAAGCTCGCAAGAAAAAATATGATTGTTTTACATCCGCTTCCACGTGTAAATGAAATTACTCCAGATGTAGATGAAGATCCGCGCGCTGCCTATTTTAAGCAGGTAAAATATGGAATGTTTGCAAGAATGGCTTTGATTGCAAAACTTACTGGAGCTTTGAACTAATAGGAGTAAAAAATGTTAAACGTAAATACAATAAAAAATGGACTTGTAATTGATCATATTAGAGCCGGTTCAGGATGGCAGATTTATCAGTGGCTTGGCCTTGATAAAGCAAGATTCACTTCCTGCCTGATTCAGAATGTTCCTTCTGAAAAGTCCGGCAAAAAAGACATTATAAAAATTGATAACATTATTAACATTGATTATTCCGTTCTCGGATTTATTGATCCGGATATTTGTGTAAATGTTGTAGAGAACGAAAAGATTGTTAAGAAAATCAACATGGAATTACCTTCAAAAGTTCAGGGAGTTTTCAACTGCAAAAATCCACGCTGTATAACTCAGACTGAACATTACGTAAAACCAACTTTCATTCTTGCAGATAAATCAAAAGGTCTTTACCGCTGCGAATATTGCGATACATTGTACATGGCAGGTTCGGGATATGGAGGAAATACAAAATGAGCTCTTCAACATTAATCTATAATGCTAGATTATTGGATGAAAAATCAGATACTCCTGGAGCCGTTTTAATTTCTGATGGAAAAATAAGATCTGTATTTCACGGATATTTTACATCGGCAGCGACTGTTGAATCTTTTGCAAAAGCAACGCTAAAAGAAGACGGTCACTCCGAAAATGAAAAAATATCTTTATACGACGCACACGGATTAACACTTACTCCTGCGTTTATTGATATGCATGTTCATTTAAGATATCCGGGACAAACTCAAAAGGAAGATTTAAATTCCGGTTTACATGCTGCAGCAGCCGGTGGCTTTGGAACTGTTGTTGCAATGCCGAATACAAATCCTGTTGTTTCTTCTGTAGAAACTGCAATGAAGATTGAACGCGAAGCTGCTGCCATTGGACTCACTCATCTTTTTCAGACAGTAAGTATTACAAAAGATTTTGACGGAAAAGATACTTCCCACCTGGATAACATTGAAAAAAAATATATTCCTGTAATTTCTGAAGACGGCCGTGATGTTATTGATTCTGCAGTCATGCTCGAAGGCATGTCAAAAGCTGGAATGAAAGGAATTGTTGTAAGCTGTCATTCAGAAGATTTGCTTTTAAGCGAAGATTCAAAGCCATTAAGAAAAGAAGCTTTGGAAATTATGAAGGAAGTCGGGCTTTCTGCCTGGGGTACAGATAATAACGGAACAGATTCTTCTGAAGAGCCCGTAAATACCGACAGTGAAATTATAGAAAGTGCCATTTCTAAAATTGATTCAAAACTTTCGCAGGCAAATAAAATTCTTGCAATGTCAGAAGATATTGCAACCGAAAGAAATATCACGCTTGCAGAACAGGCACGCTGTCATGTTCATATAGCACACGTAAGTACAAAAAAATCTTTAGACGCTGTAAAAAGAGGAAAAGAGCTCGCCAAAAAAACAGGAACTTTTGAAGTAAGCTGCGAAGTAACTCCTCATCATCTTGCACTCTGCGGAACAAAAGAACCGTTTATCCGCGCTCTGGTAAATCCTCCTCTTAGAAGCGAAGAAGACCGCCTTGCATTAATTCAGGGACTTTTTGATGGAACTGCCGATGTAATTTCTACAGACCATGCTCCACACACTCTGGAAGACAAAGCAAATGGGGCTCCTGGCTTTACAGGCGAAGAAACAGCTTTTGCCGTAGCAAACACAGTACTTGTTAAAGACTTTGGAATGAATCCTTGCCTTTTAAGTAAATTGATGTCTGCTAATCCGGCAAGAATTCTCGGTCTTAATAAAGGCTTATTGCAAACCGGATACGACGCCGACCTTACTTTAATTGATCCGGATGAACAATGGACTGTTAATAGCGAACTTTTTTACAGCAAAGGAAAAGCAACTCCATTTGAAGGAAAGACTCTAACCGGTTGTGTAAAAGGCTTGTTTATAGACGGAAGACTTGTTTTAGAAAGATAAATATGCTGAGGCACGCTTTAGCAGCAAAAAGTGCTAAAATAAAAAGAGGGAGTTTTATGAAAAAATTTTTTTTCCTGTTTTGCCTGGCAATTTCTTTTAATCTGATTATTTCCTGCGCAAGTGCACCAAAAGAAGAAATTGCTTCTGAATCAAATCTTACTAAATCAGAAAAATCATTTGTAGTCTCTGTTATAAAAAATACTTACGGTGGCTATTCTGATATGAAAAAAGAAGGCTTCAATATTAAAATGGTGGACAAGTGTAAATCTGCAGAAGACGTTTTTAAGCTTTTTGATAAATATGTTCATGATTATCATTTCACATGTAAAATTTACAATGCTGTCTGGAAATTTATTCCACAAACAGACGAAAACTGTATAAGAAGTAAAGATGAACAAAATACCTATTTTGAAAAAACTACAAGTAATGCTTACTACATACGATTCAGTTCGTGCATGATCGATGATTCATATCCTTACGCAAAAGAATTTGTAAAAAGTGCAAATAAAGCAGCAGAATATGATTACATTATTCTTGATGCGCGGTCAAACAATGGTGGAGGAAATCTTCAGCAATATCAGTTTTTTGACTCTCTTAAAAATATGAATTATTCAGGAACTGTAATTGTTTTGCAGGATAAATACAGTTATTCTAGTGGAGAAGTCTGGGGAGCAGCAGGTTTTTATTCTTCAGACTTGAACATGAAACTTATTGGAACTTATTCCGGAGGAATGCAGTCTTACGGAAATTGTGTAGAAAGAAAAAGTTCAGGCTGCTGGGCCTGGGTTCCAACAACAAAAATGAAAATTCCCGATGACGGAAAATGGAAAGGTGAAGGAATTGGTTATGAACCGGATATTTTTTCATACACTGAAAACATGAAAGAAACTCTGGAAAGAATTGGTATAGATTGTACAGGAATTGAATTCCAATAAAAACCGCAGAAATTATAAAACAGCGATTATAGCAAATACCTCAAAAAAGTGGTATTCTTGATTTATGAAAATCGTAATCATAAACGGAACAAATCATAAAGGCTCAACAGAACATATAGCACGAATTACAGCAGAAAAAATTGGCGGAGAAATTACTGAATTTTTCCTTCCAAAAGATTTTGGAGAATTCTGCATTGGATGCACAAACTGCTTTATGAAGGCAGAAGAAAAATGTCCGCATTACGAAAAACTTTCTCCGCTTACAAACGCTTTAGATGAAGCTGATGTTATTATTCTTGCAAGCCCTGTTTATGTTTATCACGTATCTGGCGCAATGAAGGCATTCCTAGATCACTATGGCTACCGATGGTTAATTCATCGTCCTAACGACCGTATGTTTAAAAAACAGGCCGTTTGCGTTACTACAGCGGCAGGAGGCGGAATGAGCTCAACTTTAAAAGATATGTCAGACAGCTTATTCTTTTGGGGAGTTCCTAAACAATACAAAATTGGTCTTGCAGTTTCTGCGACAAGCTGGGATAAGATAAATTCAAAAAAGAAAAAAATCATAGAGAAAAAAACAAATTCCATTGCTAAAAAAATTCAGCATAAAAATGGAAAAGTTAAGACAGGAATAAAGACAAAAGCATTCTTCTATCTTATGCGAGCCCTGCAGAAAAACGGCTGGAACGAAGTAGATGTAAAATACTGGAACGAAAAAGGCTGGTTAAAAAAAGCACGTCCATGGAAATAATTTTCTCCACGACACGTAGGTAGTGTTTGTACTCCGGCTATGATAAAGTCATTTTTGTAAGGAATCGAAAAAATTGCCGCCGGCAAAACTGAATTATCGTACACCCTTACGCGCCTGTTTCCGCGGGCAGGCCTTATTAAAATACAGGAGTGTAAAACTATGATAGACAATTACATTACAGGAAGTGTAATTAAAAAATTACGCGAAAACAAAAAATTAACACAGGAAGAACTTGCCGAAAAAATTTTTGTAACAGGTAAGGCTGTAAGCAAATGGGAAACAGGACAGGGCTTTCCAGACATAAGTCTTGTAGAACCGCTGGCAAAAGCATTGGATATTTCTGTAATAGAACTGTTATCCGGAGAATGCATTCGTAACAAAAACCGCATTTCAAATATGTCGAAAACCATGTTTTATGTTTGCCCGGTTTGCGGAAATGTTATTCAGACAATCGGCGAAACTATAATAAGCTGCTGTGGAATAACACTGCCTCCTTTGGAGCCGGAAAATTCAGAATACGAAGAGACCGCTCCGGAAAATCCGCATGCAATTCATATTGAATTTGTAGAAGACGAATTTTATGTTTATCTTAATCATCCAATGACTAAAGATCATTATATTTCGTTTATTGCTGCAGTTTCTGATTCAGGAATTCAGTTTACAAAGCTTTATCCTGAACAGGCTGCAGAAACAAGATTCAAGAGGGCTCGCATAAAAAAGATTTATGCATACTGCAACCAGCATGGTCTGTTTCAGTTAAAAGTTGCCCGAACCTAAAATGTTGAGTAAAATGAATTCAATTAACATCTGAAAATTCAGGAGAAAAATGTGTCAAAAATTTATGAGTCTTGTCCGTGTTTTGAAAATGAACACTGGCTTTTGCGATTGGTAAAAAAATCTGATTCAGAAGATTTACTTTCTGTTTACGGCGATAAAAATGCGCTGCCATTTTTTAACAGCGACAACTGCGACGGCGATAATTTTTACTATAACACAAAGGAGAAGATGGACAAGGCCATAGATTTCTGGCTTTATTCATATAAAGAAAAATGGTTTGTCAGATGGGCAATAATTGATAAGTCAAATGGAAAAGCAATCGGAACAATTGAATCGTTTAAACGACTTTCGGAAGACGCATTTAATGAAAGCGGCGTTCTGCGCCTGGACGTTGGAAGTACGTACGAAAAAGCTGATGCTCTTGAAGAAATAATGTCTCTCATCATTCCTCATATTCCTGAAATGTTTGACTGTAAACAGGTTGTAACAAAGGTTCCTGTTTACGCAATAGAGCGTATCTCTGCAGCCAGTGCTTTTGGATTTGAAAAAACAGATGCTCTTCTTGTTGCAAAAGACGGAGTTGCATTCAACGGATACTGGATCAAAAAATACTTGCAAAAATAGCATTTCTATAATATAGTTTGTATACAAACTAATTTATGGAGTTGACCGATGAAAATTAAAGACGTTGTAAATGTAATTCAGACAGCTGAATGTGCTCAGATTGCTACTTTTGGAAAAGACGAAACAGAAGGCTTTCCGGAAATCCGCGCGCTTTTGAATCTTGCAAATCCAAAACAGTATCCGAAGCTTAAAGACAAGGCTGTTACCGTAGACGGCGATACAGTCACAATTTATTTTTCAACAAACACTTCTTCGCGCAAAGTAAGTCAAATTCGTGCAAACAACAAAGTATGCCTTTATTTTGTTCTTCCAAAAAAGTTCAAGGGAGTTTCTGCAATCGGAACAATCGAAGAAGTTACTGATCAGGCTGTAAAAGAAGATTTCTGGCAGACAGGCTGGTACATTTATTATCACAAGGGACCTACTGATCCGGATTACACTCTTCTCAAGTTCACTTCAAAATACATGCACTGCTGGGGAAATGCCAGCATTCATAATTTTGGTGAACCTGTAAATTCCAGCAAAAAGGAAAACTAATGAAAAACGGGCATACAGAAGGCGGAACTCTTATCTCTCAGGTGCATCAGGTTAGTCAGCGCGTCTGGTATGATGTTTTAAGCCGCAACGGGCTTGAAGATCTTGCAGGCGCACGCGGCCGCGTAATTTTTGCCTTGTGGAACGAAGACAACATTCCTATAAAAAAACTGGTAGAAAAGACAAGCCTGGATAAATCAACCCTAACCGGAATTATCGACCGCCTTGAACGCGACGGCTACATAAAACGAATCCAAAGCCCGGACGATAAACGCGCCACACTTATTTCCAGAACCGGCAAGGATGAAATTTTCAAGTCTAAAATACCCGAAGTTTCTGACCAGCAGAATGCCCTTTTTTATAAAGGCTTTTCAACCCGCGAAATTGAAGAGTTTGAAGAATATTTAAAACGTATTCTTGCAAATTGTAAAGAAGCAGAAAATTCAAACTTATAAACAGCTGTAATATCCTTATACATTCAAACCGGCTTTCATAGCTTCAAAATCGTCTTCTGTGATAAGATGCCGCTCAAGGTCTACGTGACCGTCTGTAAATGTTACGCCTTCAGCTTCGAGTTTCTCACGCTGAACGTCCGGCCCTCCAAAGGCAAAGCTTCCAGAACAAAATCCTTTTGCATTTACAACTCGGTGACACGGCGTTAATGTATTGCTTGGATTTTTATGCAGCGCATTTCCTACGTACCGGCGCAAATTACAGTTACCCGCAAGTGCCGCTATCTGAGAATATGAAGCCACCTTGCCTCTTGGAATCTGACGCACGGCAGCATAAATTATCTCTGCTAAATCAGTTTTTTCTTCTGTCATTTTATTAAAAATATGGTAGCATAATAAGTGCAATATGAAAATAATAGAAAAAATATTTGATTCCGTTTTATTAATTCAGCCGGATGGTAGAGAAGATTCCCGTGGAAGTATGCAGGTTTTCTTCAGCAAAAAAACAGTATCTAACATTCCCGGAAACTTTGAAATATGTGAACAGAGAATTTACAGAATGCCCATAAAGCACATCTTTTATGGAATTCATTATCAAAAGCCTGAATACGCAAAGGGTAAGCTCATTAGCGTTGTTCAGGGAAAGGCGCTTGATTACATAGTAGACCTAAGAGCGGGTTCAAAAACCTATAAACAGTATAAAAGCTTTGAACTTAATGCAGACAATCCTTTGCTGGTTTTTATTCCTGCAGGCTTTGGCCATGGTTTTCTTACGCTTGAAGACAACACAATTCAAGCCTTTGCTGTTGATGCTGATTTAGAGAAAAAGAATTCCGGCATCGTTAATTATCAGGATCCGGAAATAGGGCTTAAGCTTCCGTTTGAAGATATCACAATTGCAGATTATGATAAAAACGCAAAATAAAAATGTAAAGGAATATTATGATAAAAGCCGTAATTTTTGACATGTTTGAAACTCTCGTAACTCTATTTACTGGCAGAACCTATTTTAGCGAACACATTGCCGCAGATCTTGGTCAGCCGCTCGAAGCCTTCCGAAAATACTGGCACGAAACAGAAAAAGACCGCACCCTTGGAAAATATTCTATGGAAGAAGGACTTGGAATCACACTGAAAAATCTGGGTGCATATTCAGAAGAAAATGTTCAAATGATTTGCAGAAAAAGACGAGAAGCCTTGGGTGACACCTTCAACGATATTCCGAAGGAGTCTCTCTGGCTTCTTAAAACCTTACATGAAAAAGGGTATAAGGTCGGCCTTATTACAAATACATTTTCAGATGAACGCGATATGATTCTTTCTTCTCCGCTTTATCCTTTTTTGGACGCGGCTATGATTTCTTATGAACAGGGACTTTCAAAACCAGACCCGGAGATTTACCGCAGAGCCGTACAAGCGCTTAATGTAAAATTCGAAGAATGTGTTTACGTAGGCGACGGAGGCTCTCATGAACTTACCGGAGCCCGTGAACTGGGTATGCATGCCGTTCAATGCACATGGTTTCATGAAAGGGCCTATGAGCCTCATATTCCGTGCCCGTTGCTGGATGATTTTCCGCATGCAGACACTCAGGCTGATGTAATAAAATTCTGCCGTCAATTTTAAACACTAATTAAAAATAATAATTTTCTTTTGTCTAAAAAATGCTCCTATTGACAAGTTAGCACCTACTAACTAAAATATTAATATTGTTAGTAAATGCTAACTTATTATAGGAGCAAAAAAATGCCGTTAAATATGGTATCTGAAGGTGAATCTTTTCTAATCAAAAAAATCAACGGAAAAGAAGAAATTCGTCGCTTTCTTGAAAATCTTGGATTTGTAGCTGGTGCACAGGTTTCTATTGTTTCACGAATCTGTGGAAATATAATTGTACAAGTAAAAGAAAGTCGTGTTGCCATCAGCCGTGAAATGGCACAGAAAATTATTGTCTAATTTTTTTCCTCTATTGTTAGTCTCAACTAATTACAATTCATCTACAGTTTCAATTATGTACATTTTATAGGAGATATAGAATATGACCCTCAAAGAAACAAAAACTGGCCAGACAGTTACTGTTGTAAAACTGAATGGCGAAGGTGCGGTAAAACGCCGCATTATGGACATGGGAATCACTAAAGGCGTAGAAATTTACGTACGTAAGGTTGCACCTCTTGGAGACCCAGTAGAAGTTACAGTGCGAGGCTACGAGCTTTCAGTTCGTAAGGCCGATGCAGAAATGGTGGAGGTAAAGTAAAATGATTAAAATCGCTTTAGCCGGAAACCCTAATGCCGGAAAAACTACACTTTTTAATGCACTTACAGGTTCAAATCAGTTTGTAGGAAACTGGCCTGGAGTAACTGTAGAAAAAAAAGAAGG
>JAEEGL015660695.1_pt1 | contig 11143 bp, 10 predicted proteins | sample 9134231 | NCBI WGS metagenome assembly JAEEGL01 (sample SAMN16246548, study PRJNA631951) | gut metagenome | biome: gut microbiome; feature: rumen; material: fiber-attached | host: Bos | place: Iran: Karaj | collected 2018-10
CGATTGCGTCAATCAAGGCACTTCCGACCAAGCCAAGATGCGTTGACATCGCCTTTGCGGATCGTTACTCTGTGGCCCTGATCAATGGGGAAGCGGTTCTGGCGGCAGATGAGACGAGGTTCATGCGCCTGATTGCAGGTTTCTACAACGATACTTATCTCATGGATCAAAATGCCTGCTCGAGTCCGCAGGTCATCCTGTGGGAGAACGATTCTCCTGCGGCCCGTACGCGGTTCTGGACGGCGGTAGAGGTACTTGCGCAAAAGAAGTACAAGTTGCAGGATGCTGTTGCTGTGGACAAGTATACGCTTTTGTGTGAGGAATCCGTCAAGAATTCGGCCGTTCAGCGTTTTACACGTGCGGGGAATCTGCTTTATCGTGCCGAGCTCTCCGCATTGCCTGATGATCTTGTGGCACATCGTGGCAAGGGGGGCTTCTTCTTTGAGTATTCGTTGCGCGGGAGGGAAGAGTTCTTCAGGTTGGTGACGGAGAAGTTCCAGACCATAACGCAGTTTGGAATAGATGCTGACGAATTGCGGCGGCAGATCGTCGAACGCGGCTTGCGAGGAATCGACAGAATTGTGCCGATAGGACAGGCCATGAACATTGGCGTCATCTGGGATGGACATGATTTGATACGCGAGTTGTCGCGGATATTGTCAGTTTAAAGGCGTATATGAATAAGTCAGTAAGAAAAGCAATTGGGTGGGGAGTGGCCACTTCCTTTGTCTTGTCTGGTTGCCGTCGTCGGCGGGTGGCCGCGTACAGAACGCAAGGAACTGTTCTTTCAGTCTTTGGACATAGTCCATGCCCAAAGGTTCTGGATTCCCTGCTGGGATGGTTGATTCGTAAAGGTTTCAACTTCATTTCTACAGACGAACTACTTTCTGTTCGCAATGGAACACGAGCATGGAAACCTCAAATGGCATGGCTTACTTTTGATGATGGGTGGGCAGGCTTTGAAAGCAATCTTCTTCCGATTCTGAAAAAGCATAACGTACCGGCTACGATTTTTGTTGCACCGAACGAGACGGATCGTGGTAAGATCTGGACAAACTCCGTGATTGGAGCTGTGGAAGGTTGGCAAGCTTGGTATGGAATGACGGCAGAGGACCGATATGCCGCCGTGGATAAAGTGCTTGGAGGGATCCCCATCGGTTCACATAGACTTGACCGTCAACTGGCAACAAAGGATGAACTTTGCCGTCTTGCCACAGATCCGCTTATTACATTGGAGAACCATACCTATACGCATCTTTCATGTAGCCATCGGCCAGTGGCGGAGGTTATGGATGAGATCAAGAAAACTCAGGACATTCTCTTGGAATGGACAGGTAGGACGCCTCGTTTGGTTTGCTATCCATTTGGGCACTGTACTGCGGAGACGGATGCAGAGATTAGATCGTTTGGGTTGGTTCCGGTGAAGTCATTTCCCGGTCAAATGGCGCTTGATACTATAGGCGAGTACCGAAACATGTTTCATGATGCGATGGGACTCTATGAGAATGTTGGGCGAGTGTTGCAGGCATGGCCACATGTTAAGGTGCGGATGGCCTAATGATCTGAAAGGATAGAGGTTTGAAATGATTTGCTTTAGTGCCCTTGGCTTCCCCCAATATAGTGCTCGGTGTGTACGGGCATTTGTGCGTTCTACGAAAGAGCGCGTTGTCGTCGTGGCAACTCGTCCAGATGTCCCGGTAAAGGGTATGGAGGAACTAGCGGGATGCGAAGTCCACTGGGTTTCGTTGAATGATATCGTATCGCTTAAAGAACTTCTGGGCGAAGTCCCTCGCGTGTTGACAGTCCCTGGATGGAAGTTTGATCTGTTTAATCGGTTTAGGGATGAAGTCCATGCAAACGGGGGGAAAGTGATAGCCGGGTCAGATAATAACTATCTTCCTACACTTAAGACATTTCTTAAGATGCTTGAATTTAGGTTTTTCTACAAAAACAAATATGACGGCTTCTGGGTGCCATGGAAATCCGGATATCGGCTTATGCGTTTTTATGGGGTTCCTGACGAAAAGATTTTTACGGGTACGTATTCTGCCGATGCGTCACTGTTTGTCAATGGACCGTCACTGGTAGAGCGGAGAAAGCGGATTCTGTATGTCGGGAGATTCATTCCTCTGAAGAACGTTCATAGGCTCTGTTCTGCGTTCCTTTCAGTTGATAGTAACATGCGAGACGGATGGAGTCTGGAATTGTATGGGTGTGGTCCCTTGAGGGATTCTTATCCTAAAGATAAATCAATTGTGATTCACGATTTTGTCCAGCCTGAGCAACTGGCGAGTGTCTATCAATCGGCAAGGGTTTTTGTCCTTCCAAGTGAATGGGATCATTGGGGGTTTGTCTTGCATGAGGCTGCGCTTTCGGGATGTGTAATTCTAGCAAGTCGTCGGTGTGGAGCTTCTCTTGATTTTATTGAGGATGGGGTGAATGGTTATGCATTTTCGCCATTCTCAACATCACAGATGAGAAAGGCTATTGTTAACGTGATGACAATGGATGATGAACAATTGACGCGCGCCCAACAGAAGTCCCTAGAACTAGCGCATCAGGTATCGCTTCAGGCGTTCGTTGATTCGGTGAAGAAATTCTCGGCTTGTCAAGAGGTTTGACGTGAATGTTTGCCTGTTAAAAGGGCGAGGAGGCGGAGATCCTCGATTCCCATACATGGCATGGTTTGGGAAAGCCTGGGAGAACGCAGGCGGGGCTGTCCGTCTTGATGTACGCTTGCCGCACAAGATACGGGCAGCATTCGGACATGCCGGATTGGCTTTCTCGACGGGCATTAGGCGTGGGCGATTGCTTGTCTGTGGAGGCCATCGGATCGAATCGGTTGCTTGGCCATGGTGTTACTTCCATGAAATCGTGCCAGTGATGTGGGATGTGTGGCCGGAGTGCTTTGAACCTCTTGTCAAGTTTGTCAGGAAAAACAAAGTGAAGCTTGTGTTTTGTACCTCTTCTCAGCAAGTGGAGCATCTGAAAGAGAGAGTCCCTGGATTGAAGGCCGTATGGTTACCAGAAGGCATTGATGTGGCTTCGTATCCCAATGGGCAACGACTTGTGGATCGTCCGACGGATGTCCTTGAATATGGGCGACAAATGGACAGTGTGCATACAGATCTTGTAGGTCATGCGTTCTCTCATCGAATAAGCCATGTCTATCAAGAAGGAACAGAACTCCTGTTCCCGGACTTTAAGTCGATGACGGCGGGTATTCGCAATGCGAAAATATCCATTTGCTACCCTCAGTGCGACACAAAGCCATGGCGCGCCGGAAATGTGGAAACGCTTACGCAACGTTATTGGGAGGCAATGCTTTCTGGTACGCTTCTTGCAGGTCGTGCGCCAAAAGAACTGATCGACTTCTGCGGCTACAATCCGGTGATTACACTTGGCGATCATCCTGCGCAACAGATTGAGGATGTTCTGGATCACATTGGAGATTACCAGGAATTGGCAGACCGCAATCGAAAGTTCGCCGAGGAGAGCGCCGACTGGTCTAAACGCATTCCTATTGTTATGAAAGCGCTTGAAGAAAATGGATAAGACATCCCGAAAACGAAATGTCGGTTGTATGAACTCCTTGAATAAGATCCCAGAAGATGTTTCTGCCAAGATGGCGAATATGTCATTCGTCTGTGCGTGCATGATTGTCTTGTTCCATGCAACACCTGCGCCGCAGAGTGGAAGCCCCATGTGGTGGATATGTCACCTTCTGGGACGTGAGGGTGTTTGCATGATAGCCGTACCATGGTTCTTTCTTGCATCCGGTTTCTTTCTGGCAGGTCACATGGGTGAATATGGTGGGTGGTGGAAACGCGAAGTGACAAAGCGTCTTCGTAGTCTTGTAATCCCATTTTATGTCTGGATGGTGGTGTCGATTCTCTTTGGTTTGGCTGTATGGTACTTGAAAGTGCAGGTGTTGCATCTGCAGTCTAGAGAGTGTCCATTGGCCATTCCGATGTCAACCTTTGTGCTTAAGATATTGGGTTTGCACCCCTTTGCGGATATAGGTGTTCTATGGTACGTGAGGTGTTTGTTTTGTCTGGTTCTGATATCTCCGATTCTATATTGGTTGATGCGATGGAAGTCTGTTGTGCTTGTTGTGCTTGGCATCTCCTTTTTATCGCTTTCATGGTGTTTTACGAATGGGTTTGGGGAAGGTTTCTACTTTTTCTTCGATCGCTTTGTTTCTATTCGCGGATTGCTGTATTTCTTTGTCGGGATGGTAATGAGGGCCAATTTGTCGCGGATTGGGATTGGCAGAATGGGATGGATTATTTCTTTTATGGTTGGTCTCGTATTGCTTGTCATTGATGACATCATCTTGGTAAGCGGAAATGTTAGATGGGTGGGAATTTTTGAGGCACTATTGGTACCGTTCCTTATTGTAGGTGTATTTGGGCTTGTGCCGAAAAGGCGGTTCGCTGAATGGATGACAGGGAGTAGCTTCCCAATCTTTCTCATGCATAATATATTCCTCTCGATTACTTCCCTAATATTTGCTGCTGTAGGAATGTATGGTAAGGCGCAATACGATCTCATAATGATGTTTTCGAGGGTACTTATCGCTATCGTTGCGTCTATCCTGATCTCAACTTGTATTCATCGATTCTTCCCGCGTATTTCTTCTATTATCTTTGGTGGGCGATAGTTTACTATGCGTGTCATACATGTCATAACTGGTTTGTCAAAGGCTGCCGGCACCAATGTATTTTGTGCCGAGGTGTGCAATGGGCTCGTGGCGGCAGGGCATGAGGTTACGATTGCAGTGTGTGAACCGGCGGCGAAAGATTGCTGCCCGCTTGATGTTCGGATAAAACTCAAGTCAATCTCTTCAATACTAAGCACTAACCACCAACAACTAGCCACTGACCACTACGATCTAGTTCATATCCATGCCATCTGGTCTCCAATTCTGCACAAGGTCGGTAAGTGGGCAAGGCGCAACAAACTGCCAGTTGTGTGGAGTCCGCACGGGATGCTCGCACCGTGGGCGATGAAGCACAAGTGGTGGAAGAAATGTCTGCCGTGGCATCTGTATCAGAAAGGCGATCTCAAGGGGGCGGCACTTCTACATGCTACCTCAGAACAGGAAGAGCGGTGGATAAGAGAATGTGGATTCAATCAGCCGGTTGTTGTGGTTCCACTTGGAACAGCGGTTGAGCCATTGAAACCAGTAGAGGATAAGGCGAGTAGAACTTTGCTGTTCGTCGGGCGCATCTATCCGGTGAAGGCGTTGGATAGATTGATCCAAGCGTTTGCGCAAGTTCCGGCGTCGGTACGGCAAGGCTGGCGGCTACGGTTGGTGGGGCCGGATCAGGCGGGACATCAAAAGACCTTGGAAGCGCAAGTTCAGAGTCTAGGGTTGGCGGAAAGCGTCGAGTTTTCTGGGCCGAAGTTTGGTGAAGATCTGGATCTCGAATACGATGCGTGCGATTGCCTGGCGCTTGTCAGTCACACGGAAAACTTTGGCGCGACGGTGGTTGATGCGATGGCGCATGGGAAGCCGGTGATTACAAGCGACAAGACGCCATGGCGTGAGGTGGCGGAACGCAAGTGCGGCTGGTGGGTGAGCAACGAGCCTGACAAGTTGTCCGTGGCATTGGGTGAGATGATGTCGCTTTCTGATGACGAGCGGCGGCAGATGGGTGCTAATGGGCGGCAGCTGGTGGAGCAGAAATACACATGGGAGGCAGTGGTAAAGACGATGGAAGATGGATATAAGGATTTGGTAGGAGCTTCTTGTTGATTCCGCTGTGAGGCAAGTAATGAATTGAGGCAATAATGGATACAAAGTACAGTTCTGAGTGGTGGTCCAAGCAGGATTATGTTGATGCGCTCCCGCGTTCTGTTAAGTTACGGCGCCTGAAGTGGGTGTTGTGTTGGTCGTTATTTGCAAAATGGATGCCATATTTTATAGGTCGTCGATGGCGAATTTTTCTGCTTCGCTTGTTTGGTATGAAGGCAAAGGGAAGCGTTTATTTTTATCCATCAGTAAAGATATGGGCACCATGGAATCTAGTACTGGCGAGCAACATCGCAATTGATGATGAAGTTAACCTTTACTCTGTAGCTCCAATCAAGATTGGAACGAAAGTTGCCATAAGCAGGGAGGTGTTCTTGTGCACAGCGAGCCATAATATAACAAAGCCCAATAGACCTCTTGTAACGGCTCCTATTACAATTTGTGATGGTGTGTGGATAGGTGCTCGGGCAATCATATTACCAGGTGTTACTGTGGGTGAGGGGGCAATTGTGGCTGCTGGAGCGGTTGTTGCTAAGGATGTGCCGCCATGGACGGTAGTTGGGGGAAACCCTGCCCGTGTCATTAAAGAGCGTAAACTTGAAATTACAGAAGGAGAATGAGATGGTAGAATTCAATCCTGTTCAAACGTCGCCGTTTGACAAAAAGACGAAGATCAGGTTGCATTTGTGGCATCTGATCAACATCACGTTATTCAGATGGACGTTCTTTTTCATGAGGAAATACCGTGTGTTCTTGCTGAGGCTGTTCGGTGCTAAGATTGATTGGACATGTTCGATAGATAGAACGGTTACAATAGATGGCCCTTGGTTTTTGACGATGGGGAAATTATCTAGTTTGGGAGAGAATGCATGGTTGAGATGTCGCGCCCCTGTTACAATTGGGGAGAAATGTTGCATCGGAAAAGATGTCTGCATAATGACAGGTTCTCACAAGTTGAGTTCCCCACGGTTTGAACTGATTACAGACCCAGTGACAATCGGTGATTGCGTATGGATTGCAACACGTTCTTTTGTTCACAAGGGGACATGCATTGGTGATGGTGCTGTAGTTAGCGCTTGTGCGGTGGTTTCGGGTAATATCGAGCCATGGTCAGTTGTCGGCGGCAATCCGGCGAAGTTCATTAAGAGGCGCGAGTTGAAGGATGCTTGAAGGTTGCCAGGATCGTCTGGGACTCGTTTCAGAGTTGCGCAGGGTTGTTTGTGAAATACATCTCCACCGGTATGACATAAAGGTCAAGTCGGAATTAACAGCATGATCTGCGCCGTGGCGGATCGTATTCAGGATGCTGATAGGTGGTGGGAAGTAGGTGAAGGTTAAGGTGAAGGTGAAGAGGGGAAGTAGGTGAAGGTTAAGGTGAAGGTGAAGATGGTTGAACGGTCAGAAAGATTGCGTGACGGCGTAGCCAATCGCCAATCAGTCTTTGAAAAGCCGCATTATGCGGTTCGTTGGCAATTTCATAAGATTTGTCATGTCTTGGTTCTGGTTTTAGGGTTGCGATCTGGTGACGTCCATTTGCCCAGAGTATGATATGCTAGCGATGCATATTATACATGAGAATGGCGAACAAGTTGGATAGCGGCTAATGTTTACACGCAGAATAATGAGTTGCTTCAGGATTCGCCGGGCAGAGATGAATTATCGTGTATAATGACGAGATTAAATTGCCTGTAGAAAAACCAGTTGATTGGCCAGCCAATGACCGCGAGGTAAAGATTGAGAATCTTTCTTCTGCGTTCAATCAATATATTGAGAGACCAGACTATGATACCAAGGAAGTGCTTGTTTCTTTGGCATGTGAATACGATTTTAATCAGATGTCATCGAAGGGGGTTTATAGGATTACAGAATACGAGGTGATGGAGATTAATACATTGTATACGCTTTCACTTCAGTACAATATTACTTCAGTTCGTGTATATGTGTATCAACATATTGCTTACATGACGCGCATGCACAAGATTATAAGCATGATTGCCAGGGGGGCGAAAGAATTTCCAGAGATTTCAGAAATAATCGCACCGTTTGCTAACATGTATGGGCAACTTCGAATATTCTATATTTCCTATGGGAATTATATTCATGAGAAGAAAAGGAGTCTCGCAGAGCATATTGTCGAGACTGTTACTGAGATTCTAAGAGGTAATTCTGCTTGCGACTTTCTTGAATATATTCAGCGGGGGGTGACAAATTTGCTTAACGACATCAGCTACACGCTTTCGACGAAACGTGATTATATCTTCAAGATAGATCGTAAAGATTTCAGAAGCCTGTGTACTCTCCAAGCAGAATTGATTTCCAAAACGGTGAAACAGCCAGCTGTAAGGCCATTAAGAGGCGTCTTGATGACGCAGATCAGTAATTTCATAATCAAGTCGCGAAATGGTTACAATGACGACTATGTGTACAAATATGTAAGCTGTGATACGGCTCGAAAAACTATAGAAAATTCGCAGGTCTGGCTACACCCAATTCATAAACTGAATGATAGTCGCGAAGGATGTGTCTTGGCGGAGGTCTTACAAGAACTAGGAAAATGTTCTTATGAGTGGGCACAAGATTTATCGCCGGTGATGCGCAATTCATATGTTTGTTCATTTAGCAAGGTGAAAAATGGCGATGAAATGAAACGGCGATATGGATCGTGCGTGTATGGGTTTAAAGGAGATAGAATGGTGGATTTGCTGAGTCCTATCGCCAAGTGGGAATTGGTACGGAAGAAGGAATGTCAGGACAACGGCCCGCCTAGAATAGAAACACATGCGTGTGAACAGGTTATACCAATGGATGTGATTTATGATCGAGAAGAAGCCTTGGCAGAAATGCGGTACTTGTGTGACATAATAAATGTGTTTCGTATGACGGAAGCAGAGAAGAAATTGTTTCTTGAAGAGATACTCCAATATTGGACATACTCATTTAAGGATGGACGTGGTAAAAATGAACGCGGTGAAGAGTGTGATTGGATGTGCGAACAAGAACGACGCTATGTCTTGTTTGTCGATAAAGATTCTGTGTATCACAATGCTTCTGTTGAGGATGAGTATTTAAAGGTCAAGTCATCTCTTTTTTTGTTCCCAGATTTTGTGCTTGGAGAGAATCCTGTGAAGGAAACTTTAAAGTGGCGCGCAGACGAGAAGCGAAACAGTTTATCAAGGCGCGGATATTATTTCTGTCACGATTGTCTTATGCGCGATTATGATTTAGGGGAAGTGAAAGTATTATTCTGTCCTATTTGCGGTTCATCAAGAATGACGAAGGAATAGTGCCTTGTTAGCATGAAGCGGTGAAAAAGCGGCCTCAGTTGCTGCCGCTCGCCGAGGCCGGAGGTGAAGGTTAAGAGATGGAGAGTTGGAGTTTGAGGTTGGCGGTTGTGAGGAGTTTGGGTAATGCGCTTTAGGATCTTCATATCGAGTGTGCAGAGCGAGTTCCAGTCTGTGAGACGGGAACTGAAAGAGTTTCTTGTCAATGACGCGCTTCTGCGCGATTTTGTCGAGCATGTCTTTGTGTTTGAAGATGAACCTGCTGCCTCTGCGGATCCCAGTGGGGTTTATCTGGGAGAAATAGATAGAGCGGATATCTATATTGGCATCATGGGGAGCCAATATGGCTATCAAGTAGCTGAAGGCGAGCTGTCTCCGACGGAAATGGAGTACTTGGCAGCAGAACGCAAGGGAATGCCGAGATGGATTTATTTCTTTGATGATGGTGGCAAGATAGCTCCAAGGATGATGGCTTTCAGGAAACGTCTTGATGCAAAGCATAAGCGTCGGCGCGTAAACTCTTCGGCAGAGCTGATTAAGCAGGTATATGCCACATTTGTCCAGTTTTTGCGGGAGCAGAATCTGCTCAAGACGGAGCCTTTTGATGCATGCATAATCAATGACGCAACCATGAAGGAGATTGACCATGATCGAATAAGGTGGTTCTTCATCAAGGCGGTGGAAGAGAGAAGTTTCCCTGAGAAGGTTGGCTCTTCAGACATGCGTATACTGCTTCAGCTCAATCTTATGCGTGAGAGTGACGGTCGCTTGCTTCGTGCGGCATTGATGCTGTTTGGACGAAACCCGAAGAGGGTCTGCTTTTCCAGTATGGTCAAATGCATCGCGTGCGCTGGAACAGAATATAAGCGCCCGTTTGTGATGCAGGTCTTCGACGGGGATCTTTTTGATCAGGTGGAGCAAGCGGAGATATTTGTTCTTCAGCATATAAATAGAATTGTAGGGACTAGGGACAATGCCCTTGCGGCTCCTCTCTCATACGATATTCCGCCTAAAGCCATAAAGGAGGCGATCGTCAATGCCGTTGCGCACCGCGACTATTTCAGCAATGCTTCGGTCGAGGTAAGGGTGTTTGCTGATCGGGTTGAAATACATAACCCGGGAGCCTTGCCGCCAGGCAAACCATTGGAATGGCTTTTGGGGCCCCACGTTTCAATCCCCGCAAATCCACTTATCGCGGAAGCGTTCTATCAGGTTCATTTTGTTGATCGTGCAGGATCGGGAATCGCAGACATGTTTGATGCGTGCGCGGAGGTGGGCTTGCCCAAGCCGGACATATCCGTGAAGTATGGGGCTTTTGTTACTACGCTCTGGCGAAAGTGTGCCCCTGGCCAGAAAACCACACTGAAAACCCGACAGAAAACCACACTGAAAACCCGACAGAAAACCACACTGAATGGGCTATTGCCCGGGGTGACGGCCAAGAGACGAGCTGTCGCCAGGAAGGTCTTGGCGCTGATGAGAGCCGATCCGCATATAACCTATGAAGAGTTGATGCGAAAATTAAACCTGTCGCACTGGACCATAAATGATTATACGACGCTCTTAAAGGAAAATGGATTAATTATTCGTCGTGGCGGAGACAAGGGGGGCGTTTGGGAGGTTGTGGAAGTTTCTTAGTTCTGGTTTCTGGAGTTGAGAGCGATACAAAAAGCTTTTGAAAAAGGAGAAATAAAAAATGAAAATACTGATAACTGGTGGTTGCGGGTTCATTGGCTCGCATCTGTGCGACCTGCTCCTGAAGAGCGGGCATGAGGTGACGGCGATTGACGATCTGTCCACGGGCCGGTTCGCGAATGTGGAGCATCTGGATAAGAATCCGAAGTTCCATGTGGTGATCGACAATGTGCTCAACCGCGAGACCGTGGAGCGTCTGGTGCGCGAGAACGACGCCGTCTACCACCTCGCAAGCGCCGTGGGCGTGAAGCTCGTGATCGACGAGCCGGTGAAGACGGTCGAGACGATCGTGGGCGGCACGTCGAGCGTGCTGGCGGCGTGCAGGAAGTACCGCAGACGTGTCCTGGTGGCCTCCACGAGCGAGGTGTACGGCAAGGGCGTGAAGGTGCCGTTCTGCGAGGACGACGAC
>JAEEGL015748071.1_pt1 | contig 11143 bp, 21 predicted proteins | sample 9134231 | NCBI WGS metagenome assembly JAEEGL01 (sample SAMN16246548, study PRJNA631951) | gut metagenome | biome: gut microbiome; feature: rumen; material: fiber-attached | host: Bos | place: Iran: Karaj | collected 2018-10
CGCAGATTATGCTAATCTGGGTATTCCGTGATTTTTCCTCGCAATTACTTGCCGGTTAGCTCTCACGTTGTACCTGGCAAAGAAAAAGACTCACGACTCACTGACATACGCGATGTGATAAAAGCGATCATTGACTTATTGATACACAGACAGCAGGAACCTGTAGCTGTAAGGATCCACTCGAAAATCTCAAATCTTTGGTGTTCTAAAGAACATTGGAATGGTAAAAGTAAAGATCTACAACTACTTCACCACGATATGATTTGGATGCGAGAGAACGGGTGCGGCAACAGGGAAATGTGTATAAGGCTTATAAACGGGTCTGTAGTGTAATGGTAACATGACGGTCTCCAAAACCGTTGTTCCGGGTTCGAGTCCTGGCAGATCTGCAAATTTTAATTTTGGTTTCATATTATCAATGACGCAGTGATGCGGATAAACGGTTAGTAGTAATTAATAAATTGGATTTGTATTAAAACATCGGTTGGAAGCTGCCCGTTACAGCGGTATAAAAACTTCCCTTTTCTTTGGAATCTTTATTTAATAACATAGAAGCGTAGGCGGCGCGATATAAACAGCCAGAAGAACTATGATTACAGTACATTTTATCGGACGAGTAGGCAAGGATGCACAGGTTATTGACGGCAGTAAGGGCCAGTTTATGACAATGGATGTTGCCGACGAATATTTTAACAAGGGTGAGAATGTTACACGCTGGACGCGAATCAAGTCGAGCGATCCTAATATTGTTAAGATGGCTAAATACTTCACGAAGGGTAAGCCGCTGGAGATCCACGGTGAGCTGATGAAGGATGATGAGTGGGATACCTCTAATGGCGAGAAGCGCTGGCAGCATGTGGTACGTGCGAAAACCATCACTTTTGTTCCCGGCGGTAAGAAGAAGGATGATCAGAATGGCGGTGGTCAGCAGAGTACCGACAGTCTTCCTACTCCGCCGCCCGCAGTGGTCGAGAATACTGATCCGTTTCCCGCACCGGATGACAAGGACGGCGACGACCTGCCATTCTAAGGTATAATGCTCGGATTATATGCTATAACGCAGTGATGCGGATATGTTTACTATAATATTTTCCATAATGAATTAGAATTTTCATCATGTTTATCCGGTTGGAAGCTCCCCACTGCAGCGGCAGAAAAACTTCCACTTTTATTAACATTAAAGCGGTGGCGGCGCGATAGAAACAGCCAGTGAGAAGATGATTAAGAATTTAGGTAAGCGTAAGGAACTGGCTCAGATGGTTTACAACAGATACGGTGACCAGTTTGGCAATCTGACAAAAGAAGATAAAAAAGATCTTGAAATGGAAATTGGCGCAGCATTCGAGGGCTACGAAATGGCATTGAAGGAAGTTGCCAAGATAATTGCTGAAGGTAAGACTACCGCCGATATTATGCAATTTGTATCAGAGGTAACGGGAGCCTAACCAACTCCCATTAACATAAAACCGCCGCCGACGGGATAGAAACAGGCAGCAAGATAATGACTACTCTGATATTCAACTTTATGTCGAACAACACGCCCGTCAAGAAGACGGCGATGTTCAAGAGCATCGGTAACGGGTTTGACATGGTGCTCAGCGAGAGCAGGAAGAACGAGGCATACGATGCCGATATAGAACTCTATGCCGACGGTATCTGGTGTATCTATTTCGAGGGTGAGAACGGTATTTCCTACGAGATCCAGATGAGATACGACCTCGACGACCGGATGCCGACCCTCGAACCCATCAAGGCGATCACCTGGAAGGATGACTATATCGATGACGTACAGACGGTAACGGTAAAGGTTAAGTGACTATGACACCGGAAGAATATATCGAACAGCTGAAAGATGCCGCCCATCACCTGCAGGCCGCCCTGGACCGTCTCGACGATTCCATCTACCACATGCAGCGTCGCATGGAGACGGGTTACGAATACTGCGAGAAGGCATCGAGGAAGAGTGCCGCCAGGGGTGCGGAGGATGCCTCCCATGCCGCCGCAGGACTGATAAGCCTCTCATTGGCTGATATTGAATACTGAAATTTCTGATAATTAATAAATAAGACTGATAAAATGGCAAAAGATATTGTAAAGATCAAGAAGAGCCTCCCGAAGAACTACCAGCTGGTGCGTGGGGCTCGCGATCTGGCGGAAAAGATTCTCGGAGGGCTGAAGGTGGCAGACAGTTTCCTGTATATGTACCTGCGCTACGGCAAGCCGACGTGTGACACCCATGACGAGTACAAGATATCGTATGAATATGTCCTGCGCTACGGCAAGCTGGTGTTCGACGTGTTCGCCACGACGCCGGACATGGTATATGTGGACTGCTTCATGCCGGAGAGCTGGGCGAAGAAGGTACAGGGAAAATATAATGCTTTCTGCCGCGAGGTCTTCGAGAAGTCTTACAAAGAGGATGTCCTTTTCTTCCCGTACGTCATGCCGCCGTCGACGGAATGGCTCTCCAAGGAGCAGAACGACAGGTGGAACACGCTCCTTGACAAGGAGGCGAGGAAGTATTATTCAGAGGATGCCTACCGCCGCGTGGATGATTTCGACTGGACGGAAGCCACGGAGGGCGAGAAAACGGAGTTGATGGAGAAATACCTGTATCCGCTATGGGAACACCTCCAGAAGAAGTTCAAGGAGTGGGCCGTCAAGGACGGTGCGGTGAACGATACCTTCTACGGTACTGTCCGCCATAGCGACCTGAGATTCCTGCCGGAAATAGAGGAAGAGATCAAGGCGTTCTGTAATGAGCTGCTGACGACGGTGCCCGTGCGCGACTGCGATATCAACATCCGGGGATGGCAATAAGAGATAATTATTCAAATATTCCATTTAATATATATATAGAACATGGGAAAGCTATTGACAAGACAACAGGCCGCCGAGAAGCTGGGTGTTACCCCTCAGACTGTCTCCAACTGGCTGAAGACAGGCATCCTGAAGGATGCGGGTGTCAACCATATCACGAAGATCGACGAGAAGACGCTGGACCGCTTCGGGCCTTCATTGAAAGAACTGGCCGCTACGGAGCAGACTATCCGTGAGGCGCAGGCAGAGGCCGACGCTCTCTGTAAGAAGGAGCAGGAGAGGCTGAAGGATATCCGCCGTGCCTACGGCGTCCTGAACCTCGGCGGTGATGATGTGCTGCGTGCGAAGGTTATCAAGGGCGTGCTGTGTGCAGCGGTAAACGGCGGCGTTATCTGCGAGAGGGAGTACAATGTCCTGTGCAGGCTGCTTGAAAAGGAGCGTGCCACTGCCATCGCAGAGGAGTACGGCCTGTCACGGGCGAGCATCTACCTGATAGCCCGGAAGGGTGTCGGGAAGATTGCGGAGATGCAGGACTACCGCGAACTGCAAGATGAGGTGGAGAAAGCCCGCGAGAAGGTAGCCGCCGCCGACGAGCTGATCGTCCTGCAGCGTAATGAGATAGAGCGCCTGACGAAGGAGCTAAGCGCGTATGTACCGCCGGTCGCAGAGCCGGAGGCTGGCGATGCCGAGGTGCTGGCGATGCGGGACCTGCTGAAGACCAAGATTGTGGATCTGGATCTCTCCGTGCGTGCCCTCGTATGCTTGAAGGCTTACGATATCGAGACGCTGGCCGACCTCGTGCCGTACAGCAGGATCGACCTTCTTAAGTTCCGTAACTTCGGCAGGAAGACACTTACTGAGGTAGAGGACCTGCTGGATAGCATGGGTCTGACATTTGAGATGGATGTCAGGAAGTATATGCTCGATGAAACGGATGCGAAGTACCGGTCACTATAACAGTTAAAAGACGTGGAAAGACTATGAAGGTTAAGGATAAAAAGCGGCTGTGGCGTCTGTATGACGCACTGAACAGGATGGGCGGCACGCCGGATATAACGGCGGTGAGCCAGGTGGCGCTCGTGAAATACAAGGAGGCGCACGGCAAGGCATCGCGGGTTATCTCCCTGATACTTACAGGGGAGGACGACGATCTCTGTGACCGCCTGCTGTCTGAGCTGGAAGCCCTGGCATCATGGAACTTCGGCGACCGCCACGGGCGTATCTCCGACGAAGAGGTGCGGGTGAACAGGAGAATCACGGAGGCGCTGGGCGGCTGGACGCCCCTCCAATAGACAGGAATATTAACTTAAAGACAGAAAGGAGTCTTATAATGAAACCGAACAACAGGGTGATGTGCCCGGACTGCATGAGGCCGAAGATGCTCTTTGAGACGGAGAGAAAGGCCGAGAACTTCATCAAGTGGAACGCCGCTGAGATGAAGCACGGCGAGAGCCTGCGTGCGTACTACTGCCCGGCATGCTGCGGGTGGCATATCTCGCACCAGGAACACCGTGACGACTATGAGGTGCAGACGAGGAACCTCGTCGCGGCCTATAACAGGTCGATCAGTTTGCACGGCAAGAAGAAGATCGACCGTCTGATACACGAGGAGAACTACGACGCGGAGGCACGCCGTATCTTCGACGACCTCCCCGAGGAGGTTCAGCATGCTCCCTTCAAGAAGGCCGTCAGGAAGTACCTTAAAACCTACTTTTCTGACAATGGCATGAAGGATGACGGTTTTTTGCGGACGGCGATCTATAAGATCTGGCAGAAAAACAATATTAGACAGTAAGATTATGAAGAAGGAAGAATTATCGCAGCAGTATGCCGAGAAGGCTGTCAGGGAGAATCCCGGCAATAAGTATAAGGGCTATCACCTGCACCGTCAGATGGAGCTCACCCGCTTCGACGGCTATGATATCCAGCAGGCTTTCGAGGCCGGTATGGATGCCGCCGCCGGCACACCAGCCGTCGTCACCATCGAGGGTGAGTGGTTCTGGGGCACGAGCATCCATCTTATCATCACCGACGGCCATGCCCTCGTCAAGCTGGTGATCGACAGGCGCACCAGGGAGGTCTGCGAGCTCTACGACCTCGCCACCCATCCCTCGCACCGCAGAAGGGGCTATGCCGCCATGCTGATGCGCCAGGCCGAAGAGACGGCAAGGCAGAAGGGCTGTGTGAAGACTGTCCTGTGGTGCGAGAAGGATTCTTGGCAGGAGCAGTGGTACCGCCGCTTGGGATATGCCACTGAGCCGTTCATCGAGCCGGTCAGCGACGGTACTGTCTGGTTAGGTAAGATATTGTCTTAGGAGGGCGTGCGATGGACGGGAAGAGGTTCAAGGAAATAGCGGGGCGCATCCCCGACGATGCGACGGTGGTACGCCTGTGTGAGCGGTATGTCGCCTGGCGCACGGCATCCGGCAAGGTCAGCTGCTACTCCTTCCATCCCGAGACCCTGAATGAAGATGTAAATACGATAAATCCTTAAAAATATAAACTTAAAAATTATCTGTTATGAAGTTGACAAAAGTAACATTCACAGGTGTTGACGAGCGTACGGACCTGAGCCGCCTCGCCGTCCTACAGGAAAACTATCCCTTTGCAGAGTTCGGCGTGCTGCTGTCGTACGACTGGCAGGAGAACGGCAACAGGTTCCCCGACCCGGTATTCCTCAATACCCTGAAAGATCTCCGTCTGAAGCTGTCGGCACATTTCTGCGGCCAGCTGGCGGTGGATATTGCCAGGGGTAAGTTCTTCAAGATGAGTGAGCTGCTGAATGGCTGCCAGAAGATATTCCGCCGCTGTCAGCTGAACCTCAAGGCCGGGGAGATGATGACGGAGCTGCGCAAGCTGCAGCCGATCCCCTTCATGAGGGAGACTATCATACAGATGCACTCCCCGGAGATGTGTCGCCGCTTCCTGTGTGGCGACCGCCCGAAGAATGCCTCTTTCCTCCTTGATGCTTCCGGCGGCAACGGCATCGACACACCTATTGATATTGTCACCGCTCCCGGCGTACATATCGGCTATGCCGGCGGCATAGGTCCCGACAATGTGGCCGAGAAGCTGCGCACACTGCTGGCATACCCCTCCGACGAGAGTTGTTGGATTGATATGGAGACGCGCGTACGTACTGACGACTGGCTCGACCTCGACAAGGTGGAACAGGTGTTGAAGACCTGTGAGGGTTTAGTGAAGGAATATAGTAAATTATAAAATCAAGAAGGACTGAATTATGAAATACGTTGATAAAGTGATGCTGAAAGCTCCCTATCCCGTTCTGTATGATCAGAACGACTTGCAATTATATACCCAGATAGGGACGGCATTCGTCGAAGACGAGGAAAAGGGGGATTTTGCCGGATTGATAAAATGTCCGATAACGATACCCTTCTGTTCTATACCTTTTGACTGCCAGTCGTATGTCAATATCAATGCTCCGCAGTCATTGGACTATCTGTGTATGGAAGGCGAAACGATAGGGTTGTTTAATTTGTATGTCGTGATGATGAATGCCTCACGGGGCTCGCTTGCGAAAGACTGCGACTTCTCGTGGATCAGAGAGCAGCTGAAAGATGAAAGGGTGGCCTTTAAAAGCCCTGATCAGCGGCAGCAGAACGTGGTATTGACCTATGGGCGGCCATTGCCGTCCTTCAGAGAGGATATCTGGTATTTTGACGGGATGAAGCCTTTCTTTGGGAAAGAACTCCTCAATGGCGGGGTGTTTTCGTCACTGTTCATGTGGAGCTATTCTTCCGATATGGAACAGATGGTGATAGACTTTGTGCGGCAGGCACGGGCATACGACTATCTTTATAAAGAGAAAATCTTCTATCCTTCTTACGAGATTAAGCTGGTGGAAGGTGCGCCTGATTTTGATGTAGAGAGGTTTACAAGACTGTTTAATATGGTTTTGACATATAAGCGTTCTGAGGATTACGTTAATTATACTAAAGGTAATTTCTGGACGGCGGTCATCGGTATATCGAATTGGAACGACCAGAATGGGAACGGGAAAATTTTTACCTGTAAGGAAATTGAAAATGAAACACTTGGCTATCGTGGTATCTACAGGGGCGACTCGTTGAGAACTATTCTGGACGTTGTCTGCTCTTATAGGATAGGATTTGTACCCCGCGAGAGGAACTTCTATATTGAAAGGTGTGAGGATCCTGAAACATTCAGGGTCGTGGATATTGACGACGTGGCGGTGTTCAAGGAGGAAAATAAAACACGCCCGGAATTACGTCTGCGTCAGTATCTGGTAGGGGAGATAGATCGTTAATTTTGACATGTAAAAGTTTTGTACTTTAGAAAAATTATCTGTTATGACTGATGAGATGAAGAAATCCCTGATGGATAAGTCAGGGAAAATAGCGGAGCAGAGCGGTGACACCATGCAGGGCACCATGTTCTTGAACGGTGCGGACTGGTATCGTAATAACGTGTGGCATAGGGCTACGCATGACGATATGCCTCAGAGGGATAACGCTGTCTGTCTGATATATGTAAAAGACCAGCGCGTCAGTGTTGATCATGTTCGGTGGAGTGCCGCCGAGCGGCGTTTCAAGTATGGCAGGTACGGCGATGTTCATTTTGGCTTCGTGGATAAATGGGCATATCTGGATGATCTGGTGTCTGATGATATGAATCAATAAATAGTAAATATATTATATGAAAAAGATTACTAAGATCAGCCGTAAGGAAAGGCTGGTAGACCATATCGCACAGGATGTCGGGATGATGCAAGCTGTCAGGAGCAAGGATAATGCTATTACTATCCTTTGTGACATGCTCTATTATACCAACCTCCGCACCCGATGGCATCAGGATACCATCGAGGCTATCAAGGGAATATGTCCTGAGTATTTTAACAATTTGGATCCAAAATAAAACTGTATTATGGAAGCAAGGGAACTGATGTTAAACGACCTGGTGATGCTGCATGACAACCTGCACCAGAACAGGGTGTGCCGCGTGACAGGACTGTACGGCGTAGTCGTGGAGGTCTCGGGGGAGAGGGTGTCGCTGCTTGAGTCACACCTGCAGCCGATACCGCTTACGCCTGAGATCATCGCGAAGAACTTCGAGAAGAAAGCCCTCTATGGCATCTTCGATGACTTCTTCGACTTCACCATCCGTGAATATAATGACGGGATGTATATCCTGAACTACCACTGCTGCGAGTTCGACATGCCGGACACACAGGTCGTCGGCATCTGCTACGTCCATGAGCTGCAGCACTTCTTCACCGCTCACGGTATAGAGAAAGAGATAGAGGTTTAATGATATTATCAATTAAAAACTGAATGTTATGAATGCTTTGAATTTGTTATTGTCAATGGTTTATGTCCTGGAAGCTACCAGTGAGCTGAGTACGGGGGCGATCTTTTGGATCCTGACAGGATTCTCCGTAGTATTTATCCTTTCTTTTACTATTCTCCTTTTAAGAGAGTGGAAGGTTGAAAGATCGGATATGACAGGCTTTGTATGGGCTTTCATCGTTCTTGTCTGCTGTCTGGTGGTCGGAACACAATATGTGACCTGCCGTGAATACGGATGGGACTATTGCGGTAAGGATTATAGGCTTATCTCTCTGGACGAAAAAATCCGCTATGAAGGCCGGAAGAACTATAGGGTTCTCGACCTCAGTAGCCTCTCGCAGGAGGAATATGCGATGATCGTCAGTAATATAAAACGTTAAGGAATTATTGATTATGAAGAAAAGGAATGTCCTTGAACGGCTGCGCCGCCAGTCACACTTTACCGCCGCACAGGTTGCGGAATACCTGTCGCTTTGTGAGGAAGACTACAGCCTATATGAGAGGGGCGGGGAGGAGCTGCCTCACAACATCTTGGAGGCCCTGGCAGACCTCTATCATGTCTCGGAGTATGACATCCTCACGGGTACGGCGGAGAGCCAGACGGTGACGCCCTCTCCAAAAGAAGAGGCGGAGCTGATTCCTTTCTTCAAGATCGTGCGCTCGTATATGAAGATGACAAGACTTTTAAAGGAGGCGAAAGATGGTCAACGTCCGTGAAACACCCGTAGGCAGCTTTCTGAGGGTAAACCTCGGGAAGGACGGCTTGATGCTTATTCAGGTGGCAGAGGTGCTGCGCGACCGCATCGGCGGTATCGTGCTGAACAAAGTTCTCGTGCCTGACCGTCTGGACTATACCATCGGTAAGATCCACTACTTCCCCCTGAAACAGGTGGAGGGCATCGACATCGACGTGTTCAACCTCCTGCACCTGGGCTTTGTCACTGCCGACAAGAAAGGCTGGCAGCTCATGTACTACTACGGTGACATGAAGCTGCTGTACCGCTACGACAAGGCACACCATCGCGGATCCTTCCGTTATATGTCGGAGTATGTCAAGACTTTCATACGTCTGAGCTGCTATCAGATACACCAGCTGCAGAACATCATGCGCTATCTGACGGATGACCTTGAATTTGAGTATCAACCAAAAATAAAAGAAGATTATGAAGAATAGTACCAACACATTGAACGTCATCATTGCCGGGAGCCGGAACTTCGATGACTATGACCTGCTGTGCAGGGAGTGTGATGCTGTCCTTAACGGCAAGGCTGCCAAGCATCATATCACAATCTTCTCCGGGTGTGCCAATGGTGCCGACACGCTCGGCGAGCGGTATGCCAAGGAACACGGGTATGATATCAGGCGGTTCCCTGCAAACTGGAAGGAGCACGGCAAGGCTGCCGGTCCCATCCGTAATGCCCGGATGGTGGCAGACGCTAATATCCTCATAGCTTTCTGGGACGGCAGCAGCCGTGGTACGAGGCACATAATTGTGACGGCGGAGAGCCGTGGATTGGAGGTGAATGTTGTCGTGTATAATAAATGATAGGGTTATGGTAAGGTTATATGTCAATGATATGGCGTGGGCGATCTTCGAGGGGAATGTAGTCCCGGAGGTCGGGGAGACGGTGGAAATAAGCGATAAATTCTATACCGTTACGGAGCGCATCTATCATTACAAGCTCGGTGAAGGCTGTGAGAAGATCTGTACGGATGTGTTCTTGGAGCCGCTTCGCGCCGGTGAACAGGAGGCGGAAACACTCGGGGCACACCTGAGAAACCTGCTGTCACCGTATAAGAACCTGCTGGCAGTCATCAGAGACCTGGTACTCGACAGGGAGTGGGGTGCCGTCATCAAGACGGTCAACACCAGTGAGGAGAACCTGAAGAAGCTGGTGGAGTTCTCCCACCGGCCCGAAATGGAGAATAACGTTTTACATTAAATATAAAATACTGTTATGGAACAAAGGAAAAATACAATGGAAGAGTCCGTCGCCTTCTTCAAGAGGCTGGCGCAGTTTAACAGGGAATATAGCAGCTATTCGCCTGACTCGTTCAACGAGGTGGCACGGGAGCTGTATGGTATGTCCGTCAAGGAGGCACAGATGCTCTATACTAAATATAACAGGATCCGCAACGGTGCATGGGTGTGGGATGAAGACCAGGAGGCGGAAACGATTGACGTGCTGATGAAGACACAGCAGATTCTCGAGCACGCCATGAAGCTGGTGCCGGACGATACCTACCGCAGCATCCGCTCCTTCCTGGGCAGGGAGAGCTTCAGCGATAAGAACCGTATCGGCGTGTGGGCGCAGTACGGTGACGGTGCTCCGCAGCTCTTCGAGTACTATCTGACATCACCGAAGAATCTGGCGATGATCGCCGATATGGACCGCCGTGAGGATGTGAAGATCCTCGGCATCGTGCCGTGGGTGGACAGTATCAGCAACCTGAAGGATTGCGATAATGATATGGACGGGAAGACGACCATGCAGGTGTATGACGGCGATATCTTCGTGCTGACGAACAGCAGCTTGGATAACTACTGGAATAAGCCGGAGAGGAACGGCGTGTATATCTGCCAGGCCGGCGCGTACCGCCGCCTGCTCTACACACACGGTCGCGGCTACCTGACACTCGACAAGACGGCTAATATCGCCAGTGACGGTGACGAGGATGATGAGTACGGTGACGTGTTCACCTACGATGAAGGCCGGTGGAATCATTATCTGCTGACGATGAACCACCGCTGGAGGCGCATCGGTAATATCCATACGGACGTGACGCTGCTGATAGAACGGAAGAAATCAAACAAAAAATGACGCGGGTATGAAGGCAGAAGAGTTGATGGCCGGTAATTGGGTGAAGGTATTACCAAGCGGGCTGCCTATCAGGGTGGCGGCAGTACACCATAAGAAGGTGGCTTAGCATGCCTATGTACATAAACTGACATGGGTGCGCGAGGGCCTGCTCAAGCCCATACCTCTCACCG
>JAEEGL016256894.1_pt1 | contig 11143 bp, 14 predicted proteins | sample 9134231 | NCBI WGS metagenome assembly JAEEGL01 (sample SAMN16246548, study PRJNA631951) | gut metagenome | biome: gut microbiome; feature: rumen; material: fiber-attached | host: Bos | place: Iran: Karaj | collected 2018-10
ACCAGAAGGCGTTGAAATGGTTATGCCAGGTGATAACGTAGAAATGATCGTTGAATTAATTCACCCAATTGCAATTGAACAAGGAACTAAGTTCTCTATCCGTGAAGGTGGTAGAACAGTAGGTGCTGGTTCAGTTACAACTATCATTGAATAATTTAAACTAATAAATTAGAGACTCTTAGGAGTCTCTTTTTTTGTTATTTTAATATTTTATCCTTAGTTAAATAGTTAGATTTAATAATCACAAATCTTTTCTTTCCAATTTCGTTAAAAGATGTGCCAATCATATAGACTATTTCATCAATAATAATGAATCTATCATGAATAATATCATTTTTGATAATTGATATGTTTCCTTGTAGCTCATTATTATTCAAATATGAATTAGAAGAAGTAATAATTGTAATATTAACTTTAACATCTTTTAGCGTTGATAATAAGAACTTATCTGCATAAGGATCAATTATAGTTATTTCTTTTTTAGCCAGGAAAAAGAGTTTTCTAATAAATATATATGCATCAACTATTTCACCATCATACAATAGTTTTTCGTCAGGGAAATTGATAATATCTTCAACTTTCCTTAGCCTGTTTTCTATGTTTAGATAATTCGCTTCTAACTGCAAGATATTTGATTGATAAGCCATTATTCTATTTTCATCTATTGAGCAACCTTTTAACAAATACTGTTTTAATACTTGATTAGCCCAACGTCTAAATATAATTCCTCTTTTTGATCTAACACGATATCCTATTGAAATTATCATATCTAAATTATAATACTCAATGTTATATGTTTTTCCATCTCTCGCAGTTGTCGCAAAAAATGCGATAACTGATTTTTCTAGTTCTTTTTCTTTAATAATGTTAGAGATGTGTTTTCCTATGGTTTTTATATCCCTTTCGAATAGTATTGATATTTGTTCTCTGTTTAGCCAAACCGTTTCTTCGCTTGGACTAACATTTACATCTAAAGTAAAATCTCCATCCATAAATTTAATTAAATCATACTTTTTATCTTCCATTTGTATTCTCCTTTTATTTTAAAATTTTATCTTTTGTTAGATTGCTTGTTTTAATAATCACAAATCTTTTTTTGCCAATTTCATTAAATGAAGTTCCAATCATATAGACTATTTCATCAATAATAATGAATCTATCATGAATGATGTCATTTTTAATAATTGATATGTTTTCTTGTAGTTCTATATTGTTTAAATAAGAATTAGAAGAAGTGATAATAGTAACAATTACTTTTATATCAGATAACATTGATAATAAGAATTTATCAGCATAAGAATCTATTATGGTTATTTCTTTTTTAGCTAAGAAGAATAACTTTCTAATAAAAGTATATGCATCAACTATTTCTCCCTCATATAATAGTTTTTCATTCTCTTGGTATAATGTATCTTCCATAATTTGCATTTTATTTTTTAATTGTTTGATTTCGTTATTAAGTTCTAAAATGCTTGAACTGCATACGAGACATCTTTCTTCATTAATTGAATAACCATTTAGTAAATATTGTTTTAAGACTTGATTGGCCCAACGCCTAAAAAGAACACCACGTTTCGAATTAACCTTATAACCTACGCAAAGAATAACATCTAAATTATAGAATGTTTTAGGCTTGGTTGTAACAGAAGATAATTCGGTTTTTCCGAATTTTCGTGTGACATCATATTCATATAATTCATTGTTTAGTATGTTTTTTATATGTTCATTAATTGTAGAAACTGATTTACAAAATAATTCTGCAATTTGTTTTTGAGTGAGCCATATTGATGCATCGCTAGGACTAACACTCACATCTAAGCAAAAATCTCCATCCATAAATTTAATTAATTCATACTTTTTTTCTTCCATAGTATTTCCTCCATTTATTTTAGTATTTTATCTTTAGTTAGACTATTAGATTTTATGATCACAAATCTTTTCTTGCCTATTTCATTAATATATGTTCCTATCATATCTAAATTATACACATTAACAGTTCTAGTAACTTTACGGTTTTTCTCATTTTGAACTTGCAAAATTTCTTTGCATGTTGCTCTTGATTCAAGTTCATTTTCTTCATAAATATTATTAATATGGTACTCTATATTTTGCCTTGTTGTGTCATACAATATAGTAATTTGATCTTTAGTTAACCATACAGTATCTTCATTTGGACTTACATTCACATCAAGCGAAATGCCATTATGTTCAAAGACAATTAATGGCGTAGTATAGGCTTTTTTATCCTTAATATCATCTATTGTTTTTAATGCCCATTTTTGAAAAAGTATTCCACGATTAGATTTGACACGATAGCCAACAGCAATAATCATATCTAAATTATAGTATTTGGTTATATAAATTTTACCATCAGACGCAGTATGGGCAAAATTTGCCCTAACTGAATTAATATTTAATTCGGAATTATTAATAATATTTTTTATATGTTTGCCAATAACAGATCTATCTCTTTCAAAAAGAGCACCTATTTCATCAAGTGTAAGCCAAACTGTATCCTCACTAGGACTTACATTTACATCTAAACTAAAACCTCCATCATTAAATTTAATTAATTCATACTTTTTATCTTCCATATTATTCCTCCTTAATTTTTATCAAAAAAATAAGAGGTATCCCTTTATTTGGATACCTCTATACTGATATATGATTTTAAATAAGACAATTTAAAACACATATTTTCACCTTCTTGATAGTTGTATTATATCATAGATAATAATTATTTAAAGATACTAAAAAAATTTTTCAAAAAATGTTTTCATAATTATTATTTTCTTTTTAAATAATATTATAATATGATATAATATTTACTGTATGTAAGGAGTGATTCTTATGATTTATGAAAATGTACTTGATTTAGTTGGTCATACTCCTATAGTTAGATATGAAAATATTTATATTAAGCTAGAAGGATATAATCCAGGAGGATCCATTAAAGATAGAGCAGCTAAATATATGTTAATAAAAGCTTTAGAACGTGGTGAAATAAAATGTGGTGACACTATTATTGAACCTACTAGTGGTAATACAGGAATAGGACTTGCATGTCTAGCACCATCCTTAGGCTTAAATGTTAAAATAATTATGCCTGATTCTATGAGCGTTGAAAGAATCAAAGCTATTAAAGCATATGGTGCTGAAGTAATACTTACTGATGGAAGTTTAGGTATGAAAGGTGCGATAGACTTAGCTAATAAATTAAAGGAAGAAAAAGGGTATCATATTATGGGACAATTCGATAACCCTGATAACGCCCTTGCACACTATGAAACAACCGCAGAAGAAATAATAGAAGACTTTAAGTCTTTAGATTATGTAGTCTGTAGTATCGGTAGTGGTGGAACCATTACCGGATTATCAAAAAGATTAAAAGAGGTATACCCTAATATTAAAGTTATAGGAGTAGAACCAGAGGAATCTCCGCTCTTATCTAAAGGATATAGTGGAAGCCATAAAATACAAGGTATAGGAGCGAATTTCATACCTAGCTTATTAGATACTAACTGTTATGATGAAATAGTAACAGTAAAGAGCGATGACTGTTTCATTGAAATGGAACGATTAGCCAAGAAAGGGCTATTTTTAGGCATTTCAAGCGCTGCTACAGTAATTGCTGCAAAGACATTAGGAAAGGGTAATATTTTAGCTATTTCACCTGATTCAGGGCTAAAATATTTGGGTGTAATAAAATAATGGAATGGTATTTTATATTATTAATAGTCTTAGGAGCTATCGTCTTATTTTACCTACTTATTTATCTAATTGGATTTAATTATTTTAAATCAGTAAAGAAAAGAGACCCAGCTGCTAGACACTTTTTACAAATTATCTTAACTTATCCAGGAGTAAAGATTCTAATATATTATAGAATTGCTCATTTCTTCTGGAAAATACATTTTAAACTACTAGCTGAATTAATTATGTATGTTGGTAGATTTATAACACACATTGAAATACATCCAGGTGCTAAGATTGGTAAAAGATTATTTATTGACCATGGCGCAGGAGTTGTAATTGGTGAAACATCTATTATTGGTGATGATGTTTTAATCTATCATGGAGTAACACTTGGTGGTAGAAAATTTGATCATGTTAAAAGGCACCCAACTGTTGGGAATAACGTCATGATTGGTACAGGTGCTAGAATCTTAGGTAATGTTACTGTAGGAAACAATGTTAATATTGCTGCTAATGCAACAATACTTAAAGATGTACCAGATGGTGAGACTGTTATTGGTATTTGGAAATAATGGAAAAGACTAATGTAATGCGTACTTTGGATCAAAAGAAAATAGCTTATACTCCCCATTATTACGATAATACGATAACTAATGGTATGGAGGTAGCAAATACCTTAAATTTAGATCCAAATAAAGTATTTAAAACACTTGTTACTGTAGGTGCATCAAAAAGAAATTATGTTTTTGTTGTACCTGTATGTGCTGAGCTTAACTTAAAGAAAGCTGCTATAGCAGTTAATGAAAAATCAATTGAAATGATTAAATCAAAAGAACTACTTGATTTAACTGGTTACATTCATGGAGGATGTTCACCAATAGGCATGAAAAAGCCTTTTAGAACTGTTATGGATATAACAGCCCTAAATTATGAATTAGTAACTTTTAGCGCAGGTAAAATAGGCTATCAAGTAGAAATGAATCCTAATGATTTAAAAAAATTAATAAATATCACATACATTGATATTATTTAACACATAATTATCACATTCATCAAATAGAATGGGGGTATAGCATGTATATAGATACACACTGTCATATTTTTGATTGTGCATTTGATAGTGATAGAATAGAAGTCATTAATAAATGCCAAGAAGAAAATGTTAAAAAGTTAATAGTTGTAGGCTTCGATAAAGAAACAAACAAATTAGCTTTAGATTTATCTAACACATACGATTTTTGCTATCCAACTGTAGGATTACATCCTACTAACTTAGATGACTATAGTGATAATTATTTTCTTTATCTAGAAAATCTTATTAAAGAGAATAAGAAAATTGTAGGTATTGGTGAATGTGGACTAGATTACTACTGGGATAAATCTAAAATTGATTTACAAAAGGAAGTATTTAAAAAACAAATAGAATTATCTATTAAATACAACCTACCACTTATAATTCACTCTAGAGATGCTATAGGAGATACGCTAGAAGTATTAAAGAGCGTAGGTAAGCCTCTTATTGGTGTTATGCATGGATATAGTGGAAGCCTTGAAATGGCAAGAGAATTTATTAAATTAGGCTTAAAAATAGGTATTGGTGGAGTAGTAACATTTAAGAATGCCAAGAATGTTAAAGAGGTTGTTAAGGAATTAGATTTATCTAATTTTGTTCTAGAAACAGATTGCCCTTATTTAACTCCAACCCCTTATAGAGGTAAAAGAAATGCTCCTTATTATATCCCTTTAATCGCTAAAGAAATAGCGGATATTAAAGGTATAGATATTAAGGAAGTTGAAGAAGCTACAACTAATAACGCTAATAAGTTATTTGGAGGTAGATTATTATGAAAAAAATAATGTTTATAGTTATTACTATATGTATGGCTATATCTTTAGCTGGTTGTAATAAAAAGAAAACAACAAGTGTTCCTAGAAACACAGTTGATATATTAGAATCAGATTTAGAAACACAAATATGTAATGTAGCAGAGTTTTTAGATGGTGCCACATTCTGTGTTTTAAATTATTCAAGTGCTGAAAACGAAGAAGCATCTTCACTAGGTTCAGGAGTAGTATATAAAAGAGAAATTAATGATAATAATTCATATACTTATTATTTAGTTACTAATAGACATGTTATAGAAAGCGGAGAAAAGTTTAAAGTATATTCTAATGATGGATCAACCACTACAGCAAATAGATTAGGCTATAGTGAAACTTATGATATTGGTGTATTAACATTTACTTCATATACTAAATATAATGTCGTTCCTTTCGCAGAAGAAGAAACTATTAAAAAAGGAGCAATGTGCTTTGCAATGGGTACACCATTATATTTGCAATATGTTAATACATTCACTAAAGGTAATGCATCAAATGTAAGTAGTGATGTAGTACAACATACAGCTGATATTAATGCTGGTAATAGTGGTGGACCACTAGTAAATTTAAATGGTGAATTAATAGGTATTAATAAATCTAAATTATCAACTCAACAAGAAGGAAAGCCTGATATTGATGGTATGTGTATGGCTGTTAAGGTTGATAAGGTAGAAAAAGCAATTGATGAAATTGAAGGCAAAAATAAGGCTATACTAAGCCCTATTCTTGGTTTAACAGTTACTGATGTTAGAACAATTAAAACATATGATTATGATACATTTGATGTTTTTTGGGAAGAACTTAAAGATGAATATGTATCATCATTAGTAGCAAGAGGTTTTTCTTTAGAATTTGCTACTGAAAGCTTTAATGATAATTACGCTAGTGAAAAATCAGGTTACTTAGAAAACTATAATAAGTATCATGCCTATAATGTATATATTGATAGTAGTATTTCTAAAGGTATGCTTATTAGAAATGTAGTATTAAATTCACCATCAGATACTGCTGGTGTAGAAATAGGTGATGTAGTTACAAAGATTAATGATATCGAAATAACTAATCAAACTGATTTTTCTCTTGAGTTCTATAAATATGGTGTTGGTGATTCATTTAATATTACTATTAATAGAAGCGGAGAAACAATAGTTATAAATATTAATCTATAAAAGATAAAGCCTTAACAAAGGCTTTTTCTTATGTTATAATTTAAGAAAGGAAGTGGTAGTATGGACTATTTATTTCATTATCATCCAAAGCTTAATTGGATAAATGATCCTAATGGATTGTGCTATTTTAATAATAAATTTCATATATATTACCAATATAACCCAAAGGGTAATAGCTGGGGTAATATTTGTTGGGGTCATGCTACAACAATAGACTTCCTAAATTACACTGAAGAGAATATTGCACTTTATAATGATACACCTTATGATAAGGATGGCTGTTATTCAGGTAATAGTATTGTAATTGATAATGTTTTATATATCTATTACACATCAGTAGTAAATAATAAACAAACACAAAGTGTTGCTTATTCATCTGATGGATATAAATTTATTAAGTACGATAAAAATCCTATAATAGATACCATAGAAGAAGCAAGAGATCCATATGTGTTTATTTTTAACAATGAATTATACATGATAATAGGAGCAAATAAAAAAGTATTACTTTATAAAGCAAAAACTCCTTTTGAATTTGAATATGTATCTAATTTAATAGATATGGATGAATTTATAGAGTGTCCTAATTTAATAAATCTAGGTGATAAATACTTGTTTAAGTATTCATCTATGGTAGATAGATTAGACCATTTTATTATAGGAAGCTTTGATGGAATTAGGTTTATAAAAGAAAAAGAAGTTAGTTTAAAACTTCCTAAAAATTATTATGCTAGTCAAACATTTAAGCATAATAATGAATATATCATTATAGGTTGGATACATAATGATAATTATAAAACAGATAAATTATTTAATGGATATTTATCAATTCCTAGAATCATTTATTATGAGAATAATACACTTAAAACTAAACCATATAAAACACTTGAAAAATATTTTAAATCGAATAAATTAATTGATGATGATATAACTGAAGAGTATTAAAAAATCGCTAATGTTAGCGATTTTTATTTATTATATGGAATTGCTTCAAAACTTATTAATTCAATAGAATCAACAAAGTCTGAATGTAAGTTATTATCACTTAAAGCTGTTGATAAATACTTTTTGTTATCGTCAGCAAATACAGTTAAAGCCCCATCATAGCCTGACATTACACAGCCTAAGAAGTTAGCACCTGATGATATACCTACACCTATACCAAAAGTCTTAGCAAGCTTTTGAGCCATGCATATAGCATCATTATCATCAACTCTAATAATATCATCAACTATTTCTCTAGGATATAAGCCTGGGATGATTTCATCTGATAAGCCTTGGATTTGATGACTACCTAAGCTCTTACCAAGAGTTAGGATAGATGATTGAAGTGGTTCAAGAGCAAATACCTTTGAATTGTGTTTATCCTTAAAATACTTTCCACAACCATTTAATGTACCTGCTGTACCTACTCCAGCGATGAAGCAAGGATACTTATCTGTTTGTTTTTCAATCTCAGGGGCAGTAGTCTCATAGTGAGCTAGGGCATTATATTTATTTTCAAATTGATATGGTAAGAAACAATCTCTATGCTTATATGTTTCAGCTTCGATGAAGGCTTCTTCAAAGCCATCAGTTAAATCAAGCTCAGCACCATACATTTTAAGTATTTTAAATCTTTCAATACTCATGAACTTAGGCATAACCGCAACCATTTTGTTTCCTAAATATCTTGATATAGCCGCAAATGATATACCCATATTTCCACTAGTTACTTCAACAATTGTTTTATCTTCTGTAAGAGTACCTTCTTCATAAGCCTTCTTTAAAATATAATAAGCAACTCTATCTTTAATTGAACCACTTAAATTATACCATTCAGCCTTGCAACAAGCAGTTCTTATTTCTCCATTATATTTGTATTTTATTTTAATAAGTGGTGTTTTACCAATTAGATTAGATAAACTCTTAAACTTTTCATCAAGCATAAATAATTCCTCCTTGTTAACATATGTTATTATAACATATAGATAATATAAAAAACAATAAAATAATTATTGCATATTAAATATAATATGGTATAATATTAGAGCATGAGAATTTTTTCTCATCCTTGGCACAATAGTGCCCACTAGACCATAAGGAGGTATAAAGAATGAAAAAGTACGAGGTAATGTATATCATTCGTCCAAATCTTGATGAAGCAGCAACAAAGGCAGTAATTGAAACTATTTCAAAGTTATTTACTGATATGAAAGCTAATATTGCTGAAACTAAAGAAATTGGACTAAAAGATTTAGCTTACGAAATTGCTGGATTCAAAAAAGGATTCTATGTATGGCAATTAGTAGAAGCAAGCAAAGAAGCTGTAGCTGAATTTAGCCGTATTGCACGTATCAATGAAGATATTATTCGTGATATCGTTGTAGTTTGTTAATAGGGGAGGACAAAAAATGAATAAAGTTATTTTAGTTGGTAGAATTACTAAAGATCCTGAATTAAGAAACATTCAAAGCGGCAGCTCAGTAGTTAATTTCACAATCGCAGTAAATAGACCTGTAGCACAAAATGCAGATCAAAATGCTAACAATGCTGATTTTATTAACTGTGTTATTTGGAATAAACAAGCTGAAAATTTAGCAAAATATGTTAAACAAGGTTCATTAATTGGAGTTGAAGGTAGAATTCAAACAAGAAGTTATGAATCTAACGGTCAAACAAGATATATTACAGAGGTTCTTTGTGACAATGTTCAATTCTTAGAAACTAAGAAAGACGGAAATGGTATTCAAAAAAATGCAGATCAAAATGATAATTCTACTGAAGAAGATCAATATGCTTCAAAAATCAATAGCGTAGATGATAATGATTTGCCATTCTAAAAGGAGGAAAATAATATGCAACAACATAAGAAAAGACGTAAAGTTTGTTACTACTGCCAAAATAAGCTAGATGCAGTAGACTTTAAGAATACAGAATTATTAAGAAAGTTCGTTTCTGAAAGAGGTAAAATTTTACCAAGAAGAGCAACTGGTGCTTGTGCTAAGCATCAAAGAATGATTGCTATTGCAATTAAGAGAGCTCGTCATATGGCATTACTACCATTCGTAAAAGACTAATTAATAAAATTGTCTTTGCACAGACAACGCTTATAAGTTTTATACAAAAATATTAAGATCCTTTTAAGGGTCTTTTTTTTGTTATAAAAAAACTATTGATTATAATTTTTAATTCAATTATCATAAAGTTGAAGGTGATAAATTATGAAGAAAATCCTTAATAATTATAGTAGCAAAAACGATAAAAACATCTTACAAGTTATCGCATATAAAGATGGTAAAAAAGAACTAGAAGCTTATAAGAATGGCTTTACTAGAGAAGATACTATGAATGTTATGAGTGTAACTAAATCAGTTACAGCAATTCTTTTAGGTATTGCGATAGATTTGGGCTATATTAATAGTATTGATGATAAAATAATGGATTACTATAAAGATATTTATACACCTAAAAAAGGAGAAAAAACTATATATGATGTAACTATAAGACATATACTTACTATGACTGCGCCATTTAAGGGTAAAAGTGAGCCATGGACAAAAGTATTTACATCAAATGATTGGACATTAAAGGTATTAGACTTTTTAGGTGGAAAAAGTGGTATAACTAATGAATTTAGATATTATACACTTGGAGTGCAAATATTATTTGGAATTATAGGAATGAAGAGTAAAATGAATGTCTTAGATTTTGCGAATAAATATTTATTTAGTCCACTTGGTATAGAAAAAAGAGTTAGTGCAAATTGTAAATGTAAGGAAGATCAAATGAAATATACTATGAGTAGAACAAATCATGGTAAAGTTTGGTTTTTAGATCCAAAAGATAATCCTACTGCCGGATGGGGTTTAGCATTATCTGCCTATGAAATGGCTCAAATAGGTTTAATGGTACTAAATAAAGGAGTATACAATAATAAAAGAATAGTAAGTGAAAAATGGATAAATGAAATGACTACTATACAAGTAGCACAAGATCCCAAAAAAGGTGAATATGCATATGGTTATTTATGGTGGATGACAAAAAGAACTAATGATATAGTTGCTGCTATAGGAGATGGTGGCAATGTTATTTATATAGATAAAAATAAAAATATAGTTGTTGCTATTACAGGTTACTTTAAACCACTCATCTTTGATAGAATAACATTTATTGAAGAAAATATTGTTAAGGCATTGGAAGAATAAGAAACCTTTTTATTGGTTTCTTTTTTTATTGACTTATTATAAAAACCGTTCTATAATAAAAATAGGTAATATATTACATAATTAAGGAGGGTTAATTATGAAACTAGAAGAACAACTAAAAGATAACATTCCACCTGAATCATATTTAATAGGATTATTAAGTTCATTTAATAATAGTTTTCAAGCTACTGCTGATTTAATATATAAGGA
>JAEEGL016360395.1_pt1 | contig 11143 bp, 4 predicted proteins | sample 9134231 | NCBI WGS metagenome assembly JAEEGL01 (sample SAMN16246548, study PRJNA631951) | gut metagenome | biome: gut microbiome; feature: rumen; material: fiber-attached | host: Bos | place: Iran: Karaj | collected 2018-10
CTCAACCCCGAGCACCCGCGCCTCCACGCCACCGTCCAGAACGGCGACGTCTACTTCCAGGTCCGCGAGGCCAACAACCCCTTCTACGACGCCCTCCCCGACATCGTCCAGAAGTACATGGACCGCATCGGCGATCTCACCGGCCGCCGCTACCGCCTCTTCGACTACTATGGCGCGCCCGATGCCACCGAGGTCGTCGTCGCCATGGGGTCCGTCGCCGGCACCGTCCGCGAGACCGTGGACCACCTCCTCGCCCGGGGCCGCAAAGTCGGCTTCGTCCAGGTCCACCTTTTCCGCCCCTTCTCCGCGAAGCATTTCCTCGCCTCCCTCCCGCCCACCACCCGCCGCATCGCGGTTCTCGACCGCTGCAAGGAAATGGGCTCCGCCGGCGAACCGCTCTTCCAGGACGTTTGCACGGTCCTCGCCGACCAGGGGGTTCGGGGGGCTTCCCCCCGGCCGTTTGTCATCGGCGGCCGCTACGGCCTCTCCTCCAAAGATGTTGATCCAGCCCAGATTCTCTCGGTCTTCGACAACCTCGCGGCGCCGGAGCCGAAGGCGAACTTTACCATCGGCATTGTTGATGACGTGACGCACCTCTCGCTCCCCGTCGCCGGCCCGCTCTACCCCGACGACGAGCACCTTGTCGCGTGCAAGTTCTGGGGCCTCGGCTCCGACGGCACGGTCGGCGCGAACAAGAACACCGTTGAGATCATCAACTCCCACACGCCCAAGTACGCGCAGGCGTATTTTGAATACGACGCGAAGAAGTCGTTCGGCGTCACCAAGTCCCACCTTCGCTTCGGCGACCGCCCGATTCGCGGCTCGTACTACGTCAAGGCGGCGGACTTCATCGGCTGCCACAACGAGACCTACATCGCAAAGTACGACATCGCGGGCGAACTCAAGGAGGGCGGCACGCTTCTCCTCAACTGCTCCTGGACGCCCGAGGAGACGCCTTCCCGCCTCCCGGCGCACGTCCGTGCCGCGCTCGCCGCGAAGAAGGCCAAGCTCTACGTCATCGACGCCGCCAAAATCGCCGAGTCGCTCGGACTCGGCTCGCACATCAACACCGTACTCCAGGCCGCGTTCTTCGCGCTCTCCGGCGTCATCCCCGCCGACGAGGCCGCAGGCTACATGAAGGACGCCGCGCGCAAGACCTACTTCGCCAAGGGCGAGGAGGTCGTCGCACGCAATGTCGCCGCCATCGACGCCGGCCTCACCGCCGCCCGCGAGGTCGCCATTGACCCCACTTGGGCCGCGGAGTCCACAGGGGGCGCGGGGGGGGCCACCCCCCGTCCGTTGGATGCCCCCGCCGTTGTCACCGGCATCCTCGACCCCATCAACGCGCAGAAGGGCGACGATCTCCCCGTCTCTGCCTTCAAGGGCTACGAGGACGGCACCATCGAGCTCGGGCTCACGGCCTGGGAGAAGCGCGGCATCGCCACACATGTCCCCGTCTGGGACCCGTCCAAGTGCGTTCAGTGCAACCACTGCTCGCTCGTGTGTCCGCACGCCGTCATCCGGCCGTTCCTGCTGGACGCCGACGAGGCTGCCCGCGCCCCCGAAGGCTTCCAGACGCTTCCGGCTACCGGCGCCAAGGACCTCCGCTTCACGCTCCAGGTGAGCGCGCTCGACTGCACCGGCTGCGGCGTCTGCGCCAACTCCTGCATCGCGAAGGAGAAGGCGCTCACGATGCACTCCGTGCATGAGGAGGGCGTCATGCCGCCGCCCGCGCACTGGGACTTCGCGCTTTCGCTTTCCGACAAGTCGGCCCGCTTCGCCCCGACGAACAACAAGGCCGTGCAATTCCGCCAGCCGCTCGTCGAGTTCTCGGCGGCATGCGCAGGCTGCGGCGAAACGCCGTACGCCAAGCTGCTCACGCAGCTCTTCGGCGACCGCGTCTACTGGGCCAACGCCACAGGCTGCTCGCAGGCCTGGGGCTCACCCATGCCCGGCATCCCGTACACAGTGAACAAGCGCGGCTTCGGCCCCGCCTGGACCAATTCGCTCTTCGAGAACAACGCCGAGTTCGCCCTCGGCATGGCGCTCAGCGTCAAGCAGCAGCGCGCCCTCGCCCGCCAGCGCGCCGAGGATCTCCTCGCCGCCATCTGCGAGGGTTCGGGGGTGGAGCCCCCGTCGGTCGTGGCGGCCCTGCAGGCCTGGCTTGCCGCCTTTGATGATTTCGACGCCTCCCGCGCCGCCGCTGATGCCCTCATCCCCGCGCTCCAGGCCTTCTTGACCAGGGGTTCGGGGGCGGAGCCCCCGGCCGTTTGCCTGGGTTCGGGGGCGCAGCCCCCGGCCGTTTGGTCCCTCGCCAGCGCCCTCCTCGCCGCTTCTGACCAGCTTGCCAAGAAGACCTTCTGGATGTTCGGCGGAGACGGCTGGGCCTACGACATCGGCTTCGGCGGTCTCGACCACGTCCTTGCATCCGGCGAAAATCTCAACGTCCTCATTGTCGACACCGAGGTCTACTCCAACACCGGCGGGCAGTCGTCCAAGGCGACGCCCATCGGCGCGGTGGCGCAGTTCGCCAACGCGGGCAAGCGCACGCAGAAGAAGGACCTCGGCCGCATCTTCATGAGCTACGGCAACGTCTACGTCGCGCAGGTCGCGATGGGGGCCGACCCGAACCAGCTCCTCAAGGCGCTCCGCGAAGCCGAGAGCTACGACGGCCCGTCGCTTGTCATCGCCTACGCGCCCTGCCAGGCGCATGGCATCCGCCGAGGGATGTCCGGGACGCAGCAGGAGATGAAGGACGCCGTGGCCGCCGGCTACTGGCCGCTCTATCGCTTTGACCCGCGCAAGAAGGACGCGCCCTTCACGCTCGACTCCAAGGCGCCGACGATGGCCTACGAGGACTTCCTCAAGGGCGAGACGCGCTTCCTCGCGCTGACGCGTACCTTCCCGGACAACGCGAAGACGCTCTTCGCCGCCGGTGCCGAGCATGCCCGCGCACAGCGCGAAGCGCTTGAGCGCCTCCAGCAAACCCAGGGATCCCAGGCCTGATGCTTCTCGACGTCTCCCACGTCTCCATCGCCTATCCCGCGCGACGGCGCGGCCTCGCCGGGGCGCTCGGCGCAACCGCGCCCCGCGAGGTCGTCCATGATGTCTCGTTCACCCTGGATGCCGGCGAAACACTAGGTCTCGTCGGCGAATCCGGCTGCGGCAAGACCACCCTCGCCCGCGCCATCATGGGCCTCGTGCCCATCGCCTCGGGCACCATGGAATTCGGCGAGAATCCCGAATCCCGAAATCCCGAAATCCCGGAACGGGCAACGGCAAACGGCGAACGGCAAACTGGCAGCGCGCACCGCCGCGATGCCCAAATGGTCTTCCAAGACCCCTTCTCCTCCCTCAACCCCCGTCTCACCGTTCTCGACCTCCTCTCCGAAGCCCCGGTAGTCCACGGCCTCTGGACGAAATCCGAGCGCGAGGACCGCGCCCGCGCGCTCCTGGCGGATGTCGGCCTCCCGCCCGACATCCTCCTGCGCTACCCTCACGCCTTCTCCGGCGGACAGCGCCAGCGTCTGAACATCGCGCGGGCGCTCTCCCTGGAGCCGCGCCTGCTCGTCTGCGACGAGCCGGTCTCCGCCCTCGACGTCTCCGTCCAAGCCCAGGTCCTGAACCTCCTCGTCGACCTCCAGCGCCGCCACGGGCTCGCCATGCTCTTCATCAGCCACGACATCGCGGTGGTGCGCCATGTCGCCGACCGCGTGGCCGTCATGCAATCCGGGCGCATCGTCGAACTCGGTCCCGCCGACCAAGTCCTCTCCAAGCCGGAACATCCCTACACCCGCAGGCTCCTCGACGCCTGCCTGGACTAGCCGCGTTCCATGAACGGCATCCTCTTCGGCCTTCTCGCCGCCCTTCTCCAATCTGTCAGCTACCTCGTCTCGGCGGCGTTCGTCCGCCGCCACGCCGATCGCCCGTCGCCAAGCACCGCGCTTGTCGCGCGAAGCTACCTCGTGATGGGCGCTTTTGCGGCGCTGTGCCTTCCTCCCATTCTCAGCCTCTACGCCGGGCGCATTCCGCCGCTCTCGTCCTGGTGGACTCTCGCCCTCGGCTGCATTGCCACGAACATGGTGGCGCAGGTGGCGATGTTCTTCACACTCAGGCTTGCCGACGCCTCCCGCGTCTCCCCGCTCACCGGCATCAAGATCCTCTTCCTCGCTCTTCTGGGAATGACCTTCCGCCACGACTCCTACGCGCCGCTTCAATGGGGCGGCATCGCGCTGGCCATCGCCTCCGCCGTGCTCCTCAGCCGCAACGGCGGACGCCTCGGCCTTGCGGGTTTCGCCGGAATCCTGGTCTGCAGCATGGCCTATGCCGGTTCCGACTTCTTCATCCGTCTCCAGCAGGATGTGTTCACCGCCCACGCGCAGACCGTCCTGGCCAACGGCGGAACCCCGCTTCCGACCGTTCTCGCCAACATGGTCATCGTCTGGGTGGACTACGCCGTTGGCAGTGTCCTGGCGCTGGCCGTCCTCCCGTTCACGGGACGCTATCCCGCCCGCGTCTGGCCGCGCCATGTGCTACCCTACGCGCTCGTCTGGTTCTCGGCGATGTGCTTCCTCTACCTCTCCTTCAACCTCCTCGGCGTTGTCCACGGCACCATCGTCCAGAACACCCGCGGAATCCTCTCCATCCTTCTCGGCTACGCCATCGCCCGTCTTGGCGGCTCCGCCCTCGAACGCCGCCTTGACCGCGGCACCCAGCTCGTCCGCTTCGCCGCCGGCCTCGCCATGTTCCTCGCCATCGTCCTCTTCGCCCTCGGCGCCCGCCCCTGACGGCGCGGCGCCCATCCTGATGCGCGGCGCAAGCCCGCGCAAACATCCAAAAGACCGCCCCATGACCTCCCCCGAATCCCAAGGCATCCCCTCCCGCGTCCTCCTCGCCCTCCTCAAGGCCTACGACGAGCGCCTCCGCTATCCCCACGCCTTCGTCTTCCGCCGCCACGGCCAGATCGTCTCCGAAACCGCCTGGGCCCCCTATTCCCTCGACATCCCCCACCAGCTCTTCTCCCTGTCCAAGAGCTTCACCTCCTCGGCCATCGGCATGGCCGTCGGCGAAGGACTCCTTTCGCTCGACGACCGCATTCTCTCCTTTTTCCCGGAGTACGACACCCCCGCTGTCGGCCCGCGCATGCGCAAGGTGACGCTCCGCCACCTCCTCACGATGTCCTGCGGGCACGCAGAATGCCCCGCGCACCGCTTCCTCTCCGCCGACCCCGCCTGCGACCTCGTGCGCTCGTTCCTGGAGCTGGAGCCCGTCTACGAACCCGGCACCAAGTTCGCCTACAACTCCCTCGGCACCTACATGCTCTCCGCGGCTCTCCGCAAGGTGACAGGCCAAAACCTCTCCGAATACCTCCTCCCCCGCCTCTTCGACCCCCTCGGCATCGGTCCCGTCTACTGGGAGAAATGCCTCTGCCACGGCACCGACATGGGCGGCTGGGGTCTCTGGCTCTCGACCCGCGACATCGCCACGGCCGGACAGCTCTGGCTCGACTTCGGCCGCTGGCAGGGCCGCCAGCTCATCCCGGAGGACTACATGCGCGAGGCCACCTCCTGGCAGATCCAGAACGGCCCCAGCGCCTGGCCCGACTGGGTCCAGGGCTACGGCTACCAGTTCTGGCAGTGCCAGCAGCGCTGCATCCGCGGCGACGGCGCCTACGGCCAGTTCGTCGTCATGGACCGCCGCCGCGACACCGTCTTCGCGCTCCACTCCGCCATCGGCGACCTTCAGGAACCCCTCACCCTGCTCTGGGACACCCTGCTCTTCTCCATGAGCGACACCCCGCTCCCCGAGGATCCCGAGGCCCTGGCGGAGCTGCGCGCCTTCGAGTCCTCCCGCCGCACGCCGTCCGCCAGTTTTGCAGGGCCGGTACCGTCCGGCTCAAGTCCTGCCGCCGCCCCCCTTCCCTCCCGCACCTGGCAGGTCTCCGCCAACCCCATGGGCTTGCGCACCCTCTCCCTCTCCCCATCCGCCGACGGCGCAAATGTCACGCTCGTCTTCGCCGACCGCACCGCGCGCTTCCACGCCTCCTCCCTTGCCCCCGCCGAATCCACCACGGAACTGGTCGACGCCGGACACCCCGTCCCGGTCTTTGCCGATCTCGCCTGGACAGGCCCCGAGGCCCTCCGCATCGTCGCCATTCCCCCCGGCATGGTCACCCGCTTCACCCTGGACTTCACCTTCCGTCCCGACGGCTCCGCCGCGCTCGCCTTTGACAGCTGGCTCTGGTTCTTCCACGATGAACGGCGCAAGGCGGAGCTGTCCCTGTCTCCGCTGACCATTGTCTAGTATTCTACGGCCCGCCCGACGGTCAAGCCCTACCAGTGAAACGCATGGTACGGGCCGATCGCCGAGCACCCCGAGTGTCTCGTGTCTCGTCCGAAAAAAAGCGTAGCAATATCCGCTGGACAGGTTTCGTCAGGCAAGGCGTTGACAAAAGGCGTAGTGTCCCTACGGTGATTGGCAACAACGACGCATGGCGGAAGTTGGGCAAGGATTGTGTCATGGAGTTTGAGGACGAGACACTAGCGCAGCTCGATCTGGTCCACCACAAACCACCGCCCCGTCCACGAATCGCGGTGCAGCAGGAACAGCGTACGCGTCGTGGCGGCCACTCGCCCGTTCGGCATCAGCGCATCCGACCGCGCCACGACCAGAACGAGGTTCTGCCGAAACGTCACCCGCTCTGGCAAATCCCGCACCAGGTCTTCCAGCCGGTCGAGCCCCGCGATCTCGTACCCGTAGACTTCCGACGACTCGCCCGCCGCGCTTTCCAGCGCCTTTTCCAGCGTGCAGTCACGCCAGGACTCCTCCGCCGTCTCGGCATCCTCGCCTGTCTCGCCTGCCTTGAGCAGTTCAGGGGCCAGCACTGCCATCCATTGCGAAAACGGGAACACCGCGTACCCGAGAGCGTCATCAGTCTCCTCGGCAGCCTCCCCAGCGAAGATTCCCTCCGACACCAGCTCCAGCGAATTGGTCGCGGCCGGATGGAAGGTCGCGCCCACCGTGCAGACCGCGTTCGTCAGAATCTTCAGCAGATCGGACTCGCCGGTCGCCAGGTCGCAGAAGTCGCGAGTTTCCTCTTCCACGAGGCGTTCGCGATCCAGACGGTTCGTCCCGAATACCGTATCCGCAAACAGCATCGCCGCCGCCATCGGGAAGGGCGTCTGCGCATGGATGCGCCCATAGGCGCGGCGCGGCGCGTTGGTCCCGTCCGGCGCCCCGACGCACCAAAGGTCAAGCAGCTTCGTCCCCGCCCCGCCGAACAAATCCACCGTCACCCACGGTTCGTCCATACCCAGGAAGCCGATGTCCCCGACGGTATCCGGAAGCCCGTCGCGGTGCAGCACGGGATAGCCGGCGAAGTTCTCGTGCATGGAGTAGAACGTCTCCTCATCGTCTTCCCCCGGGAACCTCTCCGGCGGCTCCCCCGGCGTCTGATTTGCATCGTACCAGCGATAGGTCCGCGCGTTGAACCGGGAATCGTCCACCGTCATAGAAAACGTCCGGTTCACCTCCAGAAGCCACGGGTCCACGCCTTCCGGTGAATCGTCCCGGGCATCGTCCGAACCGGGCCCCGGTCCCTCGTCGTAGGGCGCGGAATTCAGGTCCAGCACACGGTCCAGCTCATCGCGCTCGGCATCATCGTCTCCGTCGATGTCATCCAGCAGGCTATGGAGCTCCGGTCGTTCCAGGAACGTCTGCGCACTGAAGAACAACGTGCAGGCTACCCGCTGCTCCGAATTCGTCTCCTCGTAGTCCTCCGCGACGAAATTCGCCACCCAGCGACCGTTGTCCACGGGCTCGCACTCACCGAGGGCCTCCACCCTCCGAAGATAGAACACATTCGTGTACGCCCCCTCCCCCATGGACAGCAGATTGCTCACCGTATGTCGCGCGACGCATACCCCGTTCGTGTCCCAGACCGTATGCTCCACTGGCACGTCGAAATGGAACACTTCGTTTGTCACGCACGCGAATCGCGTCTCGAAGTCTTCGCCCAGTATCTCAAACGGCTCCGGCGTGATGTCGCGAATCAGCGCGCCAGCGGCCGCCTCGAGCATTCCAGCCCCGCCATGCTGCGACTCCGGTCCGTACCGGCGGACCGTGTAGGTCACGGTGATGTCATAGCGCCGCCGCGTCTCCGTCTCCTCCTGTGGATCCGCCACATCCGACCGGATGAACCTCGAGAGATACGGTTCGACCTTCCTCAATTGATCGTTCGCCGGAGTCGCCGTCACAACCGTGACAACCTCCCCAAAATCGTTGGTCACCGCCGTGCTGATAATCGGAATCGTCATTGACGGCGGCACTTCCAGCTCTTCCGGCTCTTCAATTCCTTCCGTCCCTTCTGTTCCATCAGCCCCTTCTGTCCCTTCAGACCCATCTGTTCCTTCAGTCCCTTCTGTCCCATCAGACCCATCTGTTCCTTCAGTCCCTTCCGTCCCATCTGTCCCATCTGTCCCTTCAGCCCCTTCAGTCCCGTCTGTCCCGTCAGTTTCTTCCGTTTCCTCCGGCTCTTCCGGTTCCCTCATCGCCGCCAGCATCTCCCGCAAGGCGTTCTGGTCTTCCGGCCAAAAGATCAGCGTCGTCTCGTAGAGCACAATCTCCTCCACCTCGGCTTCTTCCCCATCGCCTTCGCCGCCATCCTCTCCTTCTCCTTCGCCTTCACCCTCGTCCTCGCCCTCGGCCTTCTCCACGAGATTGGTCGTCTCGTTGTACAGTATCACGGCCGGCCCAGCGAGAAGCGATCCCGACGGCCCGTTCAGCAGCGAGTCGTACAGATGTAGCGGGGCGTTCGTCGAAACAGAGGTCGCCACTAGCATCAGCTCCCCGACATTGTTCGTTATCACCGTCAGCGTGACATCATTCGTCACGGTCACGTCCCCCATCGCGATCTGCTCTTCCAGGCTCTCCGGCTCCCGCGCCGGCGCCACTCCCGCGGTCATGAAGAACTCCGTCGCCCCGTCCCTGACGTCATCCGTGTCTTCGGTATCCCCGCTGTCCCCAGTGTCCTCTCCGTCCCCCTGGTTCTCCTGATCTCCAGTATTTCCCTGGACACCGCTGTCCTCCGGGTTCGCCCCGTCCCCCTGAGTGTTCTCCTGATCTCCAGCATCCCCGTTCTCCCCATTTTCCCCATTCTCGTCTCCATCCTCTTGGTTCCCTCCGTCCCCACTGTCCCCAGCGTCTCCACTGTCTCCATTGTCTCCAGAGCCCCAGTCTTCACCCGGGTTCTCCGGCCCCCCATTGTTCCCGCCATAGCTCCCGAACTCCAGCGTGTGAATCAGCGTCTCGGGAACCTCCAGCTCCGTCCCGCGCGAGTGCGTGTACGTGTGCCGCACAACGTTCGTCCCCCAGTGCTCCTCCACGATCTCCGTCACATGGCCGAGGTTTTCGCCGATGCGGTCCATCACCATGTCGATGTCATTCGTGTAGGTCGTCCGGTAGAGGTGGTACGCAAGCCAGACCGATTCGGGCAGACCGTTCGTGGAGGAGAACGGATACCAGACCTCCGCCGACGCCTGGTAGGAGAAGTTCGTCTTGGCGCCCCCCCCGTACATCTCCCGCAGCGCTCGGCACGCGGGGCAGTCGTCCACGAAGCCGAACGAGCCCGTGTCGACCTCTTCCGACACATTGGTCACGCACAGCTCCGAGACGAGCGGCAGCGCCTCTACCCCGTACTCGTCGAGCCACGGCGTCTCCGTGTCCGTCTGCGGATAGCGGTCTGCGTCGAGGTCGTTGAGCAAATTCCAGAACACGGCGCGCGCAGCGGAGTTCGTCAGGAAGCTATGCGTCGAAAACACCGGCTCCACCCGGAACAGCGCATTGGACAAGGCCTGCAGGTAGTCGCGCACGTCCTCGTCGCGCTCCGACGCGTCTTCCCAGCGCCACCTCGGGTCTTCGTTCAAGTCGAGCTCGTCCCGCACCAGCGCGAGTCCGCGCTCGCTGTTCGTGATCGAGCACAGGTCGAACTTGTTGGTCGTCAGCAGCTGCGAACTCCCGATCGGCGCCCCGTACGGAATCAGGTTCGGGTCGGGGTCCAGCGAGTACACGCCCAGTGCATCGGTCGCGTCCTCCGACACCGACGAGTAGTGCGCGTCAAGGAATCCGAGCAGATCCGGACGGTTCACGAACGGTCCCGCTTCCGTAACGAGCTTCACCGCCTCGGCCGCATCCTCGCGTGACCAGCCCGCCATCCGCCACTGGTTCGTCGTCAGCGCATGGACGTCGGCTTGTCCGGAAAGATCCACTAGGAAGAACGTCACACGTCCCGCCAGCCGCACGTCCTCCGGATCGTCCGCGTTTGCGCTGTTCACGTACTGCCACCGGAGCGGCATCGCGTTGGTGGCAAGCGCGTCCAAATAGAGACGCGGCAGGAAGTTCGTCACCCCCGACGGAAACGTCGCGAACTGGGTGTCCTCGTCCTCGCCGCCAAACAGCTCTTCGCGCCCTGTGAACTCTATGCCTTCCACGCCCGCGAGCCCGTCCCGGAAATCCGACTCGCACTCCGTGAACGCGACATCCTTTCCGTACGCCTGGCGGAGCACTTCGTTGCCGTCGCTGTCGTCCTCCTCTTCCTCCTCCACGGTCTCGGTCTTCTCGTTCCCGACCTGGTCCAGCCAGTCCACGCGGGGAATGAAATAGGTCGGCCCATCCACCGGCGTCTGGTCCTCCGGAATCGGAAGGTAGTAGTTCCCCGCCACATACGTGGCGATGCTGGAGTATTCGCGGCTGACCTCCTTCGAGCGCGAATTGCGCGCGGCCAGCCGCTCCGTCTGCATCGAGAGCACGAACGCCGTCACGAGCAGCAGAATCAACGACAGCAACCCCAGCGCAACCACCAGGGCCGCGCCGCGTCTGCTGGAAGTGCGTCCAATCCCGCCGGCAGTGGCAATGTTCATGCTTTAAATGCTCCTCGACGGCATTTCGTCCGCCGTCCCGCTACTCTAGTATGGACACCGCCCCCCTGTCAACCGCCAACCGCCGCGTCTCAGTATTCGGTCAGTCTTTTGGGGGGCGGTGCTAAAATTCCGCTGTTCTTTGAAACCTCAGTGGATTGCCCCCCTCCGGGAGGGGGGTGGCGCGAAGCGCCGGGGGGAGAATGCGGCTTTGCCCCTTGACCGTTTCC
>JAEEGL016610314.1_pt1 | contig 11143 bp, 9 predicted proteins | sample 9134231 | NCBI WGS metagenome assembly JAEEGL01 (sample SAMN16246548, study PRJNA631951) | gut metagenome | biome: gut microbiome; feature: rumen; material: fiber-attached | host: Bos | place: Iran: Karaj | collected 2018-10
GAATCTTTATATACCTGAAAAGTGCAAGGATAAAGTTTTATAAAATGGGAATGGACGCTTTTAGTCTTGTAACTATTAATGGATACAGATATAAAACTTGTATCGTTGTTCGTTATAAGCCCCTTGTATTTTTAATTAATTTACTATCATTGAAATATTTACAGGAAAATTGTAAATATAGGCTTGGTATAGGTGACTGAGCTTGTAGAAGTTACCTGCCTTGCTTTCATTCTTCTTTCCCTTTTGTCTTGACGCAAGAAAAAGTCAAGGCCATAAGTTTTAGCGGACGATGATTATTTATAAGGGATGATTTTTCATTTGCAAGACCAAAGGGGGCATTCCGTTTATGGTTGAAATTTTTCCCACAAGGTGATAAGTTTGTACACCAAAGTGGCGGCTAAAACATCAGAAATTTTGTTATCGGGTTGTGGACAAAGTTCAACGACATCAAAGCCTACGATATTTTTATTTTTAAACACCACTTCCAAAAGACGGATTACTTCGTACCATGCCAATCCGCCGGGGAGAGGAGTGCCGGTAGCCGGGACAAAAGCGGGGTCAAATCCATCCAGATCAATGGTAACATATACATTCTCTGTCAGGCGTTGGCAGGCACGCTGTTGCCATCCATTTTCTTTGCCTGCGATTTGGTGGGCATAAAAAATATTATCAGGAATAATATATTGCTTCTCTTCGCTGCAAACATTGCGGATGCCTACTTGTACAACATGGGCATATTCTTGCGCACGTCGCATGACACATGCGTGATTGTAGGGCGAATGGTGATATTCATCACGTAAGTCGGCATGTGCATCTATCTGTAAAACAGAAAGATTGTTGTACTTTTCGCTGAAGGCTTTGATTGCTCCGATGGATATAGAGTGCTCTCCGCCCAACAAACCAATGCGTTTTTGTTGATTCATAAAATGTTGCACGCGCTGGTAAACGCTGTTCACCATTGTTTCGGGAGAGGAGAAATCAAATATCGGTTGGTCGGTATAGATTCCTGCTTGGCACGCTTCGCATTCATACACAAGGTCGTAGAGTTCCAAACTGTCGGAAGCTGCAATGATGGCTGTCGGACCTTGGTCGGCACCTTTGACAAAAGTGCTGGTGCCATCGTAAGCCACAGGAATCAGCGCATAACGGGCAGTTGCTTCTTCCGCTAACGCTTCATCCATATCTAAAAAGTAGTCGGTTTCTTTGATGTTCTGGATCATAATGATGATAATTGAAGCCGCAAAGGTAGCGATTTTTTATAGACGTTGTATCATAAAAAAACGCGTTTCCTACTTTCAGAAAACGCGCTTTTAATATTCTCAAAAAAGATTATTTTGCTGCTGCTTGGCAAGCAGTAATGGCAACCACATTCACGATATCATCCACAGAGCAACCGCGGGAGAGGTCGTTGATAGGAGCGGCCATACCTTGCATAACAGGACCCACAGCTTCGGCACCCGCCAAGCGTTGTACTAATTTGTAGGCAATATTGCCCACTTCCAGCGATGGGAATACCAATACATTGGCTTTTCCGGCAACGGGGCTTCCCGGAGCTTTGGAAGCACCAACCGATGGTACAATGGCAGCATCGGCTTGCAATTCACCATCAATAACAAGAGTTGGATCCATCTCTTTGGCAATGCGTGTGGCATTCACTACCTTATCCACAAGTTCGTGTTTGGCGGAACCCTTGGTTGAAAAACTCAACATGGCAACACGTGGTTCAATGCAGGCAATATTACGCGCTGTTTGGGCGGTAACAACTGCAATTTGAGCCAATTTATTTTCATCGGTATTGGGATCTGCTGCACAATCAGCAAAAACCATAATGCCGTCATCCCCCCATTGTTTATCTTTGAAAACCATAATGAAAGCCCCCGAAACCACTGATACGCCGGGTAAGGTTTTTACAATTTGGAAGGCTGGACGCAGAACATTGCCAGTGGAATTTTGTGCACCTGCCACTTCACCATCCACTTCTTTATTTTTAATCAGTAAGGTAGCCAAATAGAGAGGATCTTCCACCAATTTTAATGCCTCTTCCATTTGCATGCCCTTGCTTTTTCTGATTTCACAAAGCATTTCAGCATAAAATTGCTTTTTCGGGTTGGTGATGGGATCTATAATCGTTGCCTTGCCAATATTTTTTAACCCAAATTGGGAAGCTTTGGCTTCAATATTGGCGGGATTGCCTAATAATACGATGTTGGCAATGCCTTCTTCTATAATTCTGTCGGCAGCTTTAAGGGTTCTGTCTTCTTCACCTTCTGCCAAAACAATACGTTTCCCGTATTTTTTTGCGTTTTCTTTGATTTGGTCAATTAAGTTCATTTTTATAATTTTTTTTGATTGTTTTGTGTTGAAATTGATTCGGCAAAATTACGAAAATATCAGTTCATCGCTGCGAATCAAAAAGAATATAATGAAAGTTTTTCAACAGAGAAACATCAATTCTTTTTTGCAGAAAGTAAAATTTCCATTTACAAAAAATGTATCTTTGCACCTTTAATCGTAAACGGATTGATGGTTAAGAGCCCGAGGCATTTTGGTCATGTGCTTGTGGTAAAGGCCATTGAAAAGGAAAATTTGCGATTATAAATGTTGTAATTCAGTTTTATGAAAGAAAAATCAAGCAAAAAGAAAACAATTTGGCTCGTTGTGAGCGTGGTCGTCCTTTGTATTTTGGTTACTTCAGGAATTTATAGCTACACTAAATTTCTAAAAAAGTCAACTGCCGAACTATTGGATGCTGTCCCGGCAGATGCCACGTTTGTGTTACAAATTAATGATAATGAAGGATTTGTAAAATCAATAGCGCCATGTATGGCGTATCTTGAGGATTTCTTTTCGTTGGATGCGCTTCCGGGATTTGAGTATTTTATTGACATTACGCGTAGAAATATGCAAAATGATGAGTCCTTGGTTATCTCTGGGCATACCGATGAAAATGGCAAACAGGCTGTTTTGCTCTCTATGAAAATGGACGAATTAGCGTATAAGCATTTGATAAAAGAGTTGAGTGTCAATATGAAAGATTATTCAACCTTTGCAGGACAGAAAATATACAATGTTGATACGCATTATAAGAATTTTAAATTCACTTATCACAATGGACTTTTCTCTGCTTGTTCAAGTCAACAAGTATTGGAGGCTGCAATCAAATGTTTGGCGAATGAAAAATGTATTGCTGCGCAACCCGATTTTAAGCGATTGCAAGAGGTGATTTATAAAAATACCAAACAAAATTGGTTGATTCTCCAGCAACAACCATTTATGGAGAGTCATTTGGCTATGATGGCGGAGTATTATCAACTCCCTTTCCAGTCGTGGATGAATCGTTCAAAATGGTCGGCATACCAAATTCAACTTACAGAATCTGAAATGATTTTGTCGGGATATAGTTTCACTGATGCGGATGAGTTATCGCAAAGTATGGAGACACAAGGTGGTGGTGAAACACATTTCCCTGCGCAGTATATCCCTGCCAATATCACAAATTATTGTTCAATCAATTTCACCGACGATCACGTTTATGCTTCCCAACGACAGATGGCAGATTCCGTGCGTTTGCAATTTTTAAAGTTACATGCGCAAAGTATTCAGCTGTTTTCCTGGAAGCCGGATAGCTGTAATGTGGAGTTTGCAATAGTTCAATGCAATGATACATTGGAACATGCTTTAGATTTTCTCCCCGATTCCCTCTACGCAGATTCAATAACATATTATAAAAGATTACCCATTTATCGGAGTGGTATTCCCCGTTTTGCAGAAGCCTTGCCTATGCCGACTGCTGCAGAAATGAATTATTTTATGATCAACCAAGGGTATTATATTTTTTCGGAATCTTTAGGGGCATTAAAGAAGTATATTGATAATTGCAAGGATGGGAAGACGTTGGAGAAAAACCAATATTATCTGTTCTCTAAAGAAAATCTTCCCACAGAGTATAGTTATGAGGTATTTTATCAGAATTTGGATCATACGAATTCTTCATTTTTCCCGTTTAGAATTTTTGCCTATAGTTTTGATGAAAAAATGGGTGACCTATTACCCAACAAAATCTATATCAAATTTGCAGTTAAGTAAAATAAAATATTGATTATGAAAGATTTGAAAAATTACATTGAAGCGAATAAAGATCGTTTTTTAGAGGAATTGTTTAGTTTGATTCGCATTCCTTCCATCTCTTCGCAAGAGGAGCATAAGGAAGATATGGTACGTTGCGCCAACCGCTGGAAAGAGTTGATATTAGCGGCAGGGGCGGATAAATGTGAAGTGATGCCTACCGAAGGGAATCCTGTGGTTTATGCTGAAAAAATCATAGATAGCACGTTGCCAACTGTGCTGGTTTATGGGCATTACGATGTGATGCCAGTTGACCCAGAAGAGCTATGGAAAACCAAACCTTTTGAACCTGTCGTAAAGGATGGTAAAATATGGGCTCGTGGTGCGGATGATGATAAAGGGCAGTCGTTTATGCATGCAAAGGCGTTTGAGTATATGGTAAAAACAAACCAACTTCCTTGTAATGTGAAGTTCATGTTGGAAGGAGAAGAAGAAATAGGCAGTGGAAGTTTGTATGGTTTTTGTGAAAAAAACAAGCAAATGTTGAAAGCAGATATTATTCTTGTGTCTGATACAGGAATGATAGCTACGGATATTCCCTCTATCACCACCGGCTTGCGCGGGTTGAGCTATTTGGAGGTGGAAGTTACCGGCCCGAACAAAGACTTGCATTCAGGGATATTCGGCGGTGCCGTCGCCAATCCGATCAATATCCTTTGTCAAATGATTGCTTCGCTTACCAATGAGAAAAATGAGATTGCCATTCCTCATTTTTATGATGATGTGTTGGTGCTTTCTGCTGAAGAACGCGCACTCATGGCAAAAGCTCCATTTAATCTGGAAGAGTATAAAAAATCGTTGGATATTGATGAAGTGCATGGTGAAGAGGGCTACTCCACGATCGAGCGCACGGGCATACGTCCCACTTTGGATGTGTGCGGCATTTGGGGCGGATATACGGGCGAAGGTTCTAAAACCGTACTTCCTTCCAAAGCGAATGCAAAAATATCTATGCGATTGGTGCCAAATCAAGATTCACAGAAGATTTCCGCACTGTTCCAGAAACATTTTGAAAGCATTGCCCCCGCATCGGTTAAAGTGAAAGTTACCCCCTGTCATGGTGGCGAAGCGTACGTTTCCCCGATAGATATGCCTGCCTACAAAGCAGCTGAAAAAGCCTACGAAACCACCTTCGGCAAACGTCCTATCCCTACCAGAAGCGGTGGAAGTATCCCTATTATCTCTGGTTTTGAGAGAATATTGGGTATTAAGTCTATATTGATGGGTTTTGGTTTGGGAGAAGATGCCATTCACTCGCCGAATGAAAATTACAAGTTGGAGCATTTCTTCAAAGGAATAGAAACGATTCCGTATTTCTATAAATTCTATGCGGAACTGATGAAATAAAATGCCAAATTGTAAAGGATGAAATTTCGCCCATGGGTATGGATATTTTTGTTTTTTACTTGTGTGAACAGTTCGTTTGCGCAAGTGGGCGGGAATTACATCTATAATTTTCTGAGTTTTTCGCAATCCAGCCGGCAGGCTGCCCTTGGAGGCGGTTTATTGGCCGTTTCTGATAATGACCCGTCGTTAATTCTCTACAATCCCTCCATGATTGGGAAGCGTCACCATACCTCCTTGTTCTGTAATGCTACCGACTATTTCTCAAATGCTGCTTATGGGTCAGCTTTCTATTCACATACTTTTAATAAAGTGGGAAGTTTTGCCTTTGGAATGCAGTTTGTGAATTATGGAAAATTCACCATGACCGATGAGTACGGGATGGAGCAAGGGTATTTTCGGGCAGGAGATTACGCTGCTCATATTGGGTGGGGACGTGCATTGGATAGTTGTTTTTCAATTGGAGCCACCCTAAAACTAATCTACTCTTCTTACGAGTCGTATCACTCTTTCGGGTTGGCGGTAGATGTGGCCGCTTCTTATGTTAACCATAAAAAGAACTTGGCGTTATCGTTGTTAGTGCGCAATATCGGTTCTCCGTTGGTTAATTATATTCCCGGACAGTTTGAGAAAATACCTTTTGACATCCAGTTGGCCTTTTCCCAGAAATTCCAATTTATGCCGGTAAGATACCACATCTCTTTGCATCATTTGTATCGGTGGGATATGTTGTATGTGGGTGAAAATGATCCTTTATTGGAGTATGATGCGATGAATAACACCCCTGTTTATCCTTCTAAAACCGCTCAATTCTTTGACAATTTCTTTCGGCATCTTACTTTTGGATTGGAGATTATGCCAGCCAAATTTTTATCATTACATTTGGCTTATAATCATCAGCGCCATCAGGAGATGAAAATTCCACAAAAACGTACGCTCGCCGGTTTCTCGTATGGATTTACGGTGAATATCCATTCCATCAGAATTGGGTTCTCACGGGCACATTTTGCTACGGGAGCGGTTCCCAATTATTTTGATTTATCATTGAATATTAATGAGTTATATAAGCTTTCGCAAGATAAGAAAAGTAATAAATTACAAAAGATAACAACTAAATAAACAATATGATACCATTTTCACCTCCCCGCATTGATGATAAAACGATAGAAGAAGTAACCGCCGCCTTGCGTTCGGGATGGATAACCACAGGTCCCCGTGTGAAGCGTTTGGAAGAGATGGTTGCCCAATATTGCGGTATTTCCCATGTGGTTTGTGTCAATTCTAATTCTGCGGGTTTGGAGTTGATGTTGAGATGGTATGGTGTGAAAGAGGGGGATGAAGTGATTATTCCGGCTTATACTTATACGGCTACGGCCAATGTGGTTGTGCATTGTGGGGCTACGCCAGTGATGGTGGATGTGAAGGATGATTTCAATATTGATGTGGAAAAAATCCGAAAAGCTATCACTGACAGGACGAAAGTCATCATTCCAGTGGATATTGCTGGTTATCCATGTGATTATGAGGAAATTAATAAATTAGTGCGTACTCCTGAGATTGTAAAATTATTTCAATCGGAAACGGAGGAACAACAGCAGTTGGGACGTATTTTGGTGCTTTCGGATGCAGCGCATTCAATTGGAGCCTATTATAGGGGAAAGCATACGGGTGGGTTGACGGATGTTACGGTTTTCTCTTTTCATGCGGTAAAAAATTTGACGACGGCGGAGGGTGGGGCTATTTGTTTGAATCTTCCAGCGCCATTTGATAATGGAGAACTTTATAAATTATTGAAAACAAAATCGTTGCATGGGCAAAGCAAAGATGCTTTTTCCAAAATGCAAATAGGGAATTGGCGTTATGATGTCTTGGAGGCGGGTTATAAATGCAACATGACCGATATATTGGCGGCGATTGGTATTGTGGAGTTGGCGCGTTATGACAGTGAGATGTTGAAGCGAAGGAAAGAGATTTTTGATGCTTATTCGCAGGCCTTTTCCGACGAAGCGTGCTATCAGGTTCCCGTTTATGAAACAAAAGAAAAAGTCTCTTCTTATCATGTTTATCCTTTGCGTATCAAAGGGATTACAGAGGTGCAGAGGGATGAGATTATGCAACATATTTTTGAAAGTGAAGTAGCTGTAAATGTGCATTTTATACCTCTTCCCATGTTGAGTTACTATAAAAACAGGGGGTATCAGATAGCGCATTATCCGGTGGCATACGACAATTTCTCCAGAGAGATCTCTCTCCCTGTTTATTATGATTTAACACCGGAGATGGTGCAAATGGTCATTGTGGCGGTTAAAAAAGCGGTCGCGCAGGTTATGAAATAAGTTGGAGCCGTTATTTGATATTTTCGGCTATCATTTCAGTTAGATATTGGATGACTTCCGGCTCTTGAATGGAAATGCCATCTAATATTTCTAAAACTTCCTGTGTATCAAACTTATAATTCAAGTCATCGCGCTGATAATTTAAAATAAACCGGATGTTGGGGTAGGCGGAAGCGGTTAGCACAAATCCGCCAGCCAAGTCGCCCATGGGAGGCCGGTCGATATTGGTTAAGCCAAAGACGGCGGTAACAGTTGTGCCCACCCCTTTTTGCGAGGTGATATCTAAGAAGCCGCCTGTTTGTTCTGCATTTTGTTTGAGCAGCGACAGTCCCAATCCTACTTTGCGGGTAGTGCGGGTGGTGAAAAAAGGATTTAGCACTTTCGACAAGGTCTCTTCGTCCATTCCGCAGCCATTGTCAATAAACCGCAAGGTAAGGGTGTCTTTGCTGGCATCTTCAATCACATCCAAGGTGATTTCAGTAGCTCCTGCACGAGTTGAATTTTGCAGGATATCCATAATGTGCATTGCTAAATCTTTCATAATCTATGGTTTTATTAAATGAACGCACCGGTTTTCTTGTTGATGGAGAGCCATGCGAATCTCTTCAAAATTGCGGGATTCAATTTCAAAGAAGCAAGGAGCGGCAGCTATTCGGTCAGGAATGTGTGCGTCGGCGCTGCGGGTGAAAGTTTTGTCTTTCAAATAGGGGTGTTGTTGAAGTATTTTTTCTTTATCTCCGTGGTCAGACAATTCTACTGCATCGTAGGGAATGTCAAAAGGAATAAACCCTAATTGGGAGATAACGCTATTTTTCATTTTGTCGATATGTGCAGGAATAAAAATGCCATTTAATTCTTTCACTTTAGCCGCAATTACTTCAATATTCACGTCTAATCCGGATGTGAGCAATTTGGGTTCCTCATACACAATGTTCATCTCTTCGTCAATTTGCACCTGATCGCCGAATATATCAGGTGAATTCGGGATATTGGGCAAATGGGTGTCCAAAAATTGTTGGAAATCGTCTAAGGTTTCGTGATCCTTGAAAAAAGCGAGGCAATGGGCTTCTTCCTTGGTGGTAACTTCTGCTCCGCAAAGCACGAAGATGTTTCTGTTGTGGGAGTAGTGTTCCGCTAATCTGCAATGTCGGGTGGCGTTATGGTCGGTAATGCCGATAATATCCACCCCCCGTTGCAACGCCAATTCTATGATGTAATCGGGAGTCATATCCAAGTCGCCGCAGGGAGAGAGGAGGGTATGATTGTGTAATTCGGCTTTGAAAATATTCACTTTATTGGGCTATCAATTGGTAAATTTTTCCAGCGACTTCAAAGGTTTGGGCATTGGTCCCCAGTACGGGAATCCCTTCTTCTTTGGCCTGCTCCAGCATATCTTCTTCGGGTTTGTTCCCTTTTACAAGTACAATAGCTGCCAACTCTTTCAATGAAGCGATGGCTATCACATTCTTGTGTGTTTGTAAGGTAACCCAAACATTCCCTTCTTGAGCAAATCCCATTACATCACTTAAAAGGTCGGATACATATCCCCCTTTGATGTCATTATCCAAATTTTCTTCGCCACAAAAAATGGTGAGTCCTAATTTTTCTACAAGTTCTCTAACTTTCATGAATGGTTTTCTATTAAAAATTTATAAAATAATATAAGTATCTTGTTTATAATTATGAGTTTATGAAAAATAAATCCTTTCCTACAAATTCAAATTACGAATCAGCAAATATATAAAATATATGTATCGTTTGGGCGATAAGAAAGAATAAAAATATGCCCCATTTATTTATCATAAATAGGGCGGTTAAAATATAAAAAGAAGCGATATTACAATACGGTGATGGTGCCTTTAAGCAATAGTTTTTCGTTGGAAGTGGTTTTAATATCTATTCTATAGGTGTAAACAGTATTAGTGCGAATTTTCCCATTCACATTCCCATCCCAGCGGAAATGGGGATCGGAAGAGGTATAGACCATTTTCCCCCAGCGGTCGAAGATGCAGATACTGAATTCTTCAATATATTTCGTGGAAGGCAATTCAAAGAAATCGTTTACACTATTGTAGTCGGTGGGGGTGATGCAGTTCGGGAGGAAGATATTGAACGGACATTTGTCGGTAATGGTTACTTCGCTTTCGCTGCTGCAGCCGTTTAAAGTGGCCATAACCGAGTAAACACCGCCGCTAAACACACTGATGCTGCGGGTGGTTTCTTGGGTATTCCACAAGTAACTGTCGCAATTTTCTGTGGGAACCGTTAAGGTGATATTTCCTTCATCTTCAAAGCAATGAATCTGACTTTGCCCCAATGAGGTATTAGGCAGAGGTTTCACCAAAAGGGATAGGTGAATGGTACTGTCGCAGCCAAATCGGTTCTGAAGATAACGAGTCTGTTGAACCGTTCCTGCGGTGTTCTGGGCAGAAACAGAAAACCCATGGTTGCTGTAATGCTCGCCCTGACAAATGGTATCTCTCAAGAAAACCTCACTGGTATCATGAACAACGACCACTTGTTCCAATTCAATCATACAGCTGTCGGCTGCAATAGATTGTAGAGTATAAGTGGTGGTCTCTGTCGGCGAAACCGTCAGCATGGCATCCTGACCAATGATTTGACCTCCCTCTAACCAAACATAGTTAATGCCGCCGGTTGCCATAAGCGTGGTTGATTCGCCGTTACAAAGGTCAAAATCTCCAGTAATGTTGGGTGCATTATCTAAAATGTTGATAGTCAGATAGGCTGTATCTTGACATTCATCTTGACTGATGGTTGCAATGAGTCGCACAACATAATTGCCGGCACGTTCAAAGTCGTGAGAAGGATTCAATTCAACAGAGGTGCTGCCATCGCCGAAGTCCCAGTAGGCGCCTTCGCATATTTCACCACTACCATTGGGGTTTACGCCGTCAGAGGAAATGGTACTTGTGTTGTGAAATTGGTACACCAAGGAACAACTATCCCGTTCTGCAGTAAAAGAAGCAAGAGGATAACGGGAGGAGAGTCGGGTGGTTAATTCAAATCCACAGTTGGGATTTCCTACAAAAGAGCACCAACAACACAAGGTTTCTTCTCCATTCGTCATATTAACAGTTGCAGATTGGGAAGTGGAAATTGTGGAATTAGGGGAGCTTCGGTAGTACCATCGATATTCAAATCCGGCAGGGGCCGTATAGGTGTTGGCTTGCATTTCCCCGCACGTTTCTGCAACAATAGTTCTCTTTTTGCAATTCAAAGTGAAATAGGCATAGCCATAATGTCCATATTGTTCACAGTCGTAAGTGGTCATTCTCACGCGGATGGTTTGGCCATGGTACATGGAAACATCAATA
>JAEEGL016900974.1_pt1 | contig 11143 bp, 4 predicted proteins | sample 9134231 | NCBI WGS metagenome assembly JAEEGL01 (sample SAMN16246548, study PRJNA631951) | gut metagenome | biome: gut microbiome; feature: rumen; material: fiber-attached | host: Bos | place: Iran: Karaj | collected 2018-10
TGATATAAAACTTAGTTTGAAAAATATATTTAACAAATTATTTATTATATTTGTAATATAAAAAAATGTTATCATATTTTATATTTTAAAATATTTTAATTGTATATTCTTCTTTTTATTTAAATTATATTAAAATTACTAAACAAAAAATATAATAAATATAATACAATTAAATCTATAAAAATTAATTACTATAAAATAAAACTTTATCTTGTTTGAATAATATTAATATATATTAATATTCTGAATAAATAAATCAAAGATAAATTTATTATTTTATTATAATAATTTATTGTTTATTCTATAAAAATAGATTTTTTTTTTATAATTTTTAATTTATATAATTTAAATGATTTATTTTTATATTGATTTTAAATAAATTTTATTATTTTAGTGTTATATAAAACTAAATTAATTAAAACATAATAAGTTAAAAATAAAAAAAATAATAAAATATATGGGAATAGATTCATGTTCAAAATATTGTAACATAAATTCTTGTTCAAATGTAAAAGTAGATTTTTAATTAATATTTTCCTTTAGAGAATATATTATTCAAAAAATTTAATTGATGAAAATGAATTTTATGAAAAATCACATGCAACTAGAAATTCAAGTATAGAGCCATACATAATAGAATCATACAACGCAAAATCAAATTATTTTTATTTAATTCATAGTATTATAATAATTCAAACTAAATTTCGACAAATGCTCTCAATTAAAAAATATAATAAATTAAAGAATAAATTAGGAACAGCAAATATAAATATTCCAAATGGTAATTCTAATTATTATCAAAGAGAAATTATAAATAAAGTAACAAATAATGAAAATCCGAATATATCAAGACAAAAATCAAATATTTTACCAGAATCAGAAATAAAACCAGAAATGGTTAATCAAAATACATCAATTTCAAGTATAAATTCATCAAAATATAAAAATGAATTAAATGATTCATTAACTTCAATAAAAGGATATTTCTTATTAAAAAAAATGAAATATACATATTTCGGTTTATATAATAATAATAATATAACATTTATATCAAATAATAATATCCATAATAAAAAATCAACAACATCATTAATAAATGATACAAATTTAGATAGTAATTTTGAGATTAATCAAATAAAAAAAGAAAAAGAAGGTTTTGGTATAATAACATGGGAAGATAAAAGTAAATTATATGCAACATTTATAAAAAACAAAGCAACAGGTTTTGCAAAATATAAAGATCGTAAAAATAAAACATTATTTAAAGGAGAATATCAAAATAATAAACCAAAAGGTTATGGAATATATAAAAATAAAAACGAAACATTTTATGAAGGAATATGGATAAAAAATATATTAAATAATATAGGAATAATAAATTGGAAAGATGGGACATTATATAAAGGAGAATTAAATGAAAATAAAAGAAATGGAATTGGAATATATAAATGGAATGATGGTACTTTATATGAAGGTGAATGGAAAGATGATCAAATGGATGGATTTTGTATTATAATTTATAATGGAGATAAAAAATATGAAGGTCAAATTAAAAATGGAGTTTTAAATGGTTATGGTGAATTTTCTTGGGGTTATAGTAAGAAATATATTGGAAATTATCAAAATGATATTAAAAGTGGTTTTGGAATTTATGTTTGGGATATTGATTTATTTCAATGTTATATTGGTTTTTGGAAAAATGGAAAAATGAATGGAATTGGTATTAAAATAAAAGGAGATGTTATTAAATATGGTTTTTGGAAAAATGGAAATAAAGAATTTTGGTTTGATAATTTTGAAAGTTTAATGAATTTTTATAAAACTGGAAAAAGAATTTCTAAAAATGGTGTTGTGTCAGATTTTCATAGTGAATTAATGAGAAAGAGTTTTAAATTAAATGAAAAAGAAAATCAATGTTATTTTAATTTTATGAAAAAATCTTGTGGATATTTAAAAGATTTTATTTTAGCAAAATATTTTTATAACAATCAGAAAAATACTTTAATTGATTTTATTAATGATAATATGAGTGATGATAGTGATGATTAAAACTATATTGTTATTTTAAAAATTCTATTGTATGTAAATCAATATTCTCTTTTTGAGAATTATTTGTTAATTTATTATATTAGTGAATTTTTTTTATAAATTGAAAAAAATGTTTTAAATAAATTTCTTTTTATTATAAACATCATAAAAAGAAAAATAAAAAATTCTTAATATTTTTAATGATTTAAATAAATAATTTAAACAAAAAAGTAATAAAATATATAAAAAAATATTATATGGAAAAGGAAAAAAAAGCAAAAATTACAAAAGAGCAAAAAGTAGCAGCATTGAATAAAATATTTTATAAAATAAAAAATGTATTTGGAACACCATCAATTCTTTTATATCCTGCTTTTGTATTAAAAGCATTAGGAACAATAACATTATCTCATATAATGGATGTAATTCAAGATACTTCTTTTACTTTATCACAATTTTTACGTCATTTAACTTGTTGTTATAATTCTTCAATTAAATGTATAAATCATATTGATTATGGATTAGTTTGTACTTTACTTTATATCATTCTTTTACTTCCTTTTTTAATTTTTTACATTATTTATATTATGGAATTGAAAAAAAAAACAGAACAAAAATTTATTCAAAATATATTAATAAAAGTTGAAGCTGTTTTATTATATTTAATTATTGGATTTTCACAACATATAATAGAATATTTTAGTTTTATCTTAATTACAAGATTATATCAAAATGATCATATAATTCAAGATATTGTTTCAACTTTTGATAAAAATTTATATGTTCATCCTTTTTTTTTTATTTTTTTAAATTCTTTTTTTATTATTTTATTAAATGTTTCAACTTTTTATTTTATTGCTTTTTTAAATAGACCTTTCTTTAGTGAATATTATACTATTCAAATTTATCAAAATAAATGGTTTAAAATATTTTTAGTTCTAACTTTTAATTTACAAGCAGTTCAACTTATAAATGTATTTTCTCCAGATGAAGATTCAACTGAAATTATTTCAGTTTTAATATTATTAATTATTATTTTTGGAACTTTTGTAACTTATTCGAAAAATTATTTTAGTGAACAAACAATTTTATCTAAAATTTATATTATAGTTTATTATATGTGTTTTATAAGTTGTATGTTAGAATTATATGTACATTATTATATAAATCAAAGAAGAAAAATGACAAAAAAAGAATTTTATCAAAAAATAATTTTTGAATTTATAATGAGTTTAGTCATTTTTAAAATTGCTTTAATAATAAAAGATAAACATTATCAAAGAGAAATAAATAAAATGTTATTTAATCCTCAAAAACAAATGTATATTGATCCGTATATGTATTTTGCAACTCATTTAATGCAAAGTGTATCAAATAATGAAAAATTACAAAAAATAATAATTTTTATTTATAAACATAAAGTAAATTGTAATGATAGAAAATGTAATTGTCAAATGTTAAAAGATGAATTAAATTTTAATAGTCTTCCTGTTTTTTCAATGAAAAATAAAGATATTTTAAATACTGAAGAATTTTTCTCTTTATATCGAGATATTGTTATTTTAATTGAGAATGAAATTTATAGCCTATTACAAACAATAAAGAAAAATAATAAATTTATTGATTATTGTCAAATTTTAATTTTACATGTTGAATTTTTATTTTATTTTTCTAATAGTATTAGTTTTGGTTGTTATTTAATTGAAAAATATATTATTAAATGTGGAAAAGATATTCCATTTTTTTTAAGATTTCAACTTTATCAATTAAAAAGAATTTATTTAAAAAAATATAAAAAGCATTTAAGACAAAAATTATTATTAGAAAATGAACAAATAAAAAATTTACTTAAATTTTCTTCATTTTTAAAATACAGAGCATTAATTGATGGAATACATGATGATTTATTATCATCAACATCAAATTTTTTAAAAGTAATTTTTTTAAAAGATTTAAAAATGTATATGAATAAAATAGAAAAAGAATCATATTTACAAAAAGTAAATCCTCAAAATATAATATCAAAATCTTCATCTCAATCTCAATTAAATTTAGAAAATATAATTAAAGTATGTAAAAGATTTAAAATAAGTCATGAAACATTAGTTCGTAAAATTTTAGTTAATTTTTCTAAAGAACATAAATGTTCAAATATGGAATTATGTTATTTATTAAATATATATTTTAAAACAATATGTCAAAAAGTTCCTGATAAAGTAGGATTATTAATAAATAAAGAATATAATTCATTAAATTCAATAACAAAAAAAAATGTATCATTTACAGAAAAAAATATGGTTCATCCATTAATTGCTTCAATAAAAGATAAAAAACATTTTATTATTTCTTATTGTTGTAAGTATTTAAAATTAGATTTAGGATATAAATTAAATGAATTAATAGGTGAGAATATAAATATTTTATTACCTTCAATATTAACAACTTATCATGATAAAGTTTTATTTAGTTTTACATTTAGAGATGTTTATGAAAATAGATTTACAAATAAAAATAAATTTTTAATTGATAAAAATGGTTATTGTCGTCCTATTAATATTAAAGGAACAATTATTCCAAAATTATCTAAAAATATTAGTATTATTGCAGATATTAATTTTATTGATGTACCTGATGATTCTTGTTTTATTATTATGGATGATTTTGGAAATTTTTTAACTTATTCTAAAAATATGGAAGATAAATTTATTATTAATAAAGATATTATTCAAAAAATAAAATTTAATTTTTTTAATTATTTTAATATTAGTGAAAATCATTTTAAAATATTTAGAAAACAAATAAATTCAATAATAAAAAATCATAAATTTCAAACTATAAAAAAATTACCTAGAACTTCATTTAAAAAAATAGGAATTAATTTAGAAAAAGATAGAAGAATTCGTGATACTTCATATTTTAATTTTTTATATGATAAAAGAAAATTAGCACCATCATTAGAAAAAATAAAAAATTTTATATTAGAATCACAATCAGAATTATCTCTCTTATATAAAATAGATGAATTAGAAAATGATATATTTCACAATAAAAAATTAATTAGTACAAAATGTATAGGAACAATAATAAATAGAGATACAGAAATGCATAAAAATTCAAATTTAATTCAATTTAAAATTAGAGCATTATCTTTAGATGGCTTTATATATTTTAAAGTTATGTTAAATGATATAAATCATCATGAAATAAATTCAGATACTGATATTACTAAATTAAATATAATTACTACAAAAGGGGGAAATGATAATCCGACACCACAATATATTTCTAATAAAACATTAAATAATAATACAAAAAATACTTTTAAAAAAAATGATATTATTCCTCAATCTTCAACTTTAAAAAAAACTATTACTATGGTAAATGTATATAAAAAAAAAAAAAGGCATTCTTTAGCTGATAATATTGGTTTATTAGAAAATGGAAATATTTCTTCTTCTAATAATAATTTATTATCTGGTATTCTTGTTTCTGATAAAAATATTATGAAAGTTGTTGAAAAAGTAAAAACAAAAAAAGATAATATTGTAATGAGAAAAAATATTAAATTAAATCAAAAAAGGAAAATTATATTATCAAATGAAATTGATTTTGATTTTAATAAAAATATTATTTATATTATATTATTTATTGGTATATTAATTGTTCTTTTATTTTTATCAATTTTTTTTCATCCTTTAGCAAAACAAATTATTGATGATTCTCATAATTTTAATAATCTTTCATTTTGTGTTAAAACTTTAAAATATACAATATTAATAAGTGCTTCAATGTATTTTGATTCAATTTTATTTTTTAAATCAAATACAATTGATTATGATGCTTTAATTTTAACTATGGACAGTTTTTTTTCTTTACTTTCAAATAAAGCAAAAGAAATTATAGTAGATGATAATAAATTATTTAAATATTTAAATAATTTAGGAATTGATGAAGTATCTAAAATTTTAAATGAAAAAGATACATATAGTATATTAACAAGTAATTGGACAATAAAAATAAGAGATTCAGCAATTCATCAAGAAATAATGTATTATTATTATTTATTAGATTATATATCAAGAAATTCTAATCCTTTAAATTGTCATATTGAAAATTTTGAAAGAATACTTTTTAAGGATAAAACAATTGAAACTAATATGGATGATACATTATTTTATTTTGTTAATACAAATATTTTAAGAATTATGGTTCCTAGATTAGATAATGTATTTAGAACAATTTCAAAAAAAATTTCTGATAATTATATATATATTGAAAATTTCAATTTTTATTATACTTCTATATTTTTTGTTGTTTGTATTATTATAATAATTTCTTTCTTTTTTATTTTTAATCATTTTATCAAAAGTAATTTTTATATGACTTTTCTATTATTAGCAGATAAAGATGATAAATTATTATCTTATCAATTAACAATTTTTTTAGGAATTTTAACAGATTTTTCTTATGAAAAATGTGAAGAATATGAAAAATTAATAAATTCTCAATTATATAGAAGAGGAAGTCAAAAAATAATATATTATGATGAAGAAGAAAAAAATCCATTAATTACTCCTGGTTCAAGTGTAATAAATTCAGTTGATTCGTTTAATATAACAAGTTCTAAATTATTAAAAGGAGGAATGGATAGAAAATTATCAAAAAAAGATAAAGAAGAAAAAGAGAATTTATATAATGAAGAAAAAGAAAATTTAGAATATAATGTTGTAGAATATCTTAGAAAAAATTTTAAATTAATTTTTGTTTTTAAAATATTAATTTCAGTATTAATGATAATAATTTCACTTTTATTAGTAGTTTTCCTTTTAATTAACATATCAGAATTAAAAAGAATAAAACAATCAAATTCATTAGGAAATGAATATATAGATTCAATATTATATTATGTACAAATAGGTTTAACATACAAGAGTTCAATAATAAATTTTTATGTAGATGATAATGAAACTTTTAATAAAAAAAATTATCCTTCAATGTCAATGAATAATTATTATGATTTAACAATAAATTTAGAAAGTGATTACTTTGAAAAATTTGATAATACTCCTTTTGGTTTATCAATATTTCTTCTTCAATTAACTTTATTAAATTTAGAAAGATTTAATGCAGAAGGAATAACAAAACAACCTTTAATTAAATTAAAAACAACTGAATATTCATATAATCAAAAAGATTTTTGTATAACATTAAATAATGATTATTACAATTATTTATTTCCAAATAGGGATTATTTAGTTCATTTTAAAGACATTGCATTAGGAGTCAAAAGATGTATTACTATAGGAAATGGAATTAATAAAGGTGGTTTAAAAACAGGTTTAGAAAGTGTTTTTAATGAATTAATTAAGTCTTATATTGAATTTATAAATGATTTTAAAAAAAATAAAACTGAAACTATTTGGGAATATTTATTTAATTCTAATATATTAAATTTATTTATTAATTTAGATTATCCTGTTGATAAAGCTGAAATGGTTTATATTAAATTAACTAATATTGAAAATAATGAAATATTTAATCAATGGAAAATAATAGAAAATGATTTTATTTATGCGTTTTTAAGTTTTGATTTACTTGTTGTATTAGTTGTATTTTTTATTATGAAAAAATTAGGGGCATATTATTTTATTTTATATGATACTGTTACTAGTTTACATACTGCTTTAAAGTTAAAGTAATTATGGATTATATATTTTTATATTTATCATTCCAAAGTGTTTTTTATTTATAATTAAATTATATAGTCTTTTATTCTTTTTTTCTAAAAAATTATTTTATGTATAAGTTTTATTTTAAAATAAATATATTATTGTTTTCAAAAAAAATTATTTATAATTTATTTAATATTTGTTTTAACTTTTTTACTTCTTTCAGAATTGAATCCAAAAGTAATTCCACTTTTTTTAAAATAATGATTTAAATCATTTAAATTTTTTAAATTATATTTCTCTTTTACATTTGTATTATTATTTTTTCCAGTTTTTTTAATCTTAAATTGACATTTACTGTTTAATAAAGAACAATTATGATTTGTTAAATTTATATTTTTTTCCTTTATACTTTTATTATTTCTTTTTCTGTAATGAGGAAAATTATTTATAATTTTTGAAATCAAGTTACTTTCATTTGTTGAAAATTTACTCATTGAATTACAATCTTTTTTACAATTTCTTTTTGAATTTTGAAAATATTTTCCTAATTTATCAAAAAAATTATTTTTTTTCTGATTTCTCTCAGTTGATATATCATGTTCAATAATTTGTTTATGTATAAGTGTTCTTAAATTTAAATTAAATTTTTCTTTTTTAAATTTTATAAATCTCCTTTGTGAATTAATGTATGTAATATTATTATAATTATTTTTTTTATTTGAAGATGATTTAGAATTAAAATTTGAATTATTAAAAATTGAATTATTTTGTAAATTAAGAGAATTAATAAGATCATTTCCAGTGAAAATATTTATTTGAGTTGAACCTTCTTGGAAATTATTTATAATATTATAATTATTAATAACTGATTGATTTTCTTTATTTTTTGAAATTGATTTATTATTTTTTATTTTATTATTAAATTGTTTTAAAATTTTGGAATTAGATTCTCTTTGAGTAATTGGTTTATAAGTAGATGGATTTGAAAATAATTTTTTTAATTTTGATGCTCTTTTATAATTATTTATTTGTTTAACTATAATATTTTTTTTAGATAATGTTGGAGATGAAAATAATTTTTTATGGAAAATTTTGGGTGAAATTGAAGTAAATGTTGATATTACTTTTTCTGGTTTAATTAATAAATTTTCATTTACATTTGATTTTGTTTTTGAAGTATAATTTATATGTGAATTTAAATTTCTATTTTTTATATTTTTATTCTTTTTTTCTGATTGTTTTAAGTGAATATTTGTATTTAATATTGCAGAAATTGCTTTATTATATATTGAATTATTTAATTGATTTTTTGATTTTCCTATTAAAGTATTTGACTTTGCTTTTATTTTTTTATTTTTTTTAAAATTATTTAAAATAAAAGTTTTATTTGCAAATTTATTTTTTAATTTTGTTTTTTCCATTTTTTTTTCAGTCTTCTCAATTTGATTTAATAAATTATTTACACTATTATCACTTTCATTAATTTTACTATTAGTTTGATCAATATTAGAATTATCAATATTATGATTATTTAAATTATCATATAATGACATAGTAAGACTATCAATTGAATTTAATGCCTTAGAATCAAAAATTGTATTTGATAACTTTTGATCTTCTTTGTGTTCTTCATTTTCATCCTCATTCTCACATTCAACATTTTCATTTTGTAATTGGTCAATCATTTTTTGCTTTTTTTTAATATTTTTATACATATATTTAGCTTCTGGAATTACTGTATAATTTGCATAAATTCTTGAGTATTTTTCATAAAATATTAAAATTTTTGGTAATTTTTTATTTATTTCATTTAATTTATAATATCTTTTTAAAAATTCATTTAAATCTTCATATATTAAAAATTCTTTAAATAACTCTACATAATGAGTTTTTTCGTTATAAATTATATCATTTATCATTTTAACATTATAATACCATATTGGTTTATCATATCTTTTTATTAGTTTTTTTCGAACTCTTTCTTCTAAATGAAAACAAGGATCTATTATTTCTTGTCTATATTTTAATTTGTTTATATTTAATTTATGATTATTTCCAATTTTCATTATTTCAAAAAATTATTATTTTATAAAATTTTTAATTAATAAATTTGAAATATTTATTTTAATATTATTTAAAACTTAAAACATTCTCAGTATTTCTAGAGAAAATTAAATTGATTATATTATTATTGAATCAACATATAATAATTGAATTAAAATTGAATTTTTCTTTTTCTAATAGTATAATTAATAAATTAAATAATTATATTTCTATTTTCATAAATTATTTTTTTATTATATAAAATAATATATTTTATTATATTTATTTTACAATTATTTTTTTACAACAATAAAGTTGAGCATTATAAATAATGACTTTAAAGAATGACACATAAAATAATATAATATATTTTAAACATGATTACCAATAATATTATTAATAACTTCAAAATATTCTTTTTCGGTAATTATCAAATTAAAATCAATTCTACTATAAATATTATATTCAATTAAATTCATTTCTTCTAAATTTAATCCTCCTATTTTAGCATAATATTGATTTTTAAAATTTGAATCTTCATTAAATTTAGTTGCAATAACACATGCCCCTAAAAATATACGATATAAATTATTTAATCCAATAATATAATTTTCTTTTTCAATTAATCTTTTAGTATAAATAAAAGCAGAAATTAATGTTGAACATTCTATTTGAGTATATTTTTCAATTCGAATTATAAATTCTTCTGTTGTTATTAATGGAATTTTATTAGAATAAAAAATATCTTTTTTATTTAATGGTCTTTCATTTCTCAATTTTCTATTTTCAATAATTATATTGACAAAATATGAAGCAATAAATGAAATAATATCATTGATATCTAAATCTATTTGTTTATTAAAGTGATTATAATTAAATGAATCATTTGTTTTACAATGGCTTATTGAAATATCTACAGACAACATTAATTTAATAAAAAAATTTTTGATTACTCAATTAATTTATTTAATAAATAATACTAATAAAAAAAAATATGAATACTTTATTGACATATAAGAAAAATATACAAAATTTACAAAATTACTTAAATAATCAAAAAATATCTATCAATGAAACAATACCTTGTTCAATAAAACCAAATCATTTAGTAATGCCCAAAGATATTAATGTGAGAAATATTTTTTTAAATATGATTGAAAATTCTAAATTTGAAGATTACTCGAATTATTACAAAATCTTATCAAAAAAAGATAAATTTAAAAGATTGAATTATTTAAAAATAATAAAACATTTTATTGAGTATCATAATATCAGAAATTCAATTTTTTTATATACTATTTTTTTATTTGATGTATTAATAAAAAAGAATAATAATATATTTGATATGGAAATATTAAGTTTAGGAGCTTTAATTCTATCAATTAAATTTAATTATGAAA
>JAEEGL011088160.1_pt1 | contig 11142 bp, 26 predicted proteins | sample 9134231 | NCBI WGS metagenome assembly JAEEGL01 (sample SAMN16246548, study PRJNA631951) | gut metagenome | biome: gut microbiome; feature: rumen; material: fiber-attached | host: Bos | place: Iran: Karaj | collected 2018-10
AACGTACCCAACAGCCATGATATTCTCCCGTCATGTTAACGCCTGCCATGTATATGTCATAAAGCGAATCATTCTTGATCTGCTCTATTTTCTGATATTTGCGCATGATGTCTATTGCAAAATTATAGTATTCTTCCGGATACCATGGACTAATACCTTTTTTCATGCCTTGAAATATCTCAATTGTTTTCTCTATTGATATCTCCATCTTTTACTCCCCTCCGTGCGTTTTGCTCTTTTTTTGCTTATCCTCTTCTATCCTCCTGAGCGCCTTTTTGAAATAATCAACGGCCTCCTCAATCGAGTCTCCTGGAGAACCTCCGCCCTCGCCTTTTTTGTTGCTCCATCCCAAAAGAATCATTTTCTTGCCATCCCCGCCAGCTTCTGTCATATATGTGCTAAAAGAAAACTCTAACGTATATCCGCCTTTTATCTTTGCGACATATTCACCGGGATATTGTGGATTTTCCTCGAACTTAATCCCTATCTTCTCTGTGATTTTTTTGTTCAATTCCTCCAGAGTGACATTCTCCAAATCCTGCGTGTTTTCTAATTCTGAAAGTTTCCACGCTAGGACTTCCGTTGTCTCCGCGTTTCTTCTGTCGTCAACACTTCTAAAAGCCCAATCTTTAGCCTCCCATTTTTCGTGTTCCATCCAAGCGGTCCCTGTTTTCTTGCCAAATAGAACCACGTCAATCAGTCTCCAAGTGTTAAATATTGGGAGCTCATCAGGGACTTTATGCCAGCCGCTTGCCCTGTCCAGGTAATGTCCTAAGACATAAAAACATGTCGGATTTTCTTTAATATAATCATCTGTCTGCTCTTTGGGCTCCTCTGATCCATTGCAACGGGCTCCACAATTCTTTGTGCTGCATAGCCGACAACATACATGAGGGCACTGCAGATCATCCAATGTATCAGCAACCTCCCAGAGATTTTGCTTGTTGCATGTATGCCCGGAATGATCACAAATTGGTTTTTCTTTAGGAATCCATTTGCTGCCATGCGCACAATAATCATGATTTTTGATGTAATCAAAATCACAACAGCCTTTTATATCATGACCACAGGTGTCACAAGGCAGCAATTTGGTCTCTGGTTTTGTTTCTGGAATAAAATCAAACAGACTCATCTGTCCGTCAATCTGTTTCATTCGCTTTTATCCTTTTCAGCCTTGAATCTGTCCAGCTCATTCCTTAGATAATCAAAACAATCATGATATCCGATGATATAGCCAGCTATATACGCCAAGAAAATGAATCCTAAGCCTGCAATAATATATCCGATCATTTCCGCCTCTTCATTTCAAGAGTCTGCAGATTCTGCTCTTTTGCAATCTTGGTCAGATTGTCCGCTATCAATGCCAGGCTTTTATTAATCTCAACAAGATTAAACATCTTTAACACTGCATCCTTCTGCTCAAGGCTTAAACCGTCTATTTTTTTGTTTATATCGTCATTTGCATCATTCCACGCTGTTACTCTGCTCATATTCTTCTCCTATCTCTATTTTTAGCCATCCCTTATGGTGATGGGATATAGCACTCCTCACACAATTGGCAGTCGTCCCACACATCATGGCAAGCTCCCTGGGCGATTCCGCCACTGCAAGAGGGAGCTCATACTTGTCTGTTGTCACTTTCAGATATAACTTTATAGTCTTTTGAGTGGGCACTGTTCGCAATGCCTTGCTAATTCTTTCTGACATACCTCAATTATTTCCTGTTTCAGTGTCTGATCATTGCCTTTTATGGCGTTGATCTTATCCTCCGCCGATTGATAATACTTGCAGACCATATCACAGAGATCCTCCTGGATCTTCTCGATCTGCTCCCTCACGTTCATGTCCTGGGGATTATTCCGTCTCTGATTCGCCATCTTTGATCTCCTCATCCCCTGTGAAAACAATCATCTGCACATCACCTTTTAGCCATTTTTTTAGTGTATCTGTGCAATTTGGGCACAAATCAACGTATAGGTTACTATTTGTTGTATTCCATTCCATAAGGTAAGGCCCTGGATTTTTAAATGGCTCATAAAACTCTTTGCATCTGTCACATTTCTTTGCTGCGCTCATCTTTTCCCTCCTTTGCCGTGAGTTTGAGTTTCAGGACATACCCATTTCCGCTGCCTTTGACGATAAACTCATTCTCGTTCTTTCCACTTTTGAGCCTTATTCTGGACGGTTTGATTCTGATTCCCATCTCGTTATACATGGCACTAAAGAGCTGACGCCATTTTCTTTTATATTTTTTCTCTAGCTGCCTCCTGTTCATGTTCATCCTCCAATATGATTATCGTGTAATCTCTGAAATCTGTTTGGACCTTGTACCCATTTTTGACCAACATTCTCTCGTACATGTGCATGTCAGCATTGCATTGGCACTTGATCCTGTCCCCCGGCTTCAATCTCTGATCCATCCCACACCTCCAATATCTGCCTCACTCTTGCCACGCTGATCTGATATCTCTCAGCAATGGCTTTGTAGCTCTGGCCCTGCTGCCTCAGGAGACAGATCTGCAAATTTCGCTCCGTTTTTCGGTTCCGTTTTTTCTCTGGTCTAATCATCCTTTGTCTCCATCAAAAGTATGAATGTCCTCCAGATCAAAAACATTCTCTGTCCATGCCTTGATGATTCCCTGCTTTACGCTCTCAGCATAGTCCTCAATTGAGACTCTTTTCGCCTTGGGATCCTGCTGCCCTGCTCTGTATAAACTGATTGCACTATATAACAGCATCATGGACATACTGTCCCCGGTTCCTATTCCGGTATGGATAAATTGATTGTGCTCCTGGTCATGAATTACAAAATCAAAATCTGTCCCGTGCTCATATGTGTGGAATTTCTCATCATCAAATCTCTTGAAAAATTCGACCATTTTACTTTTTGTCATGTCTGCCTCCTAAAGTCTTAGTCATTTTTTTCATTCTCGATATACCAGAGCCCACATTCTTTGTCCTTATTGATCTTGAATGTTCCACCAATCCATTTGGCTCTATAGATCTTTTCAGCCTTTTCGCTGGGTGTGAATGTGAAATACTTGTTCTGTGACTTATTGCTCATTGACAGCTTAAATTGTTTATTGTGCTCTTTTTCCCTAGATGGGATAAAGTAAATCCTGCCTGCAATCTTTTCAACGTCCGTTATTTCCAAATAATTAGCATCAACAAGCTCCTCTGTGGCTTTGTTTAAAAATCCAAATCTGACAACAAATCTCTTGTCCCCGGATTTATTTAGCGTGATTCTTACATCATATTTTCTTTTTCTCTCATGATCTGCCTGTCTTGATGAATGTTCCATCAATCCCTTGTTTACTTCTGATAATTTCATTGGTCTATCCTCCTACAGTTTCAATTTTTCCTGTGCCTCTCCCGGCGCAATTATTCCCTTTTTATGTAGCAGGATCATGATGTCATATCCTGCCTGTGCCGTCCTTGACCTCTTTTCAAAGTCTGGTCTCAGTGGCTTGTTGTATGCATCCAGCATGATCTGAACAATCTCAAAAAAGAGATCAATCATCTCCACGTCTGTGAGCTCTCGCTCTGTTCTTTGCATCTTTTAACTCCTTATCTAAACTTGTGCCATAGTAGGGCCGTCTTATTGCGCACTCTTGGACATGCCTCTTGCGCCTCTTGTTCATGGTCTCCTCTATGTGCTCAAAACTTTCCTCCTGAGGGACATCACTGTCAATCATTCCCCTTAGACCTCCTCTCTGCCCCACTTTTTGTGGGGCTTTTTATGTGCTAATGGCTTTCACTGTGATAAATTCCCGCCAAAAGGTCATTGTTTGAAAATGTAGTCCGTCAATACTTTGTAATTACCCTCAAGCATTTTGAGGCGCTGGGTGGCTTCCTGGATTTCCTGCTCAAGCTGGTCCATCCCATTCATAAGGACCTCTTTGACATATTCGGGCATAGGCTCAGGAGCTGCTGCCTCTTTCGGCTTTTCCGGCTCTTCCGGTTGATCTGCCTCTCTGGCTGGCTCCATTATTTTATTTTTGATAGTTGCTGTCGGCCTCTCTCCCTTTGTCTTTATGGGCTTTTGGAAATCAATCACCCTCCCATTTTTCTGCAATACCTCTTTGATCTCTTCCGGAGACACGTTGAGCAGCTTTGATGTTGCCTCAATTGCCTTGCGCTTATTCTCTGCATGGTCATATGTCTCAAGGACCATCTCCATATCTGTTGATCTCATTTCTTATCAATCCCCTCAATGTAATCCTCAAAAAATACTATCTTCTCGTCCTTTGTCTTTTCGGGCTTTTTCATATTTTCAATGTATGAATCCCCGTTATTTACTAGGTTTTTATTTATCCATGAGCCTTGAGCCTTTGTCTTTTCGCCTTTTCTGTAAATAACATCATCCTCAGACCATCCCTGATAGATGTTTTTTAGATAGCCTTTGGCAATGCTCAGAAATATCGGCCTTAGGGCTGTGCTGTCCATGAGCCTGTGGCATTCCCTGCAGGCTGTGACAAGATTCTGCTCAATGCCCAGTCCTCCCTGGGACCTTGGAATGACATGGGCCTCTCCTCTGCCACTTTTCCCGCAGAAAATGCAACAGTGATCATCCCTCTCCTCTACTTTCTTTTTAACTTTTGGATCAATCGCGCATTCCTTAGTCCTTTTATGCATCACACTTTGAGCTCCTTTGTGGTCAGTGCCTTGATTCTCATGTTCAGATATGCATCAGAATCAAGCCATATCTTGCATGATCTGTCCTCATCCATGTTGATAGTCACTGATTTCCAAATCTGCTGCTCTACCTGGCCAATGATCTCCCTGATGATCTTCCCGTCAAAAGCATCAAAATTGTCATCAATAAAGCTGTCGATATGTTCTCTTCTTTCACGAACTCTTTTTTCTGCCTGTGCTGCTCCACAGGAGCATAAGTCTGTCGCCATGGCATTGCGCTCAGCCTCAGAGATATCACCGACTGTCTCGATCACTCTTGTCTGACCGCAATATTGACAGGTCCCGATATTAGTTTCTGACATTTTTTATTAATTCCTCCAATTCTTTGATTTTTATATTGCCAGCCGTCTCATCTGCTCCGGCGTAGCTTACTGCATGGATCTTTAACAGGCAGGAGATCTCCTGCCATAGCTCAAGATGATGGATCTCTCTGTTATACCTCAGCAGCCTCCAATTATTTGCTGCCCATCTCTCAGGCATTTTCCCCCGGAGCATGTTTCTGACAAAATCATCCTGGACATATATCTTGATGACTGCTGCCTTGTTGAATCTCTTCAAGGCATCCCTCAACGCCACAAGAGCCGCCTTTTTAGTGGTGGCGTTGGAGAGTGTCACGGATCCTTTTCTCTGATCCTGGACCTTGTCCCCCTGATAAGCGCAGATCATCCATCTTGCTTGAGCATGTTTTTGGATGGCGGGATTTCGGATGTTGCTCACATAGATCTCTAATCTCATTAACGCCTCCTAAATAATTTCTTTATGGATTCCCAAATACTTCTCTTTTTATTCCTTTTTACGTCACCTTTGGGGACCGATTTAGGCACCTTTTTAGGTTCCGGACATCTCTCAATCATATATTTTTGATGTTTCACTCCAATGACCTCATTGAATCCATTTACAAGTGAATTCTCAACAAGTTTGAATCCCTTCGGGATCAGAGGATCATCTTTGATTGGGCCTCTCATGATGATTGTCTTTTCAACAGGCTTCTTGAGATTCCTTGACCTGTGGTATTTGCTTTTTCCTTTGGCTAGCTCCTCTTTTGTTTCAATCTTGACCAAATATTCTGCAAGGTCTTTATATAATCCCTCCTGATACATGGTGGAGATCTTCATGTGGGAGCCCCAATTGTGCATGAGCTCCTCCAGGATGTCTGACTTGCCCTCTATGATGACATGATGATGGAGAGCTGCTGCCTTTTTGCCTCTCTCCGTGACTGCTATATATTTGAATTCCTTGCCCTGACGTTTCAGCCTCCTGGCTGTCTTATATAGGCACTTTTTTAGGTTGTCCTCTGCCTCTTCATACGTCTGCGGCCTATCTTCTTTGGGATAATCTAACGTGATATGGAATCCCTGATCAAAATTCAGCATGATCAAAAGCTGGAGCTTTTCCGCCCTCTTTGCATTGTTATACTTTTTCATTGCCTCAGGCGTCTCCCTCATTCTCTTGATCCTTTGCTTGAATGGTATGCCAATCACTTTGGCACTGTGATTCTTTATCAGGACATGATCCCCCGCAAAATATTCCCTCCTGATATACATCCAGAGTCTCCTCCTAAAACTTATTTTCTTTCACCAATGTCATCAAAGTTAATATTTTTAATCGCTCCTAAAAGAGTGAGAAAAACCCTTGATTTTATTGATGGTGGGGATATCTCATGGTAATATATCAATGTAACTAATCCCCCACGTAAGGGAATCATACAATTGGTCTATATTTCCAAAATATTTACCCAAAAATAAGCTGTCCCCCCAGCTTATTTTTTTGTCTTTATTTCATCTCAATCCTCTTTTTTCGTATAAAATTTATGCTGTCGGTATGTGAATGCATACTTTGCATATTTCGACAGGACATTTGACTTAATTCCCTCAAAAGCTATGATCCCAGGGCAAACGTCCCCGGACTCTAATCTTGCAAGGGCAAGATGGACATCTGGACAGACATCCTCAGGAGCTGCTGGATCAGCAAACTGATGAGAGGCTGACACAACATCCTTGACTGTGTTGGGATAGTCCTCAGATTGTACTCTGTTCCATATGACAGATAAGACCATCCAAGCCCCATCAGGCCCTTGATTGCCTGACTCGCTCTGAGCCACGCCCATCATCAGCTGAGCATCCTCAATTGATAATTCAATGCATTCCGGTGATTTTTCACTAGGCAGACCTGCCTCATTGATCGGCTGCATTACGCAGCAGAATGCCATGATAAATGGCAAGATAGCTCCCCCCATGATTTAATTTCCTTTCATCAGCATCTCAATAAATGATGCTCTTTCTAAACTTGGAACCTTGAGCGCCTCCATGATCTCATTTGCCACTCCCAGAGGCATGAGGTCAGGATCTTTGAAATATTTCAAAAATGTCCTGTTGGAGCCCACTGTCGTGAGACTTCTCAATTGTTCCTTTGAGTTTATATGCCTGAGGATCATGTATTTTTTACACTCAGCCTCAAACTTGACTCCTTTTTTTGTCTGATTATTTCTCATAATTTCCACCAATTCATAATGTATTATGAATTGCAATTCATATTTTTTGAACCGCCGACAGCAATGTTATCAATGGGAATCCCTGATATTTCGCTGATTTTTCTAAGCTGTCCAAGCCTGGGCTCAGTCCTTCCCATTTCCCAATTTGTTATTGTCGGCAATGATACACCAACAGCCTCAGCAAATTCTGTCTGAGTCATCTTGGCATTAACGCGACAAGCCGCAATGCTGACCTCCATGATGTTGTCCTCCCATTTTAAAAAATACTATATATTGCGCCTCATGTATCTTATTCTATTCATTTTAAATGAATTGTCAATATTGAATTATGAATAATTGATATTTTCTTATTAATTGCGTATAATGAGCGCATGGAGGACGTATTGATGGGATCATATAATGACGATCAAGAACAAAAAAGAATTTTAGCCACTAACTTAACATATTATATTGAGCTGTCCGGGAAAAATCAAAAGACAATTGCTATTGATCTGGACGTCAATCCGCCGACTTTTAATCAATGGGCAACAGGAAAAGCTGTTCCCTCTGTTTCTATGCTCAAAAGAATTGCAGCGTATTTCAATTGTACATTGTCGGCCCTTGTTGACAAGCAAAATGAGAATGATAAATTTACTATCTCCCCGGCTGAAAAAGAATTGATTCTAAAATATAGGCTTGCGCCTTTATCAATAAAAGAAACAATCAACATTTTACTTGATCACAAAAAGGAGGGTTGACTATGGGCTTTTTAAAGAATCTTTTCAAAAAAACGGATGAACCTCAGCCAGGTCCTGTCATGGAATTCATTCAATCAGAGCATTTCCGTGGTTTTAAGAAATTTCATATATCCAACTATGGATATGATGAGGCTCAAAATGACTTGAGAGCTTTGCAATCTGTTGACAGTCAATTCAAGTTAACAGGTCAGACAATCCGTTTGGAGTTTTTAACCTGCTCCACCAAAACTGATGCATTGGCTGTTTTTGTTGATGATTTACGAATTGGCACGATCTTCTTTTCAGATGGGAACTATGAACAATTAAGAAAATCATTTATAAGCAAAAAGATTTCTGCTGCTCATGTAAAGATCCAGGCTGATGGCTCAAGTTTTGACACTGATTTGCTTGTTAAATTGGAGGAATAAGATGGCAAACGCTAAAAAATTACCTTCTGGGGCCTGGAGGACACGCGCCACGAAAATGATCAACGGTCAACAGGTCCGCAAGAGTTTCACTGTCCACCCTGATGAATGTGGTGACGATTGGAAAAAAGCCAAAGCGCTCTCTGAAAAGCAGGCCAGAGAATGGCTCTTTGAGACACATCTTGAAGAGACACATATGACTGTAGCCAAGGCCATGGAATCATATATCAATAACAGGACAGGCGTCCTGTCAGTCAGGACCATATCAGATTATAAAAAGCTCCCCAAATTCTTTGAGAGCATCCTGGAGCGTGATGCAATGGACATTGATTCCATGACAATTCAGAGGATCATCAATGATTGGGCAATGGATGGACTCAAATGGGGCACCATAAGGAACCGGATCAATTTCCTGACTGCAGCCCTGGACTTTGTAGGGAATGACAGAAAATTCAAATACAGACTTCCAAAACATATCCCCCAGGAGCTGCTGCCTCCTGAGCACTCAGAATTTCACAGACTTTTATCTGCTGCCTCTTCTGAGGAAAAGCTGATCATTGTCCTTGCAGGTCTTTACACCCTTAGGCGTGGTGAGATCGGCGGCCTGTGTGGAGAGGATATCATGAGAGATATGAATAGCATTTTTGTCCATACCTCCAGAGTGCAAAATGAGGAAAAGGAATGGATCAGGAGAGAGCTGCCAAAGACAACTCAGTCAGTCAGGAGGATCCAAATTGCTCCAGAGGTCATGGCTATGATCCCGGAGGTTGGTCCCAAAGAATTTATTGTCAGCCTAAATCCCAATCAGATGACCAAACATTTTGAGAGATTACGCAAAAAGGTCTGTGTTGACTGCAGGCTGCATGATCTGAGAAAATATGCCGCCTCAATCAGATCGGAGATCATGCCTCAGAAATATGTTGAGGCTGATGGTGGCTGGAAAAGTGACTCTAAGGTCTTAAAGACTATTTATGACAAACCATTCAAGGAAACAAGAAAAGAATACTCAAAAATGATAAATGATAAGATCATCCAGGACTATGGATCAGAGCTTTTGGGCTCCTGACAAATACCTGGACATTTTTTGACAGATTTCGTGTCCACTTTCGTGTCCACTTTTATTTGTTTCATATGCATTTTGGAGTGTAAATTGTGCACTTGTAAATGTATTTATAGAATGAGAAAAGCCAGCAGGCAAGAGGTTTTGCATTGTTTTTCCTCTTCCTTGCTGGCTTTTGTTAAAAGTCGGAGTGACGTGATTCGAATACGTTGAAAAATGCTCCTTAAGCCCTTATTTTATGGCTTTTCATTTTTTCGTGTCCATTTTCGTGTCCACGGAATTCCACGCGGCGGGCACGCGGCGGACATAAAAAAAGAGCCCCAGGAGGTTTGGTTCCTGAGACTCTTTTCCTCACTAAAGATGGCCTAAAGTGAAACGCGATTTATAATCATATTTTAGCATGGCTTTGTCGCATTGACAATTTTCCTGATTGCAGCATAGTCATATCCTGCACGTGTCAGGAGCTCACGTCTTGTGGGCTTTGTCTTATCTGTTCCCCAGAGTCCCATCCATACCTCCTTAGCTATCTCCTCATTGCTTTTCTTATATGGAGTCTTTGCGATCAGATTGACACATCCGTCAAAGTCCACATCTAGGTCCACACTTCCATTTATGCCTGGGACAGATCCTTTGGAGCTATACTGCCAGGCAACGGCCTGTTTATAATTGGGCCTCGATTTGCTTGTTGGATAATATTTTCCCTGATCACTCTTTGGATATCTGGCGATCCAAAAATCATATTCACTCTTGAGGTCCGCGGGGATCACATGATTATACCAATCCTGATTACAATATATTCCAACATAATATCCTGCTGATCTGAATGCCTGGGAATAGATCTGCGTCATCTCTCTGATCTTGTTGGGCCCCTGCTGCCTGAGCACATTTGCTTCATAGTCTAACCAAATACCATATTCAAGCGGTCTGCCATTCAAATGATTGAGCAGGGCTTTGGCGTCTCCAGCAGGATCCTGGATGGAGCTGGAGGCAACAAAAATATAAACTCCTCGTGCCAATCCATAAATAGCTGATTCTCTGTAATTGTTTTCAAAAGTCTCATCTTTTCTATGGCTCTGGGCCTCGTACATGCATTTTAATATTGCAAACTTTTTCCCGGATTCCGCCACCTGTTTCCAATTGATTTTTCCCTGATAATGGCTTACATCTATTCCAAACACTTCACTCATAGAATCACCTCACTACTTGCTTTGCAGCTTAAACTTTTTGATCAGGCATAACATTAGGAGCTCTCCTGAGAATGCCCCATAAACCCCAACAGTCAGAGACGGGCTCAGCTCCTGCCCTGTTATAAACTGATAGATAACCGCAACAATCGTGTACATGATAATGACTGTTAGTGACAGCATGACGTATTTGTCCATATCAGAGATTTTCTTTTTCTGCATAATCAACTCCCTGCCAGATATTCATCCAGCTCCTCTTTTGCTTTGACTAGGTCCTCCGTGTGCTCATATCCCGTGTGTAGACAAAAAGCAACTTCAAAGTTTGCCATCAGCATAAATACTCTTTTAAATACTGCATTCGTCCTCTCTTGCTGCCGATGTTTTTCAAAGCTCGCGTCTATAGATTTTTTAACCTCTTTGATCTCGACCTCCTGGGCGACCTGCTTCTCTTTGATGGCCTTTACTTCGTCGGCCAGCGTGTCGTGTGGTTTGTTTAAGAACTTATAACCCCCATAGCAAATAATTAAAAGGTTGATGCATTGCAGGATCAATCCTGTTATGTCTTTAAGCT
>JAEEGL011591477.1_pt1 | contig 11142 bp, 13 predicted proteins | sample 9134231 | NCBI WGS metagenome assembly JAEEGL01 (sample SAMN16246548, study PRJNA631951) | gut metagenome | biome: gut microbiome; feature: rumen; material: fiber-attached | host: Bos | place: Iran: Karaj | collected 2018-10
AGCAGGGTGTTCAGGTGCTCAAAAAAGTCTTTGTTGAACAAGGCATCATAAAATAATAATTCCCCTCGGGGTGTAGCGCAGTCCGGTAGCGCTCCTGGTTTGGGACCAGGCGGTCGCAGGTTCGAATCCTGTCGCCCCGACTTTTTAGTACAGTCAAGTGCTTGATAATCAGGTACTTGACTTTTTCTTAACACCAATTTGCACAACATTTGCACAACGCCCCCCTTTTTTGAGGTCAAAAATCCGCATTCTGAACAGCCTTTTAACACCACTTTACAGCTACGAAATATTTTGAACATTCTGTGCTTTTTCCTGCCTCGTCCGTTGTTAACTCCCAAGTGCATTTTAAGTTGAATTTATTCTCCATTTTGATGTTGTCTTTATTTTTTGTTTAAGTTGAATAATCGTTGTTTCATTGTGTTCGTACGGTCATGTTGATGAGGTGTCAAAGAGTGTCGGCTCCAATTTCCTTCCCCTCCTGGTGGTGGGCGGATTGATAGACCACCCATAGTCTTTCAGGTTCTCCTTCAGCACGAAGTCGATGAGGTTGTTGCGCTTGTACTGACGTGTGCCTTCGGCGAATTTCTTCTGTTTCTCTTTCTCCTGAATCACCTGTATCACTTGTGTGTAGCAGTCTCTGTAATGTTTCGCCTGCTTGTTGATCTCCGCCATGTAGTAGGCCACCTCCTTCTTGGTGAGGTATTTCGAAAGAAAATGTTCTGTGATACGTTCTTGGTTTTCAGCATCATAAAAGTCATTGGATTGCAGCTTCTGAGCCAATGTCTTCCTATCTTTCGTCTCCGTTTTCTCCACAAATGGATAGAGCGGAAGGTCCCCTTTCCTCCAAGGCCTCTGCTCGCCCTCTTTGGGGTGCTCACGGGTGTAGATGTAGATAACAATAGATGCTACCTTTCCGCCTCTGCCTTTTTTACCCTCTGCCTGATAGTCGAACCAGACGTTCGAGGCATTGTACTTGAACATTGTAAGCAACTCCTCCTGAGCAACATCCAGAATACTTTTCCTCATGTCCTTGAAGTTCTCCAGTGAAGCCGTCTGAAGCACCTTTCCTGTTTTGGGATCCCGTATCTCATCCAGGTTGAAAATTTGCCTGAAATCGCCTATGCTGATAGGAACTACTCTTTTCTTGTAAACGTTGCCCAGCTGCAGCTGTTCCTGCTCAAAGTGTGTGTAGTCACCGCCGAATCTGCAGCATAGTTCGTACATTTTCTGTGTGAATTTTGAGCGCAGCTTCATGGCCGTACCTGCATCAAAACAGGTGAAATTCTTGTTCAGATTAATGAGATATGGCATAATCTCAGGCGATACACGCACCGCATAGAGGTCCTTGGTGGGATCATAGAAAAAAGTATCCACCCAATGCAGTTTTCCGATTATTTCTGCACCGCTATCGTCCCGGTATCTCACTGTGATGAACTTCTCACCCATGGTGCTGAGCACTTCATATGTTCTCGGCACATTTTTCGACCCTCCTATCAGTCCCAGATCCTCATCCGTGAGATAGAAATACAGGTCTTTCCAGTTGTTGGGTACGCCAAGTCCTTTTTCAACAAATTTACGTTTTACCTCACCTGTCAGGAAATACATGGTTCTCCGTTCAAGGAGATTGTAGGTAATTGGCGAGTTGATGAGAATGTTGCTCCAACTCACATTCTCATGCCTTATCCTCAACAGGCTGAGCTGATAGGGAATGCTGTCCTTTTTCGTAGTCATAACCGCCTTTTTTGTTTGGGAAACAATTGCTATCCCAGTTTTCGTTGCTGCAAATATAGTTTTTTTCCCGATTGCTTCCAAATTCACTGAAGCCATGCGGCAGTCTGCAATTTTGCGCATTTACTCCCAATTAAAGGTTTGTTAACACATTTTTACACTTTAAGTTAGGGCCAAATCAACGCTATTTTAGAGTCGTTTTCATCCAAAATTTCTTTGATTTTGGCTGCTTCTGACAATTATTTAACATATTCTTCCTCTTGAGGCTTTTTGAAGTGCCATAGAAGCCGCTATCAGGGTCGTTTTCGGCATGTCCAGCGCATTTACTCCCAAGTTTGCGCATTTACTCCCATTTTCAGCGCATTTACTCCCAATTACTGGCGCATTTACTCCCAAGTTCGGCGCATTTACTCCCAAGTTCAGCCTATTTTCTTTCATAACTACTTGATAATCAGTCATATTTATTTGTCCTAAAATAAAGCTTTAAAAATATATTAATAAATAAAGCTTTTAGGAAACTTCGGACTAAAGGGAATAATGAATGACCTTTTTCAGCCAGAATCCATCGACTTTGGATAATACGGCAAAGACCTGGCATGACCATGACAGAAGGGTGTCGTGATGATTTTTTTGGACAATGCGGCCGTTTTGTTTCAAAACGTGGAAAAGGGCTCCATATACCCATCGGTAAAGGTCTGGATTCATGTTCATCCATTTCGTCACTACGTATGCTTGACTGGTGAATTCCTAACTGGCCAGCATGCTTCATGCTATCGTTGCTGTGTAGACTATTTCATCAAAGGAAACCGATGCATTACTGAGACTATTGGTCAAAGATTTTGTTTTGTAAAGATTCTTCCGATTTTTGCACTGCATATAGTTTGTAATAGTCTATCGATTTCCGTATGGTCCACTTTAATGCACGTAGAGTAAACCTGAGCAGCGCTATGCTTCCCCTGAACAATAGGGTTATTAGCCTTAATAAAACCACTAATAAAATGATAATCGCAGAGAAAATGATATCACAGATAATGGAAACAAACACATTTGCGAAGTTCATAGGCATGTTTTTAGAGTTGGGATTCATTTTGAAAAGCCTTTACAAAGGCTTTTGTGCCAACTACAAATGTACATAAATTATCGTAAATGGCAAAACATCAAAGGGCTTTTATTTATATATTTGTATGCTAAACTGACAAAACCAACGCTTTTTTTCAGCGGATTGTCTAGCTGCTTACTATCGAAATTGCTCACCAACATTTTTAATATCATGCCAAATAACAAACAGTTTTTTCTTCGGGTTAAAGTACTCGATAGAATGCTCAGAAAAACAGAAGGTTCGGATATTCATGAAATGCTAGATGCCGTGAACTCGTATCTCTCGGAAAGAGGCTTCCCTTTAGTCAAGACCAAAGGAACCCTCCTCAATGACATGGATGAGATATCCAACGGCTACCATGTCAACATTGAAAGTCTACGGGGATGCCCGGATGGTCGCAGGATTAAGTATCGTTACGAGGATGTCTCCTTCTCTCTTTTCAACAACCATCTGTCAGTTCGCCATATTCGGGAAATAAGGAGGGCTCTTTCTATCCTCAACAGTTTCAAGGGGCTTCCTCAGTTCGACTGGATAGATGAGATGTACTCCCGTTTCGATGTCGCCTTAGAACAGGACGGTTCTAAAGTGGTGCAGTTCGAGGAGTCTTGCCGAAGGTTGGGAATGGAACATTTTCCGACGCTTTTCTACTCAATCCGTGACCACAAGGCCGTCTCGGTCACCTACGGACGGTTTGGCCATCCTGAGAGAACCCTGTCATTGTTTCCCTATTACCTGAAACAGTTCTCTAGGAGATGGTATTTGGTCGCGAAGAGTCCTAACCATATGGATGGATTATGTACATTCTCACTTGATAGAATCAAATCAGTACGTGTTGACGACAAGGTCAAATACATTCCAATAGGTCAGGATATCGATACCTTCTATAGTGACGTGTATGGAATCACCCGACAGGATAACGGAAGTCCGGTCACTATCCGCTTCTATGTGAGCAAGAAAGACCTTCCCTATTTGCTCACCTGTCCAATCCACAAGAGCCAGACTGTGCTCAAAATGAATGATGGCGGAGCCATCCTGTCCATCCATGTTATACCCAATACGGAACTCTTGATGCGTTTTCTATCTTTTGGTGACGGACTTGTCGTTTTGACAGACATCTCATTGAGACATGAAATCATAAGAAAAATCAGAAAGATGCTGAAAATGTATGATTCGTTGAAATAGGCAATACGATTCCTGTTACATTGTCGCAGTACCAATTTTTTATGATATGGCAAAAATAGAGAATCAAAACGACAACCTGTCCCAGCAAGATAGCGGGACAGGAAAGGACGGCTGCAGTCTGTCCGGTAATTCATGTTGGATGAAGTCCCTCCATCGGGACAGAATGGCAAAACTGATGACCAGATGTTTCAGCAAGGTGTCTGCCGATTGGCGTCAACAAGACTCCAAACGTGTGATGGAGATTCTGGAACGGCTTGTCTACAAGTCCGTAGACACAAACCTTCTGCTGAGGAACCAGATTCTTCAGAATGGCATGAGTTTCAATTTCAATGTCATGGAGAACGTCTATAGCGACGAGCTTCTTGATTTGCTCCTGGAGTACAACCCCGACAAGTGGAAGATTGTCCAGGAAGCTTTTCTGGAATGTGGTTCCGTAAGCCTCGTCTACGAGGACCGCTATCTGAATAGCCCTCTTGGTTGCATCCTTCTGGCTCAGCTGATAAGACGCCTAAGCTTCCTTTTCCATCTCAACTACTGCTCCATCCGGATCGTTGTTTCCAAAAAAGATTTCCACAAAACTACCGATGACGGTACTATGAAAATCTTCCAGAGGTTCAACCATCCGGAAAATCGAGATAGGTTCCTCCGACTATGTATGGAAGAAATCGTCGGAAAGGCGTACGAAGTGGAAGTTAGGAATGTGAGTCATACCCGTTCATTGACAATCACCAATGGCGTTTATGAACTGGGTATACATCCGGAAGGAGGGATATCCCATGGCTGGGGCATAGAGAACGGACGTTTCCGCGACTATACCGTGGATATCATTGGCAGGTATGTAGACGCAAATATTCTATGTTTCAACCAATTGTCTCATGACATGGACAATAAGGGCATACCTTATTTTGTGGAGTTCAGACCCATCTTGAAAAAAGATTCTTGACTCCTGCCCATCTTTTTTGTTATCAGAATAATTCTGATTACGCTTTTTTTTGTATTTTTGCGGTGTCATGGAGCCCAGCTGTTAACTCCTGACCTTGGAAGATGTGCTTCTAACTTCTGAATCGGCAAATTTCAAAGACACGATGAAGCACAGCGACAGCCCGCATTGTGGGCTGCTTGTCTGTGTAATCGTGTGCGCTTTGCCGAGCGTAGAAGTTTCACAGGAGGCGGCTCACTTTTCTTTTCCCTTAAAGTCCAAAGGAGACTCTTTTCCCCCTTTATTCTCCATGCTGCCATTATCACATAATACTGTAATATGGTAATACTATATTTACCAATTATACTAATCCTAAAACATGCTTTTATAGTATTACAATTTTGCGGTAATAATATAATTACTATTCCTACATTTCAGTATTGTACAAACACTATATTCCATAAATATAGCAATATGATAATAATCAGATTATATGATAAACTTTTACTATATTATAGTATTTTGTTATTTGCATATTATACTAATTTCATAATATACAAAAAATGCGGCAACCTCCTCATGTTAAGTACGATAGCATTATTTAACAATAATAATTCTATGGAAGTCCGAATCTGCTGGATTTTATTTCTACCTTTGTCCATTGAAAGTGGCTGGTCAACCCTGCATAGCACACTATGTCCATGGAAAACATCTGCGAACTGGTGTACCACCAATGAATCGATTTATTGCTTAGCAAGTTGTACTTTTGTGGCCACATCCACTCCGTGGATATTCCCTCAAAAGTAACTTGCCTGCATACGCAGGGAAACAATACTCGTAACTCGTATTTATATTTAGGATAACATGGAGAATAAAAGAAAAGTATGCAAAGTCAGGCTCACTCTCGAAGAGGACGCGCTGTTTAAGCGGAAAGCATCCAACTATAAGAATGTCAGCGCAATGATTCGTGATGCTGTCCGCCAGTTCAATGACATCGGCACCGTACGCAGAATTGAGGCGTTGAATGAGATGACAGCCCTCTACCGGAAATACCAACAAGATTTGGCATGGTTGGGTGGCAACTTCAATCAGGCGATGCACCGTGCCAACGAGCTCGCCATCAGTGGCGAACTTGGCCAGGATTACTACGACAGAGTCATCTTGCCTCAGATCACTCACATCCTTACTTATCTGGAGAGGGTAAAGGATGAGCAGCACAGGATTGTGCAGAAACTCATCCGTATGTGACAGTCGTCGCATAATACCATAATCATTTATTACTACAATTATGTATTTATGAAATACAATTTTACAGTATTACTATAATAAGATATTCCCACAATCCTATTATATAGTAATAAGTAAATTTAGAATTATGCTATTACTTTTTTTTTTGAAAACTATAACATACTAAAATGGAATTCTCAATTTATATATTACATTATTATGATAGCAACAATACTGCCTTCGAGTGCCAGCTTCCACGCCGTGGAATACAATGAGCGGAAAGTCGCACAGGGCAAGGCCGAATTGTTGGAGATGATCAATTTTGGTTATCTGTCCAATATGGGAGAGTACAACTGGGAAGACCTCACCAGATACCTTCTTGAATACTCCTCTGCCAATACCCATATCAAATATCCGCAGTTCCATCTCGCCATTTCATGTAAAGGTTCTGAATACAGCCATGAGCAGTTGGTTCAGTTTGCCCACAGTTATCTTCAGGAGATGGGCTACGGTCAGCCTGGCCAGCCGCTGCTGATATATGCCCACCACGACACCGGCAACAACCATGTCCATGTCATTACCAGTAGGGTGGATCCTAACGGCAAGAAGATAGACCACAAGTTTGAGAAAGTCCGTTCCCAACAAGTAGTTGACCGAATCTTGGGTGTCGATGAGGGCCGGCAGGTCAGCGATATGGTGTCCCAGGCTTTCCGGTACCGATTTTCTACACCTCAGCAGTTCATGGCCATTCTTCAGTCAATGGGCTATGAGACATCTATGAATGACGAGGAAATTATTCTGAAGCGAAACGGCACCATTCTGGAAAAGGTAAAACGCATGCTGATGGAAAGCAAATGCAGTCAGGAAAAGTCCGACAGAAAACGTCAAATGCAGTTGAGGGCGATACTGAAAAAATACCGTGACATGTCATCCGACCGTCATGAACTGATGGATTTCATGAAAGAGAAGTTTGGCGTCAGCTTGCTATTCTTCGGTTCCCAAGACTCTCCTTATGGTTATACGATAGTGGACCACCATACGAATGCAGTCTTTAAGGGCAGTGAGGTGCTGAAGACCAAAGAACTGCTACAGTTTATGTCAAAAGAAGAAAGGTTCTATGGGGCACAGAACGAAGCGTATCTGGAGGGGACGGGAGGAAAATGAGGGGAAGGTGCTGAGAATGTGGGAGATAGGTTGATCGGGGTGTGGGTGGCTCCGTAAAACGAAATGTTTACTTTGCTTTAATTTTGGTTTACATAGAGGGGCTTTTCGTGTGCCTGGGAGGTGCGGAAAGTTTACATGAGAGGGGCTGCACGTTTACGCGTGCGGCCTTTTTTTGTTCTGTTGCGGCAAATCCTTTGTAAATGAGCGCTTAGCGCGCCTGTGGGGCATCTATTGCGCCCACGTTTGAACGGTGTTCTGATGGCATTAGAAGGAGGAGGATCCGGAAAAGTCCGTGTTCCGGACCCAAGGGCTAAAATGGGCGAAAAATGAGGGGTGGAGGGACAGGTGGAAGGACAAACTGGAGGGACAATTTTGAAAAACTGGAGGGACAAAACTGCTGCCCGAATATACCGTGAGAGGGGGGGGCAACAAGCCAAAAAAGAGAGTAAAGTGTAGGAAACTGACCCTTTTCGTGCAACTTTTGAAGGGCGTTTTAAGCGAAAACCCCTGTAAATACAAGGGCTTTCGTGTACTTTAGTGTGATTTTAGGCGGGGGGTGGTACCCCAGAGTGTGTCTGGGGGCTACGGAGGGGGCATGGAGAGACAAAAAGCCCTGCACAAGGCAGGGCAGCAACTCGGTACCGATTAGATGAGTAAAAGGGTCTCAGCTTAGGCCATATAAAATGATTCCGTTGTGTTGGAAGTTTTCATTTTGGATATAAGCAATCTCTTCACGTGAGATGGTGCATTTCAGAAGTTCTGTGATAGAGACCCCTCCTTCGGTAAACTTTCCATCTTTTGTGTTTTCTATGAAATCGAGGACTTCGCTAAAACCTTTTGGTTGTTTGTCGTTCTTTTCCATTGCTTCGCTATTTAAGTGTGACTCTTTTCTTAAACTGATTCTCAAACATATTTTTAATTGGTTTCAAATCGATTGTAAATCCACATCCAGGGGTGTTACAGACCAAGAGGTCATTATCTTTAACTAAAGGGTTTACTTGCAGATGAAGTCTTTGTATATCTGCGCTTGTAAGGTTAGCATATCCCTTTATTTTATGCTCTTTTCCACATTTTGGACACGGCACTCCGAATTCAACGACTTCTATATTCTTGGTGGCGTTGTGTGCAGCAGGATTGTTGAATGGAGTGCTTGCCACATTAGCAGATCTGGCTAGTTCGCAATCCTCCCAGAAATACAGTTTAAAGTCAGTGCTGGTGTCGAATATTAGACGGATAACGGTCTTTATTCTATAGACGATATTTGCCAGTGTTGGATTATTATCAATATTCTCAATTCTCAGTTCTGCATTGAGATCTTCTATTTTGAGGGAGCGTCCATGCGTGTGCCAATCCATGTGGTTGCACAATTTCTCAGAAATTTCCTTAGCCCTTTTCACTTTCATTTCCTGTGTTACAGGAATGCCTCGTGTCTCTGTTGTTGTCCAGTTCTTGAATTTGTATTTCGGCAGCCATTCCTCCACGAGGTCCTGTGCGAATTGCAGTGAATTCATGATGCCATAGATTTCTCCTGGGGAGATTTGTGAAATAAGCAAAGCATCAAATGGATTCAATTTCCCATTTTTTGCGGCTTCTTCCCTTCTCTCGTCAACCCAAGTCTTATAGTCATATGCAGAGATCATGCTTCTTCCAACCCTTACCTGTGCGTCAATAGGTCCCAAACTACCTGTGCTACACATATAAATATTATTAGCGCACATAGCAAGTATGGTGCCGGCACTTTTTGCTTCACCTGCTATCACGAAATTCACTTCCTCAAATTTTGAGTGTAGGAACCTTGCAATTTCCTCGGCAGACTCCCCACTTCCTCCAGGAGTTTCCAAGTAAATATCTATTTGCTTCTTGTCAGACTCTCGCAAAATGTCCTGAATCATGTAAAAGTCATCTTGCATAAGACTGACGTCAATACCTTGCTTTCCCTTGTTAAAGTCAGCAGCATAGATGAACAGGTTGCGTCCTGTTAATCTATTGTATTCAGAACGCAAGCGCCTAAGTTCTTTTTTCAAATCCAAGACACTCATTCTCTTCGCGATATATTCACTGATTATACTTGCCATATTTTTGCAAAGTTAATGATAATAATAAATTATTCCAAAAATTGTGTAAAAAATTAATCTGCGTCCAGATTACTCGAGGCGGATAATGCCGATGACGAGGGCCACGGCATAGATTTCCGAGTATGTGAGTTCGAAGGGATCGTATTGTGGGTTATCGGAAACGATGAGGACATGCTGCTTGTCGGATCCAGGCTTGATGCGCTTGATAATTGCCCCCTGCGCCGTGTCGAGGACGTAGGGTTTATTCCATTGGAAGAATAAGCCAGACATTGGGACACGTTGGCAAGCCACGATGTCGCCAGAGATATATGTCGGCATCATGCTGTTTCCTTTTACCGGCATAAGGAAGTCGGCACCATTAAAAGCCGGCACCACATAACGCTCACACTCATACTCCAGAACAGACTGCTCTCCAGCCAGGGCACCAGCCATCGCACTGAATGGTATGAGTGGAATGCCTTCTTTGGGGTTGTCTGTGAATGTTGCTTTTTGTGGAATGCTCTCACGAAGCATGTCCCCTTCGCCTGTTACCAGCCAAATGGGGGAAAGTTCTGGATATACACTTAGGATATTTTCTAACTTGTCTGTCCCTATAGCCCCGCCACTTTTTAAGGACTTTCCAAATGAGGCATTGGACATTCCTATGCTTTTTTCGAAGGCACTGACTGCAATGCCCTTCGAGTCGATAAATTGCTTTATTCTGTCTAAAATCATAGTCAAAATCAAAAAAATCGCCCTAATTGAGAAAAAATCCTCAAAAAAGTTTTTGTATTTAGGAAATTTCCTATTATCTTTGCAGCGTCATTCATTTGTGCACGGCGCGCCAAAGGTACGAAAATTTGGCGAGATAGACGAATTCTAACAGTTAAAACTTAAGAATATGACACGAAAAGAGTTTGAAGATCGCACTGGCTTAGAGGTCACCCTATTGGAATTTAGCAAGGTGCATGACATCTACATGGCAGCGGGCAAAATGGACAAGGACACCTTCTGTAGTGAATGGAAGCAACATGGCGAAAGCGAACTGATTGCCGAGCTGTGGAATACAGCTAAGCGTGAGCACGATCTGGGTATGCAGAAAAAAGAAGAGTGCGACAAGCTGTACAGTGAGCGTTGGGAACTTGTGGACTTTCTTCTGGAGCGCGCTCAGAAGTTCGGAGACATAGAGTTACTGAAAAAGGCTATAGACATGTTAGGTCACGCAGATGTAATACGCAGAAAGCTGACGTTAGAACTGCCTTTGTGGGAGCTTGACCGTGAGTATATTAACAAAAACCTTAAATAATAAGTGATTATGGCAAAGACAAGAAGTGCGAGAACCATTAAGGTCTCGAAAGAAAACAAGGCGAAACTCGCCAAGATGTTCAACTGCACCGATCGTATGGTGTACAAGGCCCTGTGCTTTGAGTGCCAGACATTGCTGGCAAGGAAGATCCAGTACGTCGCCCGTAAGGAAATGGGCGGCTGGGTTGAGGCTGCCGTTCCTGAAGATGAGATTTTCTACGACACAATGGAGGGAGGCGAGCGTTACATGCGGCAGTATTTCAACAACGGTGCCGTTCTGGAGGTCAGCATGACCACGGGCGAGGGTGTTGTACGTTTCAAGGGTTCGCCCCGGTACCGCTATGAGGAAGTACTTGTGAGTGATATTCCAACCATTCAGGACTACGCACGGAATCTGAGATAAGGAGGGGAAGATGGAGTATTACGGAAACAGGCTTTGCATAAGTGCCCGTGAACTGGTGGAC
>JAEEGL012002370.1_pt1 | contig 11142 bp, 10 predicted proteins | sample 9134231 | NCBI WGS metagenome assembly JAEEGL01 (sample SAMN16246548, study PRJNA631951) | gut metagenome | biome: gut microbiome; feature: rumen; material: fiber-attached | host: Bos | place: Iran: Karaj | collected 2018-10
ACTGGTCATTTTCGCCGTGTGGCGTCCCGAACTCAGCGTGCCGGGTTCCATCCTGTTCGGCGGACTTTACATTATGTATCTGTTCGTCAACGGCCTTCCCATGCGCGCCGCAGAACTCTTCAAGATGCTGCCGTACGTTGTAACCATCATCGTGCTGATCTTTACCAGTATCCGCAAAAAACGCGAAAACCTTCCCCCCGCGAGCCTTGGCAATTCCTACTTCCGCGAGGAAAGATAAGCGTATCGCAAACCCATCTGAAGCGCCGGCAATCCGGCGCTTCATTAATGTTGTTTTCGCGCTTTTTTTCGCAAATCCGGCGCGCGGGACTTGCTATTCTTTTTTATTTATGGTATGATAAATTATCTATGGGAGGATAAAAATAAAAGAGATGCTGAAAAGGACCCTCGCTTTCATTTTGGTTATATCCGCGGTATTGCTCAGCGCCTGTGCAGCAAAGGCGCCGGGCGTTTCGTCGTTTACGCTGGGCGGCGAGATCCGCAGCGGCGTTTCCGCCGGCGCGGACCTGCACGTTACCGACGTTTCAAAACTCGAAACCGTTGCGGGCGCGGCGGGCCTTTCTCTGCTGCTGCAGGAGGATAACGGCGCGGTGAGCGTGCTCGATAAGGAAAACGGTGTATACTGGAACGCGCTTCCGTCCTTTGAAAACACCGCTTCGTCGGTGATCAGCGCTTCGCTCGTTTCTCCCGAGGGGCGCAGTTATCTCAATTCGCAGGATCACGCCGTGGCCTGCGGCGCCTATCAGATCGACCGGCATGAAGGCGGCCTGAGCATCACCTACAATATGTCCGACGACGCGGTAACCGCCAAAAAAACGCCCGATACGGTTGCGCAGGGCGAACTGCTGCTCTCGGTCACCGTGGATTTTTCCGTAACGGAAGAAGGCTTCGGCGTTTCGGTGGATTGCGGTAAGATCTTCGTTTCACCCGGCTTCGTGCTTGAACGCCTTTCGCTGCTGCCGTATTTCGGCGCGCTGGATTCCTCCGGCTCCGCAGGGCCCGGGCACTTGGCGTCCGGGGGCGCTTCAGCGCCGTATTTCGGCCGTAATTTCCTCCTTGTGCCGGATGGCTGCGGCGCCGTGATGTACACGGACGCCCCCGATCCCGCTACCCAGAACCTCACGCTCCCGCTGTATACCCCCGCCGCCGACGGTACCGTGTCGCCGGTGGGCTGCTTCGGCGTCCGCTGCGAGAGCAGCGCCTTCGCCGGCGTGGTTACCGCCGGGGACGCGCTTGCCTCCATCCGCGCGATGCGTTCCGAAGCAAACGCGGACGGCGTTTTCCTCGTATATCCGGAATTTTCCGTTACGCCCGCGCTTACCGAAGGCCGCGCTTACTACTACGGCACGCCCTATACCGGCACCATCGGCGCGCAATACCGTTTTCTCAGAAACACGGAGGGATCCTATATCTCCATGGCGGCCGTATGCCGCGAGGCGCTCATCCGCAGCGGCGCTCTGCCGGACGGTTCTGCGCGCGAATCCGGCTATCCGCTGAACGTTTCGTTTATCATGAGCGTGAAAGGTTCGCTCGGCACCCGTGCCTCGTCTTTTGACCAGATCGAAGATATCGCCGGCCTTCTGAAGGCGAAGGGCGTGAATAAGATCAACTTTATCCTGAACGGCGCTTTTTCGCAGGGGCTCTATCAGACCGGCGGCGATTCCTTCCGCACCGCTCTCGGTCTCGGCGGCCGCAAGGGGCTTTCGCAGCTCTGCGCGGCAGCGGCGGCGCAGGATATCGACGTATATGCCGGCGTCAACCTGCTGAGCGTTGCCGATTCCGGCGGCGCGGCGCTCCAGCCGAACGGCAAAAAACTCTCATCTCACATCGAGAACCCGCTCGGAGCATACGTTGCCTCTTCCCGCAGGCAGCAATACGCGGCCTCGCCGGAAGGCCTCGATGAAAACACTGTGAACCTGCTGAAAAAAACCGAAAAACTCAGCGTCTCCGGCTACGCGGTGAACGATACCGGGAGCGGCCTCCACGCGGACCTGCGCGCCGGCGCCACCGCGGCCGAAACGCTTGCCGCGGTTCAGAAAAACCTTTCGGCGCTCGCCACGCAGAAAAAACTTCTCGTGCAGGGCGCAGCCTTCTGCGATTATAAAAACGCCGATATGCTCACCGATCTCCCGCTCACGGCTTTCCATGAAGACAGCGATTCTTTTTCCGCAGTACCGCTGCTTCCGGCGATCCTCCACGGTTCCATGGTGTATTCCGGCCCGCCGGTTTACGGCGCCACCGCGCAGTACGTCCTGCGGTTTCTGAAATGCATCGAATACGGCGCCGCCATATACACGCAGTGGTGTTTTCTGCAGCAGACGCCGCAGTATTACGAGCAGAGTTTCAACGATATCGCGGAGCGGTACGTAAAGGCCTCGGAGCAACTTTCCGATCTTTGCGAAAAGCGCATCACGGGGCACGAAAAACTTGAAAACGGCGTTTTCGCCACGCTCTACGACGGCGGCACCGTGGTATACGTCAACTACAACAACCATTCCGTAAACGTGGGCAATATTTCCGTTCCGCCCTACGATTTTCTGCGGATCAATTGAGGTGAAAAGCATGGACGATCATTACGACGCGCTCACCGGCGGCATCGATCTCGGCGGCATGCGTACCAAGGCCGATATCCGGGTGCTGCTCTGCTATATTCTGAAAACGCTGGACGCGCCTTTTTCAAAAACCGGGCTCAACGAAGTGCTGCAGCGCACGTCGCTCGCGAATTTCTTTGAGGTGAACGACGCGCTCAGCGCCCTGCGCGAATCCGGGCTTGCCGTTTCCGAAATGCGCGGGGACGACGAGATTTTTACCCTTACGCCCGAAGGGCGCGAGATCGCAAACAGGCTTGAAACGGACCTGCCGCGCACCGTGCGCAGCAAGGCGGTGGCGTGCGCCGTGGAACTGCTTGCGAAAGAGCGCGCCTCGCGCGATGCGAACGCGGAGATCATCCGGCAGGAAAAAGGGTACCACGTGCGGCTTACCGTGACCTCCGGCGATACGCTCATGATGCAGACCACGCTTTACGCAGCCGACAGCATTCAGGCCAACGCGATCGCGGACGCTTTTATGCAGGACCCGGCGCGGCTGTATGCCGGCATCATCGAAGCACTTTCGCTGTAAAAAAGGAGAGAGTTTATGTACGAACAAACGATCAATATCGACAGGCTTGAAGACGCCGTCGGGCTGTTCGGCAGTTTTGACGAAAACGTGCGGCTGATCGAAAAAGAATACGGCGTGAGCATCGTGAACCGCGGCTCCGCCATCAAAATTTCCGGCGCGCCCGAAGACGTCAGCCGCGCCGCAAAAGCGCTCGAGGGGCTTCTGATGCTGATCAATAAGGGCGAGGAACTCAACGAACAGAACGTGAGATACTGCATCTCGCTCGTGAACGAGGGCAGCGAAGACCAACTGCCGGCACTCTCTTCCGATTGTATCTGCATCACTATGAGCGGCAAGCCCGTAAAGGCAAAGACTCTCGGGCAGAAGCATTACGTGGATTGTATCTCGAAAAACACCATCGTGTTCGGCGTGGGCCCCGCCGGTACCGGCAAAACCTACCTTGCCGTGGCGATGGCGGTAAAAGCGTTCCGGGCAAAAGAGGTGGCGCGCATCATCCTCACGCGACCCGCCGTGGAGGCCGGCGAAAAATTAGGCTTCCTTCCGGGCGATCTGCAGCAGAAGGTGGATCCTTATCTTCGCCCGCTCTACGACGCGCTTTTTGAAATGCTCGGGCCCGATAATTTCCAGAAATACCAGGAGAAGGGCAGCATCGAGGTGGCGCCGCTCGCGTATATGCGCGGCAGAACCCTCGACGACAGTTTTATCATTCTGGACGAGGCGCAGAACACCACGCCCGAACAGATGAAGATGTTCCTCACCCGCCTCGGCTTCAATTCCAAGATCGTGGTTACCGGCGATATCACGCAGATCGACCTGCCGGACGGCAAACGCTCCGGGCTCAAAGAGGCGATCCGGATCCTCAAAAACATTGAGGATATCAAAACCGTGCGTTTTACGGAAAAAGACGTTGTGCGGCACCGCCTCGTGCAGGATATCATCAAAGCGTACGACCGCGCCGACAAAAAGCCCGATTGACCCCCTGCGATCCCGAAAGAATTCATAATTTCCGCTTGTTTTTGCAAAAACGTTGTGTTAAAATCATAAAAATCGGCAACGACTCATGAAAGAAGGTTTGTTTGCAGTGACTGATAAAATAAAGGTTGTTATTACGGACGACCAGCATACGGTCAAGGTCCCGTCCAGAGTGCGTCTCCTGATCCGGCGCAGCTGCGTCGCGGTGCTCCGGCTCGAAAAATTTCAGGGCTCCGCGGAGATCAGCGTGCGGTTCGTGGATAACGAAATGATCCGTGAGATCAATAAAACATACCGCGATATCGATAAAGAGACGGACGTGCTCTCGTTTCCGCTCGGCGAAAACGGCGAATACGATACGAATCCCGAAACCGGAGCGTTCATGCTGGGCGATATCGTGATCTCCGTGGAAAAGGCCATGGAACAGGCCGCGCAGTACGGCCACTCGCTTGAGCGAGAGATCGCGTTTCTGGCGGTGCATTCCATGCTGCATCTCCTGGGGTACGATCACGTAGCCGGCGGCATCGAGGCCGTGCGCATGCGCGAAAAAGAAGAAGAGGTGCTCACGCAACTCGGCCTGCAGCGCAACGCGAGTTATTATATGGAAGAGGAATAAGACATGAGTGAAGAACAGAGAAGCGCGTTCATCGCGATCGTCGGCCGCCCGAACGTAGGGAAGTCTTCCGTATTGAACCGTTTCCTCGGCGAGAAGATCTCCATCGTTTCCCCCAAGCCGCAAACTACGCGCACAAAGATCCTCGGCGTGCTCACAGAGCAGGGGATCCAACTCGTTTTCACGGATACCCCCGGCTACCATAAGCCCCAAACGAAACTCGGCGAGAAAATGGTGCGCGCCGTATCCAGCGGTCTGCACGACGTTGACGCCTGCCTGCTGGTCACCGAACCCACGGGCGACGTGCGCCCCGAGGAAGAAACGCTCATCAAAAAGATCCGGCAGGAGGGCATCCCCGCCGTGTTGGCGATCAACAAGATCGATACGGTAGAAGATAAGTGCCTCCTGCTGCAGCGGATCGCCGCGTTTTCCGCGCTGCACGATTTCACCGCCGTGGTGCCCGTGAGCGCCCTAACCGGCGACGGTATGGACGAACTTCTGGAAGAACTCAGAAAACTCAGCGTGCCCTGCGTTCATTATTTCGCCGACGACACGCTTACCGATCAGCCCGAAAAGGTGCTGGCCGCGGAATACATCCGCGAAAAACTGCTTAAATATCTCGATAACGAGGTGCCGCACGGCACCGCCGTGGCCATCGAGCGCTTCAAAGAGCGGGAAGACGTCGATATCCTTGATATCGACGCCACCATCTACTGCGAAAAGGAAAGCCATAAGGGCATCATCATCGGTAAAAACGGCGCCATGCTCAAAAAGATCTCTTCCGGCGCGCGTGCGGACCTCGAGCGGTTTTTTGAGATCAAGGTAAATCTGAAGTGCTGGGTCAAGGTGAAAGAGGATTGGCGCAACCGCGAGGGGCTCATCCGCAACTTCGGGCTTGACTGATGGAAAAATTCAACACCGACGGGATCGTTATCAAAACGAGCGTAACGGGAGAATCCGATCTCATCGTTTTCGTGCTCACGCGTTCAAACGGCGTGATCCGGGCGTTCGCAAAAGGCGCGAGGGGCATGAAGAGCAAACTGCACGCGGGAAGCGCGCTTTTCGCCTACTGCGGCTTCTCTTTTAGCGAAAAAAACGGCGTATACCATGTTGCCGAGGCAGAGGTGCGCAATATCTTTTTCGCGTTGCGCGGCGATATGGCGAAACTGGCGCTCGCGCAGTATTTCTGCGAGATTCTTTTGAAAACGCTGCCCGACGGCCAAACAGACGAAGAATACCTCCGGCTCATGCTCAACGCGCTTTACGCGCTGTGTGAAAACAAAAAAGAGATCCTGCAGGTCAAGGCCGTGTTTGAACTGCGTCTGGCGTCCCTTTCGGGGTATGCGCCGCCCGTGCACGCATGCGCCGGCTGCGGTAAGTTCCGTACGGACGAGATGTATTTCAACTGCCTCACGGGCGATCTGTTCTGCGGCGCCTGCGGCAGGGGAGAAGATGCGCCGCGCGTGCCGTTCGCCGTGGTTGCCGCCATGCGCCATATCATCTTTTCGCCGTTTGAAAACGTCTTTTCTTTTCATCTTTCGCCGGATCTGCTGCCCGTTCTCACGCGGCTTACGGAAACGTATCTGCAAAACTGTTTTCAGATGAAATTCCGCCTCGCGGATTTTTTCTGGACGGCAGCCGACTGATTCTACGCGTTTTCTACGGTTTTCTGTAAAAACCGGCGCGAAAAATGTCGAAAACTGTAAATATATGCTGAAATTGCTCTGTTGCACCAATACAGGGCAATTATTATTTAAATGTAAAAATATTCCAAAAATATTTCAAAAACTATTGAAATCCCGTTCATTTGATGATATAATATGGCAAAACAGTGCAATGCACAGTTTTTGTCTGATTTCAAAAAAGAACAAATGAATAACTGTAAAAGAAAGTGCTGTTTTCGGTGTCGTTTCAGAATTTTATGGGCTGAATAAAATTTGAAAACGAGGAAAAAACAATGCAAACACAGAAAAAAGTACTGATCTCAGAAGACAGCGGTGATTTTTTGAAAAACACCGTTTCTTCGCTTCGCACCTACGGTTTCGAGTGCATCACCGTTCCGCGCGACGGCGCGCAGGTGATCAAATCGCTCGAAGCCTATTCTCCGGATATCTTTGTTACCGAGGCGTTCCTCTCGCATTTCGATGCGCTTGCGGTGCTCAAACTCATGCCCACGCTCAAACTCAAGAAAAGCCGGTCACCGTGGTGATCTCGGGCGTGGAAAACGGCGTGTTCGAGCAGCAGCTGCTGCAATCGGGGGCGGATTATTACTTCATCAAACCCGTGGACGTATCGTACATGACGGAGCGGATCGCAGGCCTTTCCGGTATTGACGCGAAATCCGGTTCCGCCGTGGTTCGCCTGAGCGCGAAAAGCGATACGGATCTGGAGATCGTGATCTCCGATATCATGCACGAACTCGGCGTGCCCGCACACATCAAGGGCTACCAGTATCTGCGCATGGCGATCATGCTCACCGTGAATTCGCCCGATATGATGAGTTCGGTCACGAAGGTGCTCTATCCCACCGTAGCCAAGCAGTTTGCCACCACGCCCTCGCGCGTGGAGCGCGCCATCCGCCACGCCATCGAAGTGGCCTGGGACCGCGGCGATATCGACGTGCTGAATTCGTATTTCGGTTACACCATCCAGAATTCGAGAGGCAAGCCTACGAATTCGGAATTCATCGCGATGATCTCCGATAAACTCCGGCTGAAACTCAAAAAGATCTCCTGATAACGTAACAAAAAACGCTTCCTTCTCGGAAGCGTTTTTTTTGCGGATGAACCGCGATCAGAACATCTTGATGTAAGCGTCTCTCTCGGCGCCCACGGATACGTATTCGATGGGGCAGCCCACAACTTCTTCAATGTATCTCACGTAGCGCTGCGCGTTCTCTGGCAGGTCCGCAAAACTTCTGCACCCGGAGATATCGCACTGCCAGCCGTCGAAATATTCGTAAACGGGCTGCGCCTGCGCAAGTTTCACGCCGGTGGGGAAGCGGCTGAGACGTTCGCCCTTATAGGTGTAGCCTGTGCACACCGGGATCTTATCGAGATAAGAGAGCACGTCCATTTTCGTAAGGGCAAGGGAGGTTGCGCCCTGCGTTTCAACGCCGTATTTCGAGGCAAGCACGTCGAAGCCGCCCACTCTTCTCGGTCTGCCGGTGGCGGCGCCGTATTCGCCGCCCGCCTCGCGCAGGCGGTCGCCTTCCTCGCCGAAGAGTTCACAGGTGAAGGGGCCTTCGCCCACGCAGCTCGAATAGGCCTTGATAATGCCGATGGTGTTGTCGATCTTCATGCCGGGCACGCCCGCGCCGATCGGCGCATAGGCGGAAATGTTGGAGGAAGAGGAGGTATAGGGGAAAATGCCGTAATCGATGTCTCTCAGCGCGCCGAGTTGGGCCTCAAACAGGATCTTTTTGCCCTCGGCGGCAGCGGTCTGCAGAAAATCGGTGGTATCGCAGATATAGTCTTTGAACGCCATGCCGTATTCCATGAGCCAGTCCAGCATATCCTTCGCGCGGATCGGTTCGTGGCCGTAGCCGTTGGCAATGGTCAGGTTCTTCCATTCCACGATGCCCTCAAGTTTTTCCTCAAGGATCTCGGGGGTAAGAAGGTCGCCCATACGGATGGTCTTTTTATAGAATTTGTCGGCGTAAACGGGAGCGATGCCGCGGCGGGTGGAACCGAATTTTTTATCGGCCAGGCGCTCTTCCTCAAGGATATCGAGCAGTTTGTGGTAAGGCATACAAACGGTCGCCTTGTCGCTGATCTTCAGGTGGTCCGGCGTAATGGTGATGCCGCCGTCGCGCAGGCGCTGCGCCTCGTGGTAAAGGTGCTCAAGGTCGATCACCATGCCAACGCCCATCACGTTTACGGTCTCGTCGCGCAAAATGCCCGAGGGAAGCAGGTTCAGAATAAACTTGCCGCGGTCGTTCACAACGGTATGGCCGGCGTTGTTGCCGCCCTGATACCGCACCACCACGTCGTATTGCTGCGAAAGAAGGTCCACCATGCGGCCCTTGCCTTCGTCGCCCCAGTTGATGCCTACAATTGCTGTTAACATGATCTATACCTCATTTCATTATTATACGTTGATCGAAACTTCCACGCCGAGGAAGTCTTTTTCGCGTTCCAGCACGGGCCGCGCGCATTCTTCGAGAAATTCCGCCGTCTGCTCGGGCGCTCTTCCCACAAATTTGTTTACGTCCAGAATGCGTTCAAGATCCGCTTCTGTGAGCATAAAGCGGCTGTCGGCCAGAAGCAGCTGAAGAAGGTTGTTGTCTTCACCGTTGAGTTTTATGCGCTTCGCAACGTCCACGGAATACTGCCGGATGGCTTCGTGCATATCCTGCCGGTCGGCGCCGCGCTTCGCGCAGTCCATCAGGATGTTTTCGGTGGCGATGAAGGGGAGTTCCTCTTTCAGGTGCCGCTCCATCATTTTCGGGTAAACGCTGCCGTTGGTGATCACGTTGATATAAAGCGAGAGAATGGAATCGGTCGCCAGAAAAGCCTCTGGCAGCGAGATCCTGCGGTTCGCGGAATCGTCGAGCGTGCGCTCGAACCACTGCGTTGCAGCCGTGATCGCGGGGTTGAGCACGTCGCACATCACGTATCTTGCGAGCGAGGCGATGCGTTCCGAGCGCATGGGGTTGCGCTTATACGCCATGGCGGAAGAACCGATCTGCTTGGATTCAAACGGTTCGTCGAATTCCTTCAGGTGTGAGAGCAGACGGATGTCGTTTGAAAACTTCGCCGCGCTCTGCGCAATGCCGCACAAAACGGAAAGGACGTTGTAATCCACCTTTCTCGTATAGGTCTGGCCGGATACGGCCATGCATTCTTTAAATCCCATTGTTTCGGCAATCAGTTTTTCAAGCCGTTTCACCTTTTCGTGATCGCCGCCGAAGAGTTCCAGAAAACTGGCGCCGGTGCCGGTGGTGCCCTTGCAGCCCAGAAGACGCAGGTGCTCCAGTTGGTAATTCACCGCCTCGAGGTCCATCAGCAGGTCCTGGATCCAGAGCGTGGCGCGCTTGCCCACGGTGGTGGGCTGCGCCGCCTGAAAATGCGTGTAGGCGAGGGTAGGCGTATCTTTCCATTTTTCGGCGAACGCGGCGGCTGCGGCGATCGTGTTCACAAGCAGCCGTTTGACTTGCAGAAGGCCCTCGCGCATCACGATGATATCGGTGTTGTCGCCCACGTAGCACGAGGTGGCGCCGAGGTGAATGATCGAGCGCGCGTCCGGGCACAGGTCGCCGAACGCGTGGATGTGCGCCATCACGTCGTGCCGGAGCTGCCGTTCGTAATCTGCAGCTTTTTCGTAATCTATGTTGTATACGTTGGCTTCCATCTCCGCAATCTGCGCATCCGTGATCTCAATGCCGAGCGCCTGCTCCGCTTTCGCGAGGGCGATCCAGAGTTTCCTCCATGTGGAAAACTTGTTGTCGTCGCTGAAGATGTATTTCATCTCTTTGCTTGCGTATCTCACGCAAAGCGGATTTTCGTATGCATTTCTCATATATATACCTCACAGCATGAATAAACCGCTATATATTGTATCAAACGCGCATAAGAATGTCAATGAATAATCTATACGAATCGCTGAATTCGTTTTTTTTCTTTTTCGTGCGAATTTATTGTTTACATTTTCCCACAATATGATAAAATACAATTGAAAGAATAAAACAGCAGGGGGAAAAATCATGAACCAACCCGATCTCACCGAGAAAAGAGTATCGTCCACCGAGGTGTTCAGCGGCGTTCTGCTGCACGTTTTCAGCGACGATATCCAACTGCCCAACGGCAGTTTCAGCAAAAGAGAATACATCCGCCATAAGGGCGCGGCCTGCGTGGTGCCCCTTACCGACGAGGGCGAGGTGATCATGGTGCGGCAGTTCCGTTACCCCTTCGGCCGCGTTCTGCTCGAGGTTCCGGCGGGAAAACTGGATTCCGTATCCGAAGATCCGATCGACGCCGCAATGCGCGAACTGAAAGAAGAAACCGGCGCTTCCGCCCGCGAGGTCGTGCCGCTCGGCGCGTTTTATCCCACGTGCGCATATTCGGACGAAATCATTTATATGTACCTTGCAAAGGGGCTCGATTTCGGCGAAATGTCACCGGACGACGATGAGTTTATCGCGCCCGAAAAGATCCCGCTCGAAGACCTCGTTCGCGACGTGATGGCGGGCAAAATCGCCGACGGCAAAACGCAGGCGGCGCTTCTGAAAGCGTATCTCTATCTTCAAAACCGCGAATAATACGCGGCTTTTTACCTTTAACTATTTTATTTATATTAGGAGGAGTCAATATGAAAAAAATCATTTCCTGCATTCTGATCGTCGCCATGGTCGCGGTTGTGTTCGCCGGCTGCGCCAATCCCCAAAAGAAGATTCTCGGCACATGGACCGGCGAATCCAC
>JAEEGL012894584.1_pt1 | contig 11142 bp, 12 predicted proteins | sample 9134231 | NCBI WGS metagenome assembly JAEEGL01 (sample SAMN16246548, study PRJNA631951) | gut metagenome | biome: gut microbiome; feature: rumen; material: fiber-attached | host: Bos | place: Iran: Karaj | collected 2018-10
ATTTATGTACAGATTGGCGTCGGCGCTTGGTTTCGAACCCGACATTGCAGCCACATCGCTGCCATTCTTCGACATGGTCGATGGCGTCATGACTGCCCAGATTCCGCTTCATCGCCATTTCCTCTCGGGCGACGAGAAATCGCTATTCACACGCCTTGCCCGCACCGACGTGAGCCACCTTGCCGACATTGCGCAAAACGTGGAGGAGCGCAACACACTAATAAAGATTCTCGAAGACTATTTTCGCCTACACATACCTCAGTTCGAGAGGCTTAACTCGCCATACATTCTTAGTCTGCTGCGATGAATTAGCAGTCCACCAACAAAAAAACGAAGCCGACAACTCTTCGACTTCGCTTTTCCATATATAAAACACAATTATTTTTCGTTATCACCTTAGCAAGCCATCGGCTCGAGCGTTGAACGGCGGTCGGTGAGGCCTGATTGCCAAATGGTATAGAGATCGTTGGATATGTTGCGGGCATTGCCTTCGGTCTGAACCAATTTGCTGCGGCGTGCTATTATGAGCGAACCTTCGCTCTGTGGGCAAACCAAAAAGTCGATGTTGTATTTGTCAATATCGGCCATGGTGTAGTCTTCGCGGCTGTTGTCGGCAATGAGCGAACGGCGATATTTGCGAGAGAGTTCACCAATTTTGTTGAGGTCTTCAGCGCTAACCTCGCTGCCGCAAAGTATGTGGGTGATATTTCTGTTTACCGAAAGAATAGTTTCAAGGGCTGTAGCAATATCATTATCTACATCGATAGTTGAAACGTTTACATCGAGCGCCTTACAAGTCTTACGCCATGCTGCCGACTGCTCACTCTGTCCGATTACAAGGAGCTCATTATTATATCCAATCATAGAAGCTATAACAGTCTCATAAACAGCTTCATAATTTCCATTAACTCTGACGCTTTCGAAGCCAGTACGATAGAAGTGCTCTTCGTGTAATATGTCGATAAATGCAGCCATAATAGATGCGCTTTTTCTTGTTAGACATAACTAAGACAACGCAACGCCGCCGCACACGTACGCGATGAGTAAGTTTTTTTCAGATTTTTCTACAAATAAGTACGTAACTCAATTTTTGGACGATAAATCTATCTTTGCCACAGAAATCATTGATACATAATAGTATGAAGAACGTCATCATTCTTATTGCGATAGTAGCAGCATTTGCGGCTTGCCGTCCGGAGCGCAGACACTTGCTCGAACCTTCAGGACGCCAAATTAGCGACGAGGCTATGCAGCTTCGCCAACAGATAACCGACATAGCTTATCGTGGCTATATGATTGGTCATCACGATGATCCTATTTATGGCATTGGCTGGAATCTCGACGAAGACAGAAGCGACATAAAATCGGTGTGCGGCGACTATCCCGCGCTGATGTCGTTCGACTTGGGCCACATTGAGCTCGGCCGCACGCACAACCTCGACAGCGTTCCGTTCGACCGCATACGTAAGGAGATTATTGCGCAATATGAACGTGGCGGAGTGTCTACTATTAGTTGGCATTTGAACAATCCGGTGACTGGTGGCGATGCGTGGGACACGAGCGACTCGTCGGTTGTGGCAAAAATCCTTCCCGACGGCGAAGCTAATGAGCTGTTTATTAGCTGGATAGATAGCTTGGCAAAATTCGTAAATAGCGTTGTAACCGAAGATGGTGTTAAGGTGCCGATGATTTTCCGTCCGTGGCACGAACACACGGGCAGCTGGTTTTGGTGGGGCGAGAAACTCTGCACTGCCGAGCAATATATCAACCTTCAGCGCATGACGTTCAACCGCTTGCAAGAGGATAGCGTCACACAGCTGCTTTTCGGGTTCTCTACTGGCTGCGAACCTGCTACTGTTGATGAATTTCTCGAACGCTATCCGGGCGACGATATGATTGATATTATCGGCTTCGACGCATATCAGTTTTCGCCAGATAATCAACTATTTATAAATATGGTACGACGCAGTTTGGCAGTTGTCGACAGCGTTGGCGCTCAGCATAGCAAGCCATACGCGCTATGCGAAATGGGCTACGAAACCATTCCATACGCAACGTGGTGGACCGATGTGGTTATCAATGCGTTAGCCGACTATCACCCAAGCTACGCACTCTTTTGGCGCAACGCACGCGAGAAGAAAAATCACTACTATGCACCGTATCCAGGACATATCTCGGCTGACGACTTTGTGAATTTCTACGACGACGACCGCACAATCTTCGTTAGCGATATGACGACAAGCGAAAATGAATAAACACTTTTCTGAGATTGACTCCACCAACGCAGAGATGCATCGCTGGCTAAACTCCGGCGATAAGGTGGATAATTATAGTTACATCACGGCTGATTTTCAGACTACTGGCCGCGGTCAGGTGGGAAACACGTGGGAGAGCGAACCGCAAGCAAACCTTTTGTTAACGGCTGTAGTTCGCCCGCAAGAGCTCGATGTGCACAAGCAATTTTATCTGTCGATGGCAGTTTCGTTGGCTATCGTCGAGGCTATAGAAGCTGTTATTAATCAGCGGCTTAGCAACATACATATAAAATGGCCGAACGACATTTACTATAAGAATTACAAACTTGGCGGCATACTTATAGAGAATTCACTTCAAGAGCATTTTATACGTAATAGCATTATCGGCCTTGGGCTCAACGTCAATCAGCGCGAGTTTCATAGCGATGCGCCGAACCCTATTTCGCTCGCAAGCATAACGGAAAAGAACTGGAACACAGCCGATTTTGCCACAAGCATCATCGATAGTCTAAAACGCTGGATTCCGCGCGTAGATATGGAAGATTGGCCATACATAGTTACGGCGTACATGTCGCGGCTCTATCTATACGATGGCAAGATGCATCCATTTTGTGCCGATGGCGTAGCGTTTGAGGCTCAGATAAAACGCATAGAGACCGATGGCCGTTTGGTACTTTCCACGAGCGATGGCACAGAAAAGTCGTTCTTTTTCAAGGAGGTAGAATACGTATTGAGGTAGTAATTGGGGCAAAGAATCTACTGCAGCAACTTTCTATGATGGCGCGTCATCAAAACGATAAGTCGCTGAATTTTTGCTTTTTACGTACGTAGTAATCCACAACTATGCTACGCTTATAAATCTGGTCGGACAACGAACGGCTGCGCTGTTTTTTCAAGGCTTTGCGCTGCTTGAGCACAGACTTCAAACGACCGAAGAGCGACCAATGCGCCCTCACTATAGCCCAACAATGCGCCGCCTCGCCAGAAGCCAAAAATTTAGCCCCAGCAACACCATCGAGCAACAGTCGCGCAACAAAGATGCAGAACCACGCGCACGAATTGTAGTTCTTGATGAGCATAGCGAGATTGTTGCGGAAATTCAAGTATGTCTTACGTGGATTGGCCGCCGAGAGTGTAGCTCCGCCAAGATGATAGACTTTGCCTTTGCTGCAAGCCACCACACGCCAACCTGCGTTGCGCATTCGCCAACACAAGTCAATCTCCTCCATGTGGGCAAAAAAACTTTCGTCGAGACCGCCAATTTCATTGTAAATATTACGACGAACCATCAGCGCCGCGCCACTAACCCACAGCGCGTCAATGTCCGTATTGTATTGATTGCAATTGGTTTCGATGGTATCGAAAATTCTACCACGGCAAAACGGATAACCAAGAAAATCTACAAAACCGCCTGCTGCTCCGGCATATTCAAAATATTCGTGCCGCTTATCATCCATAATTATGGGCGCACATGCGGCAATCGTTGTGTCGTTCTGCATCAACTCGAGCTGCGGGCGTAGCCATCCTTCGGCAGGAGCGACGTCGGAATTAAGAAGCACTACATATTCATAATCAAGCTGTTGCAATGCTCGATTGTAGCCAGCCGCAAAACCATAGTTCTGCGCGAAAGGCAAAACCTTCACTTGCGGAAACTCGTCGCGAAGCACGGCAAGGCTCTCGTCTGTAGAACCGTTGTCGGCTACCCACACGTCGGCAATGTCGGCAGGCGTGGTGGCGATGACTTGTGGCAAGTATCGGCGCAAGAGCGACGCGCCATTCCAGTTTAGTATAACTACTGCAATCACTTTTTAGTTCCGAGTTTTATATAATTCCAAGTTATGAATTACGAGTTCCGAGTTCTATATAATTCCAAATTATGAATTCTGAGTTGTTTGGCATTCTACTCGTAACTCGTAATTAGGAATTCGTAATTGACAATAGCGGATCGATAATATCCTCGAATTCGCTATGTATGAGCCCGTTAGAGGCGAGCATCTCCTTGCCGAAGATATAATCTTTTCCACGGCGATAGTCCGACACTTTGCCGCCCGCTTCGGTGAGAATTATCGAGCCACCTGCCACATCGTAGGGCTTGAGGTCGTATTCAAAATATGCATCGAAACGGCCGCAAGCAATGTAGCAAAGGTCGGTAGCCGCCGAACCGAGACGGCGCAAACCGTGGCATGTGCGCATGAGCACATCGATAGCTTGCAAAAGGCCTTTGGCGCGGCTGAAATTAGCGTATGGGAAGCCCATAGTTATGAGCGCATCGGCAACGGTCGGACGCGTAGAGACGTGTATCGGCTTGCCGTTGAGCGTTGCGCCACCGCCCTTGTAAGCTGCAAAAAGTTCGTCGCGCGACATCTCGTAGACCACGCCAAGCGTAATCTCATCGCCATCGAGCAGACCAATACTTATGGCAAACGGCGGCACACCGTGAATGAAGTTTGTGGTACCGTCGATAGGGTCGACAACCCAGTTGTAGCGGTCGGCGCGGTCGGTGCGAGTGCCTTCCTCGGCAATGAAACCAGCTTCGGGTAAGAGCTCCGATAGCTTCTGCACCAGCGTTTGTTCGGAATATTTATCGAGAGTCGTAACAAAATCGTTGCGGCCTTTGGTCATCACATCGAACGCCATTTCTGCGCGTTTCTGCATCAATTCGCGGCCAAGAGTGCGAACCATCTCAGCCACTGTGCTGCAAAGTTCCTTCAGCTCCATATTTATATATACAATATGTTTACAATCAATCTATTACCGACACAAGCACTGCCGATTTATCCATCGTAAGGCTATCGATACGTACGCGGTGAATGGTGTTCGACAACGAAGCATCGTAAGGCAAATCTACCTTGAGGTAGTTATCGGTGAAGCCACTCATGCGCCCTTCGTGTTCCGACGACTCGAAAAGCACGGTAGCCTCAGTATTTATGAAACGCTTGTAGAACGCAATACGCTTCTGCTCAGAGAGTTCGTGCAGCACGGCATTGCGTCGATGACGCTCGGGAATCTCCACAACGGGCTTCAGTTTGAGAGCCAGAGTTCCAGGACGCTCGCTATAAGTAAAGACGTGCAACTGCGAAAAATCGATGCCTTCGAGCAGCGTTTTAGTCTCTTCGAAATATTCGGGAGTTTCGCCATTCACGCCCACGATCACATCGATGCCAACGAAGGCGCGCGGAATTAGGCTACGTATGGAAGCAATCTTATCGGCAAAAAACTCCGCGGTATATCTGCGATGCATCATCTGAAGCACGGCATTGCTGCCCGACTGAAGCGGCACGTGGAAATGCGGCATAAATTTCTTCGATTTTGCCACAAGATCTAAAACTCTGTCGGTTAGTAGGTTTGGCTCTATCGACGAAATACGATAACGCTCAATGCCTTCTACATCTTCGAGAGCTTCAACGAGCTGTTCGAAAGTTTCGCCATTGTTGCGACCAAAATCGCCAATATTTACGCCCGTAAGTATCACCTCTTTGGCGCCAGCGTGAGCCGCCCGACGAGCTTCGGCAATGGTATTCTCTACGGTGTCGCTGCGACTTGTGCCACGCGCAAAGGGAATTGTGCAATAGGTACAGAAATAGTTGCAGCCATCTTGAATTTTGAGAAACGAGCGCGTTCTGTCGCCCGACGAGAACGATGGACGAAAGCGCTTATCTTTCATTATGTCGCCAGCTTCAATTCGTGCATTGTCCGAGTGGCAAGCGTTGCCAATGAGCGTAGCAATGTCGTTCTTTTCATTGTTGCCTATAACTAAGCTAACACCTTCGATATTAGCCACTTGCTGAGCTTCAAGTTGCGCATAACATCCAGTAACCACCACAAAGGCATCACCATTGCGGCGTATGCAGCGTTTTATCACTTGACGGCATTTTTTGTTGGCCTCCTCGGTTACGGAGCAGGTGTTTATCACATAAATATCGGCCACCTCATCAAAGTCGACACGCGAATAGCCACGCTCTTGCAGTCGGCGCGCCATTTCGGACGTCTCGCTGAAATTGAGTTTGCAACCTAATGTGTGAAAAGCAACGGTTTTTCTACTAAAAGTCTCGTTGTCAATCATTTGTATTTATTTACCGATAGTATATATAATATAGGCAACATACGTAGCCAAAAGCAAAATGCCCTGCTTGCGCCCCACGTGATGGCTATGCGACGATGCAAAAATCTGTAGCATCATAGTAGCCACCATCAAGAGCATCAGTTCTATGTTGAACGATGCGTTGTACTCGATTGGCGCCAGTGTGCAGCTAACGCCAAGAATGAGCAGTATATTGTAGATATTCGAGCCAATGATGTTTCCCATTGCGAGGTCGGCATTGCCATGGTAGCTCGATATTATCGACGTTGCAAGTTCGGGCAGCGACGTACCTATAGCCACTATCGTCAGACCGATAATTTTTTCGCTAACTCCCAATTGCTCGGCTATATCCACCGAACCGTTGAGCATAAGGTTACTGCCGCCCACAAGAGCCGCTACGCCGATAATTACCAATATTATGCTGCGCGCGAGTGTTAGCTCTATACCGCCACCAACGTTGTCGTCTTTGGCGTTTTTTACTATAAATATTATGTAGCCTATTATGCAGATTATGAATAAGATACCATCAATTCTGCTGATGTAGCTTGGCTCGGAGCGTTGAAAGAAAAAGTCGTTTGCAAGACAGAACAGTAGTGCCGTGAAGACGAGCGACAACGGCAAATCGCGGCGTTTGGCAGTTTTGTCAATAGTTATGGGGAATATCAATCCCGAAAGACCAAGCACCACAAGAATGTTCACATTGTTAGAGCCCACAACATTTGCCAATGCCAATTCGCTATGCCCATTGAGCGACGAAGTGATATTTACAAAAAGTTCGGGCGACGATGTAGCCAAACTCGTAATCACAAGGCCAGCCACCAAATTACTCACGCCGAAGTGCCGCGAAAGGTTGACAGAACCCTTTTCGAGCCAATTACCGCCTACGACGAGCAAAATCAAGCCGATGATGAGATACGCTATACTTATAATCATCGCAAAAATTGGAACGCGTTGTTGAAAAATCTTCCAAGAAATGGCACATAACGGCGCTCACCTTTGTAGGCATACACGCCGCAATAGATATAGAGCGCGAACACAAGCACCGTGCAAAATTGCGACAGCACCCATACGGATATTATGGGGAGCAGCACGGAGAAGAACACAGCCAACAAGTTGAGTCCCAACCCCTGGCGCAAGTGAAACATGACGAAATGGTTATCCTCGCCAAGCAACAGATGCGCCATGTAGGCAACAATCCAGCCCACAGGAGTGATGTAGGCTGCGGTGGCTATGGTAAATGAATCACGATTCATTGTAGTGCAAAATATTTATGTCGGTCCCGTCAAACAGAGCGTAGGAGCAAGTCTTTATCCATTCGCCAAGCACAAGCACGCGCGCCTCGCCTAGCGGATAATCGAGTATTATATGGCGATGACCGAAGATGAAGTAGTCAATCTTTTCGCCACGGTCGAGCAGTTGCTTGGCATAGCGCAGTTGGAACTCTTTTTCGGCTCCCATGAAGGGCTGCGGGTCGTTATTCTTGTTATGCTGCATACGGCTATGACGCGACCACACGCCAGCAAACCAAAATGTGAAATCGGGGTGAAGCCACGAGTAGAGAATCTGTATCAAACGACAGTTGAAGATCCACTTCATGAAGTTGTAGGCAGGCTCGAAGTTGCCAAGTCCATCACCATGATGAAGCAGGAAAGTCTTGCTACCAAGCGTAACAGTCAGCGGTTTGGAATGCACCTTCACGCCGCACTCCTCTTGCAGATACTGGAACATCCAAACATCGTGGTTGCCAGTGAAGAAATGCACATCGATGCCAGCATCGGTCAGCTCACAAATCTTACCCAAGAAACGAGCGAAACCACGCGGCACAACATGCTTATACTCAAACCAATAATCGAAAATATCGCCAAGAAAATATATAGCATCGGCATCGGCTTTCACCTTATCGAGCCAACGCACAACACGCGTTTCGTGGGCTCTATGGTCGGTTATGTATGGAGCCCCAAGGTGCAAGTCGGAAGCAAAGTATATTTTCATCACGAATTTTTCTTTTGAAGATAATTATCACCGAATTGAACGAATGAAACGAATCTTGTAACTCGCTCAATCAGAAGCAATTCAAACATATTACAAACGAATATGTTTGGTATAACACTCGTTCAATTCGGTGAGATATGTTAGTGAATGAGATCTTTTATCTTCGCATCGAGACGCGTGCCGAAAAGGTCCTTACCAATCAACTCGCCATCTTTAGCAAGAATGAAGTTGGCAGGATAAGTAGATACATTGTAAGTACTTACGGCAGGCGAATATTGTCCACGCAAGTCGCAAGTGTTCACCCACGTGATGTTGTCTTTGAGTGTAGCGTCTTCCCAAAGTATTTTACTGCGGTCGAGGCAGACGCTGTATATTTCAAGACCTTTAGAGTGATATTTCTCGTAGAGCTTAGCCAACTGGCGATTTGCCTCGCGCGAATTGCGGTCGGTCGAAAGCCAATAGTGAAGTATCACATATTTACCACGCAAATCGGAGAGTTTAACCGTTTCGCCATCGAGCGTAGGCATCGACAAATCGGGCGATTTCACCTCAACAGCGTTTTCGAGAAGATGCTGGCTGTCGTGCAAAAGTTTACGACGGCGGCGAGCACTAAGTACGTAGTTACAAAGTGCTTTCACATCTTCGTTGTCGGGATAGGCAACGTTGAGGCTGGTAGCGAGAGCCGAGAAGAGAATGTGGTCTTCGTCGGCCATAACGTCGAACACGCTGTAGTCTGCCACATTGATGTAGAGCGCATAGTAGCCTACAAACGACTGTGGATGCTCGAATATGTATGTACGTACGTAGTTCTTATAGCCTTGGATAAGTTCAGAGAGATTTTTGCCAGCTTTCTCCTGCTCTTCGCCCGTCGCGTTGATAGTCTTCTCTACGGCTTGGCGCAAAATGACGGCACGCATACTTATGGCTTGAAGTTCCATCGACTGAGCAGAACCTTCGATTTTTATCGATTCGTACCAATTGTTAGCCGCCAAATCGGCGTTTACTTTGATGGTTTCGGTAGAATCGAGCAGCAGCATAATCTGCTTAGCCTCATCGACGCGAAGGTTGTAGAACGCTGGGCGCGACACTGGCGCACCCTTGAAACGGAATGAGCCATCTTGAGCGATAACAGCCGAATCTATTACAGACTTCAAACCCATCGGGCTTTCGAGGTATATTTTTTTGCCAACGGCATTGTCCACCGTGCCTTCGATGGTGAATTTATCTGAGTTTGAGCACGCTGCCAACATTGCGGCAACAGCTATGAAAGACAAGTGTTTGAGTTTCATTTGGTAGTAACAAAAGATTTGGGCGCAAAGATAATTTTTTTGTTACCAATTCTATTTTTTTTGCTGACGAGTACACCAGCAACGCAGCAATTGGCAGACGAAAGCCCAAACGCTATGTGATGGTAACTTGTGAGAGATGATGTCGAAACCAGCAGATGTTGCTGTAGTGCTGCCACGTGGGACAGTGTGGCTGTGTGTGTTTATATGGAGCAACCATGCGCGGCGAAGTTTGCAACGCACTGAGCGACAATTGTAAATATACGACGGCTAAAGCGTTGGTTTGCTGGTGATTGACGTGCAGTTTCGACATGCGCAATTTGAGCCGACTCAGATAGTGTGCGCGAGCAAGTCCGCGGGCTGTTTTGTAGCGCGACTGTTTTTGCTGGCGTTGAATCCAATATTGACGTTTTTGCGGATTGGCAAAGTCGGCAGCAACGAGTTGATTGGCTTTGGCAAAGAGCGACCAATTTTTCTCTTGTTGTTCGGTGCGCGGCTGCACTGGGCGAGGTTTGCGCTGAGTGAAGATTTTCCCGTGACGAGTGTTTATGGTGATGCCGCTATTGTCTCGCTGCATAAGACGGCGAGTGCGTTTGATGGCAGCCGATGTGTAAGTTGATAGCAGTATGCGCATATTACTCTGTCATTGGATTGTTATTGCAAACATACGACAAATTAGTTACGAATTACGAGTTATGAGTTATGAGTTTTGAATTACGAATTACGAGTTTTGAATTATATATTGCTTTTGCCTATAGGCTCAAAATCAGATAACTTTGTATCATACATATTTGAATTGAATAAATACTAAACAGACAAATGTCAATCTCCCAACGCTCGGCGTAGTTTGTAGACTACGACGCGGCAGATAGCAAGGATAGAACCTTGCAGAAACAATTGCGATAAAAATGGAAGTGCAACAAAACGATATAGCAAATGTGCAAGGCAGGAGCCTTGCTTTTAGCTCGGACGTAGGCACAGCCTACGCCCAAACGGGGAATAGGCGTGATAAATATGTATATGTCAGAATCTTCGGAATTTACTAAAGAACAAATAAGAGATTGCAATGCTCTCCGCGAACAACTAAAAACATTGATGAGCAATGAAGTTATTTATTGATAAAATAGTTGCGCATATTCCCAAGAGCTTGTGCGTATTCATAGGATGTATGTGTGTGTTGTTGTCTATTTTTTTTAGACCATACGCAGTGACCGCACAATATGTTGAAGGAATTATAAATGAATATAATGAAGATATTATTCATAGTGGAAGAGGACCTCATCTTTACGAATTCTATTACATTGTTATAGATAATATAAAGATATATTTATCAGCCTATGAAAAAGAAAAGTTTAAGGGAAGAAAATTCTATTGGAAAGAAAAATTCGAGGGTAAGTATGCCAAAGTATGTTATTTGACAAAAAGCAATTTTATTGTTCATGACATCGAACTTGAAGATGGTAGTTATTCATTCCATAGTCCACATGATATTTCCTCTTACAAAGTTCGTTGGTTTCCGTTCTGTATA
>JAEEGL013476715.1_pt1 | contig 11142 bp, 9 predicted proteins | sample 9134231 | NCBI WGS metagenome assembly JAEEGL01 (sample SAMN16246548, study PRJNA631951) | gut metagenome | biome: gut microbiome; feature: rumen; material: fiber-attached | host: Bos | place: Iran: Karaj | collected 2018-10
TACAGTCCCTTGCAATTGCCGCTATGCGAACTCCCCAGAAAGCTGCTTGTAGGATTTGGACCCACGACCCCGAGATTACAAATCACGTGCTCTACCAGCTGAGCTAAAGCAGCAAATGTTGTTATACAATAATGAATATATGGAGTTGTGTCAAGAGTATGAATAGTAAAAAGTGTAAACAAATAGAAAAAAGATAAATTACTCCCGTACAAAAAGCCTTCCGCCAACGGGAATGATGTTGTCGTCAGTCTTTTTGTACTCCGTAATTTATCTTTTTTCAAGTCTATTTTTTCATAATACTGTTGAAAAATGGGATATATTCATTGTTGATAACATTTCGCCATAGATACTTTTGGTGGACGTGGGTGGCGGCGTTTTTTATTATTTTTTCTATAAGGTCGGGTTTGTAGAGTTTGATGGAAATTACTTCGCTAAGCTTGGCTATGAGGTTTTCGGGGCTGTTGTTGTGGTATAAAAAGCCGGTTTCGTAATCAAGAATTTTGTTGAGACCGCCGGTTGCATTTGCTACCGGTAAGGTTCCGTAAATCTGAGAGATAAAATCTTCTAGTCCGCATGGTTCAAAATTACTTGGAAGAACAATAAAATCTCCTATTGCATTTACAAGACGAGCACTTTCGCGGTTGTAGCCGTTTAAGAAAATTACTTTTCCGTTAAAGCGCTGTGAAAGTTCAATAAGCTGCTGTTCGAGTGCAATTTCACCCTGCCCTGCAACAATAAATTTTACAGTTTCAAAATTATTTAGAATTGCAGGAATTGCATTTATAAGCACCGAAATTCCTTTCTGATTTGTAATTCGTCCATGATAAGAAATAAATATCTGCTTATCCTTTTCCTGAGGACGAACATTTATACAACCATAGGTTTTTACTCCGGGAATCTTCATGTACTGAACTTCGTTTACACAATAGTCGCGGCACTTATATTTTCCATCCAGATCACCGGTTTCTGGATTAAATTCGTAAGGCAAAAGAGATTCATTTTTATCGGCAGGATTATAACGTTCAAAATCAATTCCGTTGGTGATTCCTTTAATATTTGTATAACGCTTAAAGAATATTGGAGAAAGACCTTCTGTAACATCAATATTAAAAGGATCTATGAGCTCTTTGGCATAATATTCAGATACTGTAGTAATATGAGCACCAGCATTTGCAGCAAGCAGGAAAGGTTCAACCTTTTCATCATTAAGGGCACCCGAAAGTTCTGCTTCGTTTAAGCCTGTATACCAGGCAGCTTCTCCAATGCTGGAAAAATTATGATGATAGGCCGGTCCTGCATTATGAATTGTAACTACAGTTGCCGTTTTTTCAAAGGCAGGATTTTTCTGAGCAAAAACAGAAACTAAAGCTGTAGATGCGTCCTGACAGTGAATTATATCCGGTAAAGCTTCTTTTTCGGTTATAAAAGAATATTCACACACAGCCTTAGAAAAAAGTGAATCCATAAAAAGAGTGTCTTTATGTCCAAAGCCTTTAACAAAATCCGGATTTTTTTCCTGTTCCGAAGCTGTATAAGTATAAACCCCTTCTTTTTCTTCAAACGAAGGATGATTTATAAAAACAACATTAAAATTTCCTTCGGTACATATTGCAGTACTGAAAGTAACTTTTTCCGGTTTTCCGCAGATATTTATCATTACAGGTTTGTCAGAAATCTCCTTAACATCTTTGATAAGTTCAAACGAAGTGGTTTTGTAAATTGGAATAAAAAGAGTTACCTGATGATTTAAAAGAGAAAGCTCCTTGCACAAAGAAAATGTAACATTTTTTACACCGCCTGCTTCGGCTATACCGGCACATTCACGACTTACAACCCAGATTTTCATAAATTACAAAGCTCCCTTATCGCCTGTATAAGAATATGTATAGCCTGTAAGAGCAATCAAATCAACTTCAAAATCCGGATATTCCTTGTAAAGTGTAATAAAATTTGTAAGCTCCGAAATTGTTACGCTTTCTGGAATAAACATTGAATCCTGCTGAAATTTTAAAAGATAGTATTCAGAACAACGCTGTGCTATGTAAGTGCAGATTCCGTCCACATAATTTGTTAAATCTTCCTGATTTGATATTGTATTATCCTGCATCAGGTCTACAATGAGTTCCGGAATATATGAAAGCGTAATCTGAAAAGAAAACGAATACTCAAGCTCTGCAGATCGTTTTGCGCTGATAGTCTTTGTTGTTGTATAAGGTTTGTTTTCAAAAATGTTTATACGAGCATTTGTAGGAAGAAGAAATTCCTTGTGCCACGAAAAATTCCCCGGAATAATAATATCCTTATCAACACCACCGGTTTTGGATTCTACAATTCCAATATATCCAGGTTTTACTCTTATTTGTGTCCATCCAATGGCAAAAACTACAGCTGCAAAAATCAGAACTATAAGAAAACATATAAAATTTTTCATACGGATTATCCTGTTTGTAAATCTTTAGGATTTATTGTATATTATAACATATAGGAAGTTTATGACTCAAGTAACAGAGAAACAAAAGAACGTTAAAAAAAAATTTACTTACCCTTTTGTTTTCCTAAGTAAGCTCACCCGAAATTCCACATTCTTTCTCCTGATTGCATGCGTTTTTTTGCTGCTGCTTTATTGTATTGGGAATTATCAGGGCTTTGTTGATGAAACACAACTTTTAATACTTTCTATTCTCTCTTTTACTTCGATTGTGCTTTGTTTAATGTCTTTTTTGTCCTTTGTGCAGGAAATTGTATTTTTATTTACGAAAAAAAGAAAAACGGGTACAATATTTTCGATTTTATTCTTTTTGTTTACATTTGTTCTGGGAATCTTTTTTATTTCCTTTTCGTCTGTAATTCACAGATTATCACTTGGGATTTAGCTTGTTATGAAAATTAAAATTGCGTCTGTACTCAAGGATTTTTATTCTCAATTTGATAAGGCTGGCTTTAAGGCATACCTTGTTGGCGGTGCCGTACGCGATATTTTTCTTAAAAAGAAAGCCTCTGACTGGGATGTTGCTACAAATGCAACGCCTCAGGATGTAATGAAATTATTTAAAACAGTTATTCCAACAGGCTTTGAGCATGGAACGGTTACCGTACATTATAAGGGTGCAGAAATTGAAGTTACAACGTTCCGAACTGAAAGCGGTTATTCAGACGGAAGACATCCCGACAGTGTAAATTATGCTGCAACAATTGAAGAAGACCTTTCCCGACGTGATTTTACTATAAATGCCATTGCTGCAGATCTTAAAAATGGAAAAATTATTGACCCTTTTAATGGGCGTAAAGATATCAAGAAAAAGATTCTCCGTACCGTTGGAGATGCTCACCTCAGATTTATGGAAGACGGATTGCGTCCAGTCAGATGCATAAGGTTTGCTTCTAAACTGGGATTTAGTATAGAAAAGTATACATATTCAGAAATTTTCGATAGTGCTGTACATGAAAAGATTAAGTCAATTTCAATTGAGCGCTTTAGAGATGAGTTTGAAAAAATCCTTACTTCTGAAAAGCCTTCGGTTGGTCTTAAGCTTTTGGAAGAAACCGGACTTATGAAAATTTTTATTCCGGAGCTTCTTTCAGGTCGTAGCTGTGTTCAGTCTGATGAACGAGGGATGCATGATTTTGATGTCCTGGATCATCTTTATTATTCATGTGACGGTTCACCAAAAGAAAAAATGAATGTCCGCCTTGCTGCCCTTTTTCATGATGTTGGAAAACCTGCTGTAAAAAAGATTATTGATAATAAAATTACTTTTTATAATCACGAAGCTGAAGGTGAAAAGCAGACAAGAAAGATTTTGACCAGATTAAAATTTCCGAATGCTGTGATAGATAATGTATGTCATCTTATTAAAGAACACATGTTCCATTATGAACCAAACTGGACTGTAGCTGCAATAAGGCGTTTTATTATTCGCGTGGGTCAGGAAAACATTGAAGATCTATTTGATTTAAGGCTTGCAGATATGTACGGCATGCATAATCAAAAGGTTGAATTCCGCTTCAGTCAGGCAATTGATTTAATGATTGAATTAAAAGACAGAATTGACCGGGAACTTGAAAAAAAGAATGCACTGAGTCTTAAAGATCTTGCCATAAACGGAAATGATTTAATGGATGCAGGCTTTGAAAAAGGAAGGCAGCTGGGACTCATTTTAAACCAGCTGCTTGATTGTGTTATTGAAGATCCACAGATGAATACGCGGGAAAAACTGATTGAAATAGCAAAAAACTTATAAGACATTTAAACTAATAGAGCCAGCATTTTTCTTGCATCGCGCAAACAGGGCGAAAATGAAGTTTGCGCGCCACAATAAAAATACTGGCTCATATTTATTTTCAATTCAAAATTATATTACCATATTCATTACAGAACGTACTTCTTCAAGTGTCTTAATACCAATCTCTCTTGCGCGGTTAGCACCGTCAAGAAGGACTTTTCGGATATATTCAGGGTCTTTTTCCAGACGGGCTCGTTCTGCGCGTAATGGACGGAGCTTTTCGTTCAAAGCTTCTGTTAAAGTTGCTTTAAGCATTCCGCCGCCACCATCTCCAATGCGGGAAGCAATGGCTGTTGGTTCTTCGCCCGTACAAAGAGAAATGAGCATAAGAAGGTTCGAAACTTCAGGACGATTAACAGGATCATAAGTAATATTGCGGTCCTGGTCTGTCTTTGCTTTTTTAATGAGGGCTGCAGTTTCGTCTTCTGTAGCACTGAGCATGATTGCGTTACCGCGGCTCTTAGACATTTTCTGGCTTCCGTCAAGGCCAAGAATCATTGGTGTTTTAGAAAGCAAAGCCTGTGGCTCAGGGAACACAGGTTCTTTTCCCATGTCGGTACAGAACTTTTTATTAAAGCGGCTTGCAATTGTACGTGTCATTTCCAGGTGTGGAAGCTGATCTTTTCCAACCGGTACTACGTTTCCTTTGCAGAAAAGAATATCACAGGCCTGGTGTACAGGGTATGTATACATTCCGGCATTTACATTTTTAAGACCGGCACTTTCAATTTCTTCTTTTACAGTCGGGTTACGTGACAACTCGGCATTTGAAACAAGTGTCAAAAATGGAATCATAAGCTGATTGCATTCAGGAACATAACTGTGAGGATAAATAATGACATCCTGCTTACCTGGGTCAATTCCGGCAGCAAGATAATCAATTACAAGCTGTTTTGTATTCTGGCTGATTTTATCAAAAGCATCGTGATCTGTTAAAACCTGATAGTCTGCAATAAGAATCATGGTTGGAACGCCCATTTTTGCAAGGCGTACACGGTTCTGCAGTGAACCAAAATAGTGACCGATATGGAGCAAGCCTGTAGGACGGTCACCAGTTAAAACGCGGTATTTACCAGGATTTTTTGTCAAATCCTCTTCAATTTTCTTACTACGTTCAAGCGCAGCCTCAAAGCTTTTATTTATGTCAGTGTATTGAATTTCATCACTCATATTCTTTGTCCTTTTATTATGATAGTTGAGTAATTATAAAAAAAAAATGTGTAAATAACAATAACAAGAGAAAAAAATAGTTATATATGAAACAATTAAAATTATATGCGCGAAGAAGCAAAACGGGGGGCAAAATGACTCTGAGTGTTGATGCCGCGGGAGCGGCATTTAATAGTTCCTATGCAACACTCAGCGTCAAGCGGCCTAGGCCGCGCTTTTGACACCCGTTTTGCGACTGGGAGCATATAATTTCTTATAAAACCAATTATAATTTTTTTATATATCTAATTCTAATGACAGAATCATACAAATCAATTATAATAATATAATCGTGAATGCAATCGACATCTTTCAGGATTGGCTCGACGATTATTTAAACTTCGAAAACAATCCTAAAAAAGATATTTTCTGGCTTGATACTATAGATTTTCTCTGTAAACGTTTTGATAACCCTCAGGATTTTGCGCCCTGTATTCATGTTGCAGGTTCTAAAGGCAAAGGTTCTGTAAGCCGTATGATTGCGTGTATTCTTGAAGAAGCAGGATATAATGTAGGACTCTACTCTTCCCCACACATCACAGATTTTAGGGAACGAATTTCTAAACCAACCAGCTTCTTTGATGAAAAAATTTATGAAGCTGCAGTTAAAGAAATAATGCCCAATATAGATTCTATAATCAATCTTCCTGCAGACCGTCCAATTACCTGGTTTGAACTTGTAACCCTCTATGCCTTTTTGTGCTTCCGTAAAGCAAATGTAGACTGGTCTGTTTTTGAAGTTGGCATGGGTGGCAGACTTGATGCAACAAATGTAATCCGTCCAAAGCTTTGCTGTATTACAGGGATTGAACTTGAACATACTGAATTTCTTGGTGATACACTCGAAAAAATTGCTGCAGAAAAAGGTGGAATAATTAAAAACTGTACACCTGTAGTAATTGCAAGACAGCAGACAGAAAACGTTAAAATAATCCTGCGCGAAAAAGCCTTTACCCGTCACGCTCCCTGTTATTTTGTTGACGAAATTATCAAGAAGGCAACCTATTGTTTTAATGAAAATGAAAAAACAATGAGTCTTATGCTCGAAAGTGATATATTCAGTCGGCCAATTAAGACTAAGCTTAGCATGCTTGGAAAGTGTCAGGTATTGAATGCGGCTCAAGCTGCAATTGCTATCAGAAAAGTTTTACCAAATCTTGATGAAGCAATTATTGAACGTGGACTTGCTAAAGCTAAACTTCCGGGACGCTTTGAAATTATTGATTATGTTCCGGGCTATCCTGGCATTCCTCATCTTGTACTTGATGGAGCACATACCTTAAACAGTATTAAACTCACTTTGGAAACTCTTGGACGAATGTACGATGATAAAAAGGTTCGGCTTCTATTTGCATGCGCTGCCGACAAAGATATTAAAGATATTTCTATGCAATTTAAATACCGCTTTGAACATGTATATGTTACTCGTCCTGGAAACAAAAAGCAATCAAACATCAAGGCCGAAATCGAAGCTTTTACAAAAGCAGAAGTAGATTTTACAGCAGATCCGGACTACAAAAAAATGATACAAAAAGCCTTTAGTGATTCTTCAGAAAAGGGAGACATTCTTCTGGTAACCGGCTCATTCTATCTTATTGCCGAAGTTCGTAAACTGATGATGATTTAATCAGTCCTTTGACAGGCTCTGAGAACGCACTATTCTATAACCCTTTGAACACGCTTTGTAATTGCAGTTAAAACTTCATAAGAAATTGTATTACCAATTTTTGCAAGATCTTCTGCCGTATTTAAAGCCCCGCATTCTTTTGGGCCAAAGATAATTGCCTTATCCCAAAGGTGAACATCCTTGTTATCTTTACCAATTTCGACCATACACTGATCCATGCAGATTCGTCCGCGAACAGGATAGTTTTTTCCGTTTATGGTCACTTCAAGCCCCGGAGAAAAACGTCTTAACAATCCGTCTGCATAGCCTATTGGTAAAACTGCAATGTCTGTATCCTGCTGTGCAGTCCAGGTACGACCATAAGATACCGATTTTCCTTTTGGAAAATGCCTTATGGCTACAACCTTTGTTTCCAAAGCAAGAACCGGTTTTACGTCAAAATTCTTATTCTGAGATTTAATATATTCTCTTGTAATCTGATCCGGATAATAGCCGTAAGTAATAATTCCAGGCCTAACCATGTCAAAATGCATTTCCGGATTATTTAAAAGTGCAGCACTGCTTCCGCAAGAACAGATTCCGGGTTCTATTCCTTCTTTTTTTACATTTTCTACTGCCGTTTTAAACTGTGAAAACTGTTCTTTTGTAAAATCCTGATTTGCTTTTTCAAGACTGTCAGAAACGGCAAAATGAGTACACATTCCTCCAAGCTTTAAGTGTGAAGAATTTTCAATTAATTTTGCCTGAATTCCCGCTTCGTTCGGATAACAGCCAATACGTCCCATTCCGGTATCTACAGCAAGATGTACATCAAATTTATTTTTTGCTCCCTGATTTTCACAGTAGCTGTCTGCGGCTTTTATTAAAAGTTTAATATATTCTTCTCCAAAAACAAGAGGAGTAATTTTATATTCAAAAAGGTCCGACATTTCAAACGGAGTGCATATGCTCAAAAGCAGGATGTTTGTTTTAATACCCGCATTACGTAATTCAATTGCTTCATCAACCGTAGCAACAGCAAGAAAATCAATTCCTAATTCTTCGGCAAGCTGTGCTGTTACGATTGCATTATGTCCGTAGCCGTCTGCCTTAACTGCAACACAAATTTTTACACCTGGAGCTACGTATTTTTTAATCTGTTCAAGATTGAATTTGAGATTATTCTTATAAAGAATTGCTTTTGTACATCGGTTCATTGTTCCACCCTTAATATAATTTTATGTTTATAACGGAAATTTAGCAATATGTTATTGTAAAAAGTTCACAATAAATGGTAGAATATAACATTATGAAAAAATGGATATTGTTTATAAGTACATTATTATTTACAGGCGTATTATTAATCTCCTGCGCGTCGACTTCGTCTGGCACCGAAACTGTTAAAAAATCAAAAAACAATTCAGCAAAAGCAGAGCTTTCTGCTCCAGCGCCAACCGCAGAAGAAATATTCCTTAATCAACTTTCGGGCATTAAAATTGAGTTTACCAAAGCAAGCTTGAAAACAACAAAGAACAAGGCTTTTTCATCTGCTTATGAAATTCTTGTTTCTGATTCATCTGCTGCTCCACTTGAAGGTTTTGAAATTACTGTTTCTTTACCAGAAAACAAAGATGGTATTAATCTTGTTTATGCTCAAAAGAATTTTACAACCGATGAAAATGGAATTGTTTCCTTTACACCGGATGTTCCAGCTTTTGCTGCAAAGGCACAAATTTATGCCTATCCATCTATTCCAGAGGATTTGAGTTTAACTCAGAATGATATGGCAGAATTTACTGCTACAGCAGATTTTATAAGCGAATCTGACGTAGTTGCAAAAGGTGCAATTATGTTTGTTTTTGAATATAACGAAAACGGAAAATCACCAAAGAATTCTTATGACGTTCTTTCTGGTTTAAGAAAAAAAGGAGTTTATCAGATTGGAAATGCGCCGATAAGCGATTCCTCTTATATAACAGCTTCAAAAGAAAAAATTTACAGAGAAAACTACGAATATGTAGGAACTGATTTTGGTTATCTTATTGGAGGAACAGTAACCTTTGCAAATCCTGTAGAAAAAACTGATGAAGGAAATTATATAGCTCATATGATTGCCAACATGTATGGTATTGATATGAAGACTGGTTCTGTTATTTATGAACAGACAAATGAATATACAAATACTGGAAGTAATTGGAGCAAGGCAGTTGATGGCTGTAGAAAAGAACTTACAGCTTTAGTTGTTGATTCAATTATGAACGGACTTTAATAACAATTGTGAGGATGTATTATGATTTATACAGATACAAGAGACAGCAGTGCAAAAGTTGATTTTAAAACAGCTGTTATGAGCGGAATGAATCAAAAAACAGGAGGACTTTATATTCCTGTAGAATTCCCAAAAATTGATTCTGCCTGGCTCAACAAAGATCCAGCTCCAAGCTTTAGAGACATTGCTTTTAATATGGCAAAGCCTTATGTAGAAGGAGAAATTCCTGATACAGACCTTGCTGCAATCATACAGGATGCTTATCCTTTCTCTCCTAAAGTTGCACCTCTTGATAATTCATCTTACATTCTTGAATTGTTCCACGGCCCTACATGCGCCTTTAAAGATTTTGGTGCACGCTTTATGGCCAGAACAATGTCATACTTTAACAGAAACGAAGCTACACCACTCCACATTTTAGTTGCAACTTCGGGAGATACAGGTTCTGCTGTTGGAAGCGCCTTCCATGGAGTTCCAGGTCTTGATGTAACAATTCTTTATCCTGATGGAAAAATCAGTCCGCTTCAGGAAAAACAGCTTTCGACCTTTACCGGAAACGTTCGCGCCCTTAAAGTAAAGGGAACTTTTGATGACTGTCAGAAGCTTGTAAAGACAGCATTTACAGATGACGAACTTCGCGGAAAGCTCAGACTTTCTTCTGCAAACTCAATCAATATTGCACGACTTTTGCCACAGAGCTTTTACTATATGTATGCAGCTTTAATTGTTCGTAACCGTGCGGCACTTCAAAATAAAATTTCTGATCCTTCGATAATTATGGTTGTTCCAAGCGGAAACTTTGGTAACTTGACTTCTGGTCTTATTGCCAGAGAAATGGGTGGACCAATTGCAGGTTTTGTTGCTGCTACAAATACAAACAAAACAATTCCAGATTGGATTGCAACCGGAGATTATAACGCACGTCCTTCTGTAGAAACTTATGCTAATGCAATGGATGTTGGTGCTCCAAGCAACTACGAACGCATTAAGGCAATGTATTCTCTTGAAGAAGTCCGAAAACTCTTTGGCTCTTACTGGCTCGACAATGAAGGAATTATGAAGGCTATTGAAGACTGCCATCGTATGACAGGTTATATTATTGACCCACATGGAGCAATCGGTTACAAGGCATGGAAAGATATTTACCAGGGTGGAATGGAAAAGCTCCTCGCTGGTGAAAAACCAGACATTAATCTTCCTGGTCTTACTCCAAATATTCCTGACTGGGCAAACACAGTTGTTGATAAAAAAGCTGTTGGAGTTATTCTTGAAACTGCAAGTCCTGCAAAATTTGGTTCAATTGTTGCAGAGGCAATTGGTCGCGAACCTCCAATGCCTGGCAGACTTGAAGAAGTTCTTAGACTTCCTGATAATGCAATTCCTATGGAAAATGACTATCAAAAGTTTAAAGACTGGTTGATTGGTAATCTATAATAGCTTTTAGCTAAAAGCTATTAGCTTGAAGCAAATCTCGGGGTCTTAGGGGCAGCGCCCCTAGGCGAAGGGGTAGCGGAAAATGAAAAGCCTGCGATGGTTGAGCTTGTCGAAACCACCGCAGGCTTTTTATTTGAAGCGAGGGGGAGACTTCCCCCTCTTGCTAATCGCTAATAGCTAATCGCTAATCGCTTTTATTTAACTGCTTCAAAAATGATATCAGCAAGGAAGATAACTGCGAGTACCCAGGTAACAACCGGGATATCTTTTACCTTCTTTCCTGCACACTTAGCAATTACATAAGCAATAATACCGAACATAATACCCTTAGAAATTGAGTA
>JAEEGL013581749.1_pt1 | contig 11142 bp, 9 predicted proteins | sample 9134231 | NCBI WGS metagenome assembly JAEEGL01 (sample SAMN16246548, study PRJNA631951) | gut metagenome | biome: gut microbiome; feature: rumen; material: fiber-attached | host: Bos | place: Iran: Karaj | collected 2018-10
GATGGTGCTGTTGTAGGTCTCGGCCTCGCTGACGGCGGTGTTCAGCGCTGTCTTGTCGGCAGCTGCCTGCACGGTCAGGGTGGTCAACATGGCAAGGATGAACATCATGGCCATCCGTGCCGTTCTCATGTTACGTAAAATCGTTCTCATAATAGTTTTGTTTTAATGTATTAAACATGTAATTGTCTGTTATTCTTTTGTCATCACTTAATGTCTAAAACGGAATGTCGAGAAAACATCTTTTCTTTTTTCTTTAAGTTGCGAATTACCATGAATGACCACGAATTATTCAAAAATAATATTCATGATATATTCGTGGGCATTCTTGCTCCATTCCATTACGCAAGCGTCACCCTTCGGGATGCCGAGCGCGTGGATATTCGTGTTAAAAGAAAAACCCCCGAGATTTTTATCCGTTTGTGTCAGTATGTTCAAAGAGCGCGAGGCGAGAGGAGAGCCGAAAGCTCGCTTTCGAGCTATTCCGAGCCGAAGCCGTTTTTCGAGCGAAGCTCAGAGATCGCGCGAGGCGAGAGCCGTACTTATCGCAGGTCATCGTCTGAGTCCACACCGTTGTCGTCGGTCCACGTCACATACAGGTTGCCGTTGCACACCCAGTGGTCGTCCTCGTCCTCGTTATAGACGGGGGCCTTGATGCGGATAGTGTTGCGCCGTTGAGCATGACCATATACTGGTAGGTCTTCTCAACGAACCGCTCAGCCGCCGCCTCCTGTGGCAGCAGCCATGCGAAGAGTGCCGCTAATAGTAGCCACGGTCGCCCTCGCCTTGTTTTTGTTAGATTGTTGTACATAATATTAATAAATTAAGTTAACAAAAAAGGTTATTTAGTTTGTTCTTATCTCCGTATCTCTCTTTTTGGCCACTCTTTTTTGGGGCGTTCTTAAATGGCAAAATTACACATTTTTCTCCAACCATGCAAGCCCGAAACGCCCGAAACGAAAGATTTTGACGATATTGAAACAGATTTTGTTTATTTTGAAAGTCTCAAACGAAATGAGACAAATAGAAAAGCCCCTGAGACATCCAAAACGCACCTGAATCATCACTTTAGTAGGTCACGCTTCCCAGCGTGACATCAGCAGTAGCCCACGCTTCCCAGCGTGACATCAGTAGTGGGTCACGCTTCCCAGCGTGACATCAGCAGTAGCCCACGCTTCCCAGCGTGACATCATTAGTGGGTGAAGCTTCCAAGCTTCACCCACTACATTAACGCAGTCCGCCGGGACTCCTTTCGGAAAGTCGCGATTCAGCGAGGGCAGAAGAGCGTGCTCATTCTGCCGAGCGTGAGCGACATCGCTGTAAAGCAATCTCGGCGGATAAAAAATCTCTGGGGAAATGTCGGTGGGCTACTTCACATTCGATGCCTGCTTTTTGTCATCCATGCGGGTGTCCCAAAAGCCGGCGATATAGAGAATGTCATCGCTTACGAAATAGACCAACTTATTCAAACCGTTGATGATAACGCTGCGATAGGTCCTCGCACGGTCGGGAAATAGCGGGTCTATCTGCCCGATGCCAGGGCTGCGCTTCAGCTTTTGCGTCATTTCTCGTACATCTTGCAAAAAACGAGTTTTATGTTTGGCCCCGAACTCCCGACGGATGTAATTGGCAACCTTGGTTCTTGCTTCCTTTGTCTTTGGGTCCCAAACTACTTTCATAATGCTTCTGCCATTTCAAGTTCTTGCTGCTTTTCGAACTCAAGCTCCTCTTCCAGGTCATCCCATGCTTCTTCGTCAGGTATTCCAAGTCCAGCTTCGAAGTTGGCCTCGGCCTCGTCGAGCATGGCGTTGAGTTCAGCCTTTGTGTAGCGCTTGTAGGGGTAGCCTTCGAGCATCTGCTCCATGCTCATGTCGTCCTTGTCATGTTGGACACTCTCTATGATCATTGTCACCAACTCCAGTTTGTCACTGTAGTCGAGTCCTTTTACCACATTCCAAGCCTTGATAATGGGCTGCGTTGTGCGTCGTCTTGCGGTTGTTGTTGCCATATCTTCTTGCGTTTTATCGTTTGACGGTGCAAAGATAGTGCAAATCGAGCGAAATACCAAAGGAAAACTTGTTTTTCTTTGTATTTCCGAACCGATGGAGCAGTGAGAGCCACAAAGCTTGCTTGTTTGGCCGAGTCGTGACAGAGGTCGACGAAGTCATATACAGCCTATCTTCGACGAAGTCAAAGGTACAACAATTTTCCGAAACAAGTTTCTTTTTTTACACGAATTCTCATTAATTGCCCACGAATTATTCAAAAATAATATTCATGATACATTCTTGCTCCACTTTGTTACGCAATCGTCACCCTGCGGGATGCCGAGCGCGTGGGCATTCTTGCGTCCCTGCGGTAGCAAGCGGCAAAGCCGAGCGCGTGTTAAAATAAAATCCCCCAGAGATTTTTATCCGTTTGTCTCAGTATGTCAAAAATTGATTCATTTATTTAGTCGCCTATCGGCGAGAAATCTTTCAAATCTTCCAAATCTTCCAAATATTGTCTATTGTTTATTGTCCATTGTTTACTGTCTATTTTTCTCTGTACCCAAACGGATTGCGTAGTAGGTCACGCTTCCCAGCGTAGTAGGTCACGCTTCCCTGCGTGGCAGTAGTAGGTCACGCTTCCCAGCGTGGCAGTAGTAGGTCACGCTTCCCTGCGTGGCAGTAGTAGGTCACGCTTCCCTGCGTGGCAGTAGTGGGTGAAGCTTCCAAGCTTTGCAGTAGTTGGTCACGCTTCCCAGCGTGACAGCAGTGGCTAAAGCCATTCCCGCTGACGCGCCTACCCGTAGCCTTTCCAAGTTTTTGCAGTGTAGTAGCCCTTATTATCTATTTTGGCATTCTGGTTATCACGCTGGGAAGCGTGACCCACTACCTGCCGCAAAGCTTGGAAGCGTGACCTACACTGTCTGGAACGCAGTCCGCCGAAACTCCTTTCGGAAAGTCGCGATTCAGCGAGGGCAGAAGAGCGTGCTCATTCTGCCGAGCGTGAGCGATATCGCTGTAAAGCAATCTCGGCGGATAAAATCTCTGGGCTGGGAGCTTTCTGGCCTTTCTTGCTCCGTTGCTCAATTCGTGGGCCATTCGTGGACATTCGTGTTAAAAGCCCCCGAAAGTTATTGCAAGGGTGTCAATGGATACACGATGTTGACGATGAAGATGTTAGCGGCAAGGATGATGAGGTTCATCAGCAGGCCAATGCGCATAAAGTCGCTGAAGCGGTAGCCGCCAGGACCATAGACCAGCATGTGGGTGGGCGAACCAATAGGCGTAGCGAAGCTGCTGCTCACGCTGACCATCAGGGCGATGAGGAAGGGGAACGGCTCATAACCCAGTTTTTCTGCCGCCTCGTACATGATGGGGAAGAACATGGCTCCCGCCGCAGTGTTCGAGATGAACTCAGTGATAAAGGTACCTACAAAGCAGACGGCGGTCATCACCACTATGGGGTTGGTGCCACACACGTCGAGGATGCCGTTGGCCAGCCACTCGGCGATGCCCGTCTTCTGGATGGCGAGACCGAGGACGGCACTGCCGGCGAAGACCATGAGGATCTCCCAGTTGATGGCTCGCATGGCCTGCTCCATGTTGCAGCAGCGACAGATGAGCATGGCGGCGGCAGCAAGGAAGGCACACTGCAGCAGCGGCATGACGCCGAGGGCCGACAGTGCCACCATGGCAATCATGATGGCGGTAGAGACCAGCGTACCGCGTCCGATGTTGGGCACGTCATCGGAGTCGAAGAAATGGAGGACATTCCTCATGGCAGTGGTATCGACATTGAAGTTCTTCGGACATACGAGCAGCAGCGTGTCGCCAGCCTGCAGCACCACGTTTCGCGGTGCCTCTTTGATGCGCTCGCCGCGTCGGGACACAGCCGCCAGGATCACATTGTTCTCCTTCTCAAACGAGCTGCCGCCGATGGCCTTTCCTATCAGTCGGCTGCCGAAGTCAACGTATGCCGTACGCAACGAGCAGTTCTGGTCCACCTCGCTCATGGAGAAAACATGGTGGTCAGAGCTCACCAACTTGTGGGTATAGGCCAATTCGATCAGCTCGTCTATCTGTCCCGCATATATCAGATGGTCACCGCCCATGACGGGTTCGTACTCTGTGAAAGGCACCTGGACATCGTCGAAGTGATACATCCCTATCAGGCTGCCGCCCTTGACATGGAAGAGACCGGCCTCGCCCAGCGTCTGGCCGATATAGGGGTTGTCCGATGGCACCAGCAAATCCACGGTGTAGTCGCTCGTCGATTCAAAGGCACTCTCAGGTGTCTTGCGGTCTGGCAGCAGACGGCGCATGGCAATGACCGACAGCACGCCGACGGCCAGACAGAACAGTCCGGGGATAGTCGTCGTCAGGATATTCATGGCATCGCCCGTCTTCTCCTCGTAGAGTCCGCTGATGATGAGGTTCGGCGGGGTGCCGATGAGGGTACACACACCGCCCATGCCCGAGGCGTAGCTCAGGGGAATGAGCAGTTTCGAGGGTGACACATTCAGCTTCTTAGCCCACATCTTGACGATGTTGACGAAGAGCGTCACCACCGTCGTGTTGCTGAGGAACGAACTGAGCACGGCCACGGGCAGCATCAGTCGCGTCACTGCCTTCGAGTAACTCTTGGGCGTGCCGAGCAGAAACCTCACTATACATTGCAGCACGCCGGTATGTGTCAGTCCCGCAACGACCACGAACAGCACACCGACGGTGACCACCGACGTACTGCTGAAGCCCGAGAACGCATCTTTCGCATCGAGCACGCCCGTCACGTAGAGCACACCGATGGCCCCGAGAAACACCAGGTCGCTGCGCCATTTCGTAAACAGCAGTACGGTGAACATTGTGAACACCGTGACAATGGTTATCCAAGCGTTCAGGCCAAAGCCTAAAAATTCAATTGTCTCCATAAATTGCTATTTGTTTTTCTTTTCAACTCTCAATTTATCGTTTTATTGTTAAAGAACGCGCGAGGCGATGGTGTTCTTCGAGGCAAAGCCTCAAAGAGCGATTTTTTGATTTTTTAGGCTAACGACCAATTTGGGTTTAAGCAACCTTACAGATGCTGCTCGATGTAATCGTACAGGTTGTTGAAGGTCTGGATTTTCTTCAGGTCCTCGACGGGGATGGTCACCTTGTAGGTGAACTGCACCAAGGCGATGAGGTCCACCAGGTTGATGCTGTCCAGTCCAAGCGTGTCCTTCAGGTTCGCCTCGGGTGCGAACTCGCTCTGTTCTACTTCAAACTCTTCTGCCAGCAGGTTGTTCACCTGATCAATGATTTCTTGTCTTGTCATAATTGTTCTATTTATTGCTTTCATTTTTGTGACGGTAGCGGGAGCGAAGCGACCAAACCGTCTTATCGAAGTTCATCATCTGAGTCCAGACCGCCGTCATCAAAACGGAACCCCTCGTCGTTACTAACGCTTTGCACAGGGCCGCGCTGGCTAAGTGACAGCATCTGGCTTGCGACATGGAGTCTTACCACCTGGATCATGGGTTTCGTATACATTGTTTTCTTCATCGTGTTGTTCTCCTTTTACTTAATGATTACTTTACGTCCATTGTTGATGTACAGACCGGCCTTCGTCGGCTGTTTGTCGAGCCGGCGCCCATCGAGCGTGAACCACGAATTTTCATTGACCATTGAAGATTGACCATTGAACATTGGCTGCGCAGTGATTCCAGTCTCCTCGCCGTCGCCGAAGTCCAGCACGAAGCTATGAACAGCACGACTGCCGTTGACGACAGGAATCTCGAAATAGGCACTGTAGGCACTCAGAGTGCGGTTTGTCTTGGCATAACCTAACTTATTGCCGGCAGTAAGTAGCAGAATGCTGTTGCGGTTATTGTCGTCGATGGTCAGCGAGGTAAAATTGCCCTTGAACGCACACTTGTTTGTCCCGTTGTTATTATTATTGAACTCGACAATGTTTAGGGTATTACCGATGGTGACACCGTTAAATACAGGATTTTCAATAACATTGTTGATGGCGGCCATCACTGGCACAGCCTTGCCGTCTACCTCTTGCCATTCAGAACCGAGACTTGTTACAAGGGTTGAAGCTGAATAACCGCTGAAGTATGTACCCATAGAGCCTGAGTTCACATTCTTATAGCAATTAGTGACTGTCTGTGAGGCAACATTTCCATCCCGCAGCATCAAGTCGAGCGTTACGTAGGAATTGTAAATACCGTTTGCCAGACAGTTTTTGATGGTATGTGAACCTGTGTTTGAATCGTCAGCCCATCCGTAGATGACACCCACCTGAGTAGATCCGTTACCAGTGATGGTGCCAGAGTAGAGACAGTTGGAAATGGTGGTCGTAGATGACTGTCCATGTCCAAGTATACCGCCGCAGTGGGTACCGCTACAAGTCACATTAACAGTCACCTCGCAATTCATAATAGTATTGGTGCCAAAGGCAAATCCTACCAGACCGGCGCTGTGAAGTCCTCCCTGCACACTGCCTGTAACCTTCAAGTTCTTGATAGTTGCGTCTTTGATGCAGAAGAAGGGGGCCGCGCCTTGGTCAGCGTTATCTGTTATGTTGCAGGTGATGGTGTGTCCACCACCGTCGAATGTGCCCATGAAGTTATAGGTTTTATTTCCCACCATGTCGCTAGATCCTATAGAGATGTCGGCAGCGAGTTGCACTGTTTTTCCTTCGTATGTTTCTCCTTTAGACACATTAGCAACAAACGTACTCCAGTCATCTGCCGTTCTTATGGTGAAGTAATCAGCCCACCTCACGATATACGGTGTGCCAGCAACGATGCTATTGGCCTCCTTGAAGCTCAGGTAGAGCGTACCGTAGTCCAGTTCCGACGCATCGCCGTCGAGTTCCTTGATAACAGCCCCAGCCAGAGGTGAGTTGGCAATCTGCGTGTCTGTCATACTGAACGGCAGGCACAGCGTGTTCCAGTCGCCGTCGCGGTAAAGGGGACGACCGAGTTCAAATGCTTGTTGTGCTTGTGCCCCCTGTGCCGCAACGGCCAGCAGGACGAGCATTGAAAAATGTTTAAGTTTTGTCATAAATGTTTTTTGAGTAAATGAAAATAAATAATTCGTGAAAAGTTCATGTGTAATTTGTGATAATTCGTGTTTTGCCGCTAGTAGGTAACGCTTCCTAGCGTTACGCCATTGTCACGCTAGGAAGCGTGACCTACTTGGAAGCTGCAAAGGTAAGCAAATTCCCCAAAAAGACAATGCAGGATACGCCCGCCACGAAAGATTTTGACGATTTTGAAACAGAATTTGTTTATTTTGAAAGTCTCAGCCGAAATGAGACATATAGAAAAGTCCGCTGAGACATCCGAAATGGACGGAAGGAAGTCGGTGACGATGGGGAGGGAGGCCGTAGCAAACAGGGATTATGGCCGTAGAGTGGGAGGGAGGCCGTAGCTCTCAGGTTCGTGGCGACCGCCAAGAACCCTTTTTTAGTAGGTAACGCTTCCTAGCGTTACGATATTGTCACGCTGGGAAGCGTGACCTACTACTACGATTGTCACGCTGGGAAGCGTGACCTACTACTGCCATTGTCACGCTGGGAAGCGTGACCTACTACTACGATTGTCACGCTGGGAAGCGTGACCTACTTTGCATCCAGGCGGTGACGGTCACACCCGTGCGCTGCTTGAAGGCGAGGCTGAAGGTGCTGTAGCTGCGGTAGCCGCTCTCGCTAGCCAGTTGCTGGACGGTGAAGGACTGCTGGGTGCCGGCGACCTCTTGGTAGAGGCTGATGAAGTGGTTGATGCGCAGATTGTTGATATAGATGTTGTAGGTGATGCCCTGACGTGAGAAATACTGGCTGAGATAGGAGCGGTTGGTGCCAATGGCCTGGGCCAAATGCTGCAGGGTCAGTTCGTGCTGCAGGTAAAGCTGCGTGGCCACGCAGCGCTCTGCCAGCAATACTTCAATGTCTGAAGCCCCAGCCTCAGCCCCTCCCGCGGTGGGGAGGGGAGTGGTTACATCTACGATTGCTTCTCCGCAATTGTTGTATATATTCCCCTCCCTCACAGGGAGGGGCTGGGGGTGGGTCTCTTGGGGGTAGTTCCCCAAGTCAGGCAGCGTCTCCACTCGCCACAGCAGGAGGCCGATAAGCACAAGCTCGATGACATGTATGAGCCAGATTAAGACCATGTCAGTGGCAAGTACATAGATGACAAACAGCAGCATGCAGACAAGTGACACCGCTTGGCACAGCCATACCTTCTTATTCTCCAAGTCAGCATAGTTGTCGTTCAGCCAGCGCCCATACTGTCTGATGGCGAATACCATATATGCGGTAAAGAGCAAGCTGAGCAAAAAGAGGTATATGCTTGCTATCTTCTCGATCAGGTTTTGGGGATAGACCATGAACAGCGCAGCAATCAACGCAAACGGTATCATGGCCATCAGGGCGGGCCACACCGAGCGGCGGCGGTCCTGGAGCATGGCAAGCAGCGTGCCGGCGAAGGTGGTGAACAGCAACACGCTGTCGAGCATGACAAGCACCAGATAGGCTACGGAATCCTGGTCGCCGGAGTAGAAGTAGAACAGCAGCCACCATACATGTGCCAATGTCGAAACGGCGAAGAACGATGCCGTCCAACGGCGCAGTCGCAGCGGCGGCGTGACATCGGGTGCGATGGCATTTCCCCTACGCAGCAACAGGTAAATGGCAGCCAGAAAAGGCAACAATCCTGTTATGCCGTAGAGGATGAAAAACAGTATTACCTTAGCAGATGTATGTTCGAAAAACATCGTTTCAAGTTCCTTTTGACGGTGCAAAGGTACAAAAAAAATGATTAAGTGCGAACAAAACGAAAAAATTCTCGTTTGGTATTGCAACTTTTCATACCTTTGCACCGTCAAATGGACAAAGAAACCGTAAATCGTAAATCTGTAAATCGTAAATCAACAAGGTGATTCATTTAGAGAACGTCAACAAGACCTACTTCGGGGCACAGCCGCTGCACGTACTGAAGGGCATCAACCTCGACATCCAGGCCGGAGAGTTCGTCTCCATCATGGGTGCCTCAGGGTCGGGGAAGAGCACACTGCTCAACATCCTCGGCATCCTCGATAACTATGACTCAGGACTCTACGAGCTGGCGGGGGTGAAGATTTGGAACCTGTCGGAGCGCAAGGCTGCCGAGTACCGCAACCGCATGATAGGCTTCATCTTCCAGTCGTTCAACCTCATCGGCTTCAAGACAGCCGTGGAGAACGTCGAGCTGCCGCTGTTCTATCAGGGCGTGAACCGCCGCAAGCGTCATACCCTTGCACTAGAATATCTGGAGCGTCTCGGTCTTCTGGACTGGGCCGGTCACTATCCCAACGAGATGTCGGGCGGTCAGCGACAGCGCGTGGCCATTGCCCGTGCGCTCATCACCCGTCCGCAGATCATCCTGGCCGACGAACCGACGGGTGCCCTCGACTCGAAAACCTCGGTAGAAGTGATGGAACTGCTCAAGAAACTCAACGCCGAGGAGCACATCACCCAGATCATCGTCACCCACGACCCCTTGGTGGCAGAAAAGACCAACCGCATCATCAGAATCAAGGATGGAGTAATAATGGAAGGGAGTGAAAAGGAAGTGAAGATGGAGTGAAAGGGAAGTGAAAGGGACGTTACCTTTTTCACCCACAAAACAATCGTCCCCTTCACCCCCCCTTTACTCCTCTCTCACTCCTCCTTCACTCCCCTAAATTAAGAATATGTTTGAGTTATTGAATGAAATATGGCAGACGGCCCGGCGCAACAAGCTGCGCACGGCACTGACGGGCTTCGCGGTGGCCTGGGGCATCTTTATGCTCATTGTGCTGCTGGGCGCCGGCAACGGCCTCATCAATGCCAACCTGAAGCAGAGCGACCGCTTCCTCTCCTCGTCAATGGTGGTCTTCGGCGGTTGGACGTCGAAGCCCTACCAGGGTCTGAAGGAAGGCCGCGACATACGCTTGCACGACCACGACATGGAGATCACGGCCACGGAGTTCATCAAGAACGTCGACGAGGTGGGCGCGCAGTACAACACCAGCGCAACCATCAGCCTCGGACAGCAGTACATCAGCACCAGCATCAGCGGCGTCTATCCCAACCATACGAAAATTAACAAGGTGGAGATGCTCTATGGCCGCTTCATCAACGACATCGACATCCGCGAGAGCCGCAAGGTGCTCGTACTCGGCAACAAACAGGCACAGGAACTGCTCGCTGTACCTTACACTGCGGCAATGCCGCAATCACCAGAGGCCCTCATCGGCCGCTACGTCAACGTCGGTTCCTTCGCCTTCAAGGTCGTGGGCATCTATAAGGAGAACGAGAACGGGCGCGCCGATGCCTTCGGCAGCTACACGGCCATCAAGCGCATCTACGGCACGAACACCGATGACATCGGACGCATGGAGTTCACCTTCCACGGCCTTCCGACGGAGGAGGCCAACGAGGCCTTCGAGAAGGACTACCGCCGCCGCCTCAATGCCGAGCACCAGGCCCATCCTGACGACGAGGATGCCGTCTGGCTGTGGAACCGCTTCACGCAGAACCTGCAGATGGAACAGGGCATCGGCATCTTACGCACCGCTCTCTGGATTATCGGTCTCTTCACGCTGCTCTCCGGCATTGTCGGCGTAAGCAACATCATGCTCATCACCGTCAAAGAGCGCACCCACGAGTTCGGCATCCGCAAGGCCATCGGCGCGAAGCCCTGGAGCATCCTGAAGCTTATCATCATCGAGAGCGTCATCATCACCACCTTCTTCGGCTACATCGGCATGGTGCTCGGCATCGCAGCCAACGAATACATGGACGCGACCATCGGCCACGAGACCATCGACACCGGCCTGTTCAAGGCCACCATGTTCCTCGACCCCACCGTCGGTCTCGATGTGTGCATCGAGGCGACGATGGTGATGATCATCGCCGGCACCATCGCCGGACTCATCCCGGCGTATAAAGCCTCCAAAATACGACCCATAGAAGCATTAAGAGCAGAATAGACATGCGCATAGACTTAGATTCATATCGCGAGGTGCTCGACACCCTGACCCGCAACAAGAGCCGCTCGTTCCTGACGGGCTTCGGAGCCTTCTGGGGCGCGTCCACGCCCGCTGCCCTCCTGGCTGGCCGCACAGGGCTGGAGGAGCTGCTCCACCA
>JAEEGL013963336.1_pt1 | contig 11142 bp, 11 predicted proteins | sample 9134231 | NCBI WGS metagenome assembly JAEEGL01 (sample SAMN16246548, study PRJNA631951) | gut metagenome | biome: gut microbiome; feature: rumen; material: fiber-attached | host: Bos | place: Iran: Karaj | collected 2018-10
CGCTGCCATCTGCTTTAACATGCAGATGCAGGTTTTTAATTCTCTTTTTTTGCACCTCGATCGGGATGCCTTCAATAGTAATCGTGCCCATATTCCTGCTCATCAAAGTTTGTCAGGAGATACTCGCGAAAGTGTTCATTTCTTTTTGCTTTATCCAGCGTTGCGTAATCTCCTTTTTCTTCCAAACTCTGATAAAGACGGCTGATCCGCATGGACATACCAATGTCCTCTCCAAGACCGTTAGGCCGGCCATTTGGAAAATCTCCATATGGCTGATCAGCGTTCTGATCATAGTCTCTGTATGCTCTAATATGCGGATCCATCAATCCTGCTCTTCCTTACCCCGTTTCTTTGATGAAATTATAGCAAAAAAAGAGGAATTAATACAGTCTGAACAAACAAAAAGAAACTGCCGCCTGTACGAGAGCGGCAGTTCCCTGATATACTGTCGAATGGAATCGTTATCCTCTGTATTAATAATCGTCTTCTGTTAAATCTTTATATTTCTTCCGAGTCACTGCAAGCAGGATGATCAGAACAATGATGATCACTGCGGCAACTCCCAGTGCAATCAGAAAGATCTTTTTGCTGAAAATAGAAGATTTCTTTACTTCTGCTTTTTCCGGCTTTTCTTCTTCCTGCGCAGGTTTTAATTCCAGGGTTCTCTGAAGAGTCCCTTCTTTTTTATCGTAGGAATAGAACCCACTTTGTCCATCGTTCAAAGCATAGATATAATAGATATCCTCATAGCCTTCTTTATTACTGAGAAGCGCTTCAACGTTACTCCCATTCAATGTGAGCTCTGTTTTTGTATAGCCTTCCGGAAGCTCAGTTCCACTTGGGATCTTTAAAAAATAATAGGTATTATTTCCCTGCTTAAATGCAGCTGGCTCTCCAAAAGTCTGTGCTGCCGGATCATACGTGCGAAGGATCACATCTCCGGTCCAGTGATTCCAAAGAGCATACAGAACGATCTCTGACCCGTAATTCAGTGTTTTAACCTTTTCGCCTTCAAAGGTTCCGTCCGCTTCTGTAAATCCTTTTGGCTTTTCAACTCCTGAAAGATCTGTCAGAACGGAATATGGTTCATCATACAGCCAGAGATTCAGAACATCAGAAACCTGTGTGACTTCATCATAATTGTAATCAGGTAATTCTCCGCTTTTTCCGTAATCACCCGTATAACCTCCGTCCGGCGCATAAACATGAACTGAAACATAATAAGTGGTTCCATCCAGTTCTTCTTCATCATAAGTAGCAAGTGTGCTGAAGTAGACAGTAACAACACCATCTCCCGCACTTGCGCCATAAACGCCAATAGTGGCAGCATCGTTATCTAAAAAGCCGCCATCATTTGCCATAACACAGCCATCGCCATAAACAGAATAAGCTCCAGCCGCATTACTTGTACCAACAGAAATATATGCCGTTTCTCCAACTGCAATTTCTAAATAATCGTCAGAGACATAAGCCCCTCCTGCAGCATAGCTCTTTCCCGGCAAACAAATAATGACGGAAAGAACAGTGATCAGAAAAACAGGTAAGATTCTTTTTAGTGTTTTCATATTAATTCCCTAAAATCATATTTTTGATGCGGACATAATCCAAAGCAGAGATCTTGCCGTCTCCATTTGCATCTGCTGCTTTCAGCTTTGCATCATCCGTTATTGTTTTTGTTCCCATAATATGGTTTTTCACAGCCACATAATCCAGGGCTGAGATTTTCCCATCGCCGTTTGCATCCCCCGCAGAATAAGTTGCAGTCTGAACAGGTGTCGTAGTCGGCTCCTCCTGTACAGGTGCAGTCGTCGGTTCTTCAACCGGTGCTGCTGGCTGTTCTGTTACTTTCTTCGGATCATCTGCCACATCATTTACAGGCGGTGAAGCTACCATAGTGTTATTTGGAACCATGGCGATTGTCTGCGTACCACGCGGCAGAACAGAGCCATCTTGAGCATAGCGCTTATTCAAAGAGCCATTCTCTTCCGGATACCCCTGTGGTACCAACGGCATTTCTGTATAGACCGGGATCCGAAGGGTAAGGACCGCATTGTAATCTGATCCGATCGCATTGCGCAGAAATGCTGCATTTCCGATCTGATCATAGACGCTCTGTGCATATTGGTGATTAAAATCAAGATTTGGTAAGTTGTAATCTTTATAGAAATATGTATCCTGACCGGATTTCAGATATCCGTTATAGTATCCTTTCGCCCCGCCAAGAATTGATTTATATACCGTATCCCATCCCTGCGTTTTCGCAAAATAGATGCCATTTCCGACCACGTCCGATCCGCTTGCGCCAAAGTTAAAGAAATTATAATAGCCATGACTTCCATCAATCAGTGGAGACTGCCCCCACGTCGGCTGCTCCGCACGAATGGTCGCGGCAATGACATATGGACTGACATTAGACTCTTTTGCTGCCTCCATAATGGTATCGACATAACTATGCGTACCAGTGGAATCTGTATAATTACCTGCAAGGAATGATCCTGCAGCGATCGTCTCAACTCCGGATCTGGTCTCTGCGCCGGAATAGGTCTGCTGTGCAAAGATAAACATATTCCTGGTGTTCAGGAAATTGCGGGGATCCATATAATACTCTATGACATCAATACCTGCGTCTGTCCAGTCGCCGGAATAGGTATTCCAAGTACCATAAGACCGGTTATAACATCCGCTGTCTAATGACCGCCAGGAGACACCATCAGAATATAGGTTAACCAGTTTCCTGTGTCCGATGCTTTCCTGATAGACTGCCTCGTCATAACTAATATTGATGTAATCTGCTTCAAAAATATAATTCGGATAACTAGCATGTATGTCCCGGAGCAGATTCTGATAACTTTCAGGGAATGCAGCAAGCTGCTCTTCAAAAGAAGATGAGCTGCCATAATCTGCAGCATCAGATGAGCCGGATTGTATGGTGACATAATCAGCATATACATAATACTCTCCTCCGGCATATTTGATCTTATACCAGAGATCTCCGTCTGCATCCTTTGCTTCTCCAACGATCGTGACAGGCGTATAAGACAATGTTCCGACTGCCGGTGCCCATGTTCCGGGGCCGGTGCGTACATTTAATTCACTGGCATCCACATAGCCAGTCTCATCTGCTTTGCTGAAATACGGGAAAAAGATACATATGAAAAGAAACGCTAAAAAGAAAAGCGCTCCGAAAACGATCTGCGATATGTGATTCTTTCTGGTGAGTGTATTCTTCATCTGAAAATCACATGTCGCTGGGAGGCTTACAAGTGATTGAGGATGAATACAGCATGATTATAAAAAATATGCACGTAATATTCAATTACGTGCATATTAAAAAACTATTTCGAATTTATTAAGTGTTTGCAACGAATTTAATGCAAAAACGGTTAGTTATCCTCGACCGCCTCCTGCGGTTCATGATGCACAATGGCTTTCGTTTTCCATTTTCCTCCATAGAAACGAATGGCGCAAATGATCGTACTGTAGATCCAGCCCATCGGAAGATTCAGCCAGATCATCCGATATCCAAGCGGCGTAAACAGACCAAGTACATAAGCCAGAACAACACGCAGAATAAAACCGCTGATTGAAGCAAAAGTGGTAAACATGACGTCGCCGGAGCCTTGCAGTGTTCCTATCGTGGACATATTCAAGGCGAATATCAGAACGCACGGGATCATTGTTACCAAATATTCCAGACCGTAGGATTCTGACACTCCGCCTACGCCAAACAAACGGATCAGAGGATGACGAAGGAAGAATGCGATCAGGCCAACCACCACCTGGATCGAAATACAGATGATACGGGCAGCTGTTCTTCCGCTTCTGATACGATCAAATCTGCCTGCTCCGACATTCTGTCCCGTATAAGTTGCCATGGTTGCATTAATACAGAAGGCAGGGATCATAAGGAATGTCTCCAGTCTTTGTCCTGCAACATAACCAGGAAGCAATCCAGGAACACTAAGATCAAACGTATTGACAAGTCTCTGCAGTGCCAATGATCCGAAGGACATGATACTCTGCTGCAATGTGGTCGGGATAGCCATCTTCAGAGAAATCTTTGCCGATTCTTTGTGGAAACGGAACTCCCCTTTTTTAAACCGCAGGACCTCATATTTTTTGAACATATATATGACCGCTACGATTGCGGAAAGAATATGGGCGATAACGGTTGCAATTGCAACACCTGCGACATCCCAATGGAATGCAATAACAAAGAGCAGGTCAAGTGCAATATTACTGATAGATGAAATGATCAGGAAATACAGCGTTGCCTTGGAATCACCAAAGGACCTCAATACGGCTGCGCAGATATTATACAGGAACTGGAATGCAAGACCGATCAGAAAGATCCGGAAATAAACGGATGCATCCTGAAGATATACTTCCGGAACATTCAGAACATATTTCAGAAGGAGGTCTGCCGTGAATTCACCGATCACGGTCAGAACAATGCCCAGTCCGACCATCATGATCATACAGGTGGAAACCGCACGGCGCATATCCTCATATCGATTTGCACCATAGAACTGGGAAATAACGACGGCACTTCCCGTTGACATACCAACGGCAAAGCAAAGGAACAGCATGACCAGAGATGCACATGTTCCAACTGCGCCTAATGCTTCAGATGATACAAAGTTTCCGACAACTATACCATCAACGGTATTATACAACTGCTGCAGAGCGTGCCCTGCCATTAATGGTAACGCAAAAAGAAGGATCAGCTTCCAAGGCGTTCCTTCCGTCATTTTTCTTGCTTTTTTCATTTCTTACCTTCTTTGAAAAACACGGACACACAAGGTGCACCGAAAACAATGGAATAACGAATCAACTATATTATCTTTTCAATAATATTATCAGCCTCTTGAACATAGATTTCAAGAGGCTGATGATTCATTTAATAAATGAGATGATAAACTTAGAAGAGTCTTGCGATATACGGAACCATGTTCTTGATTTCCATATTGGTCGTATTAAAGCAGATATCGTAGTTTTCTTTTGCTCCCCATTTACGGAGAGTGTAATTTGTATAATAGTTAGCTCTTTCTTTATCGACCTTGCGGATCTGTTTTTCCATATCCTTCTCGGTCATATTCATTTCATTTTCTGTTCTTCTTTCCATGCATCTTTTAACACGGCTTTCCATGCTGGCATGCACAAAAAGTTTGAACAATTGTATTTTTCCGTTTGCGTCATCTTCTTCCAGGATATAATCTGCACATCTTCCGACGATGACGCAGTCAGACTTTTCTGCCATCTCTTTGATGACTTCTGTCTGAGCTTTTACAATATCCTGCATCTGCTGGATCTGATACTCTACATCAACATCCAAAGATCTTCCAATTGTAACCGGGATGATCCTGCGGGTATTCCCTTCTATGATTTCCTTAACGTAGCTTTCTGTATAATCCGTATGATTTACAATTCCGGTAATGATCTCTTTGTCATAATACTGAAATCCGAGTTCATTTGCCAGGCGGACACCCATTTCTCTTCCACCGGAGCCAAATTCACGACCTATGGTAATGATTCTGTTCATGCAGTTCCTCCCTCATACATCTTTTTCTTCATTTTACTTAAAATTATTAAATATGCAACCAAAATTGCAGCATTGGATAATACCCAGCTGATCGGATACATCGCTACAAGAAGCGGATAAGACGGATAAGCGCGGAAGATCGTAAAGATCATAAGAAGTCTTGTGCCACAGATCGTTACGATTGAGATCACCGCAGGCAGAACAGTATGTCCATAAACACGCAATGCCCCGCTGAAGACCTGATCCGTTCCGTTCAAAAAGCAGAATAACGTTGCAATTCGCAGCCTGTACATTGCCAGCTTAATGACCTCTTCATCCGGTGTGTACAGCCTGCAGAAGAAATGTCCAAAGATAGCAAAGATGGAAGCCAGCAGGATAGCGCTCACCATTCCCAATACCAGTGCCTTTCTTGTCGTTTCGCGGCATCGGTCAAAGTTTCCTGCTCCATAATTTTGTCCGACGAAGGAAAGCGAAGCTTGTCCAAACGCGCCGCAGAAGAAGAAGCAGAAATTCTCATAGGTCTGTGCTACCGTATTGGCTGCAATTGCTGCCGGACCCAGAGAATTCATGGCAGTCTGAATGATAACATTAGAAATACTGAATGCACTTCCCTGCAGTCCACCCGGGATACCAATCGCAAACATTCTTTTGAGAATTGGTCCGTTGATACAAAGATCTTTAAAACGGAATCCCAGTTCACTTTTATCCTTGGTCATCAAGCCCAGCAAAACAAAGGCTGAGATCGCATTACTTACAACTGTCGCAATTGCTACGCCTTCCACGCTCAGATGGCAGACAATGACGAAGAACAGATTCAATCCTACGTTGATCACACCAGCAATGGCAAGAATGACCAGTGGTGTTCTTGTATCTCCTTTGCTTCGATAAATTGCCGAAACAAAGTTGTACAGCATAAAGAAAGGCATTCCGGCAAAGTAAATACGGAAATAGATTGCAGTCAGATCAAGGATCTCTGCAGGGGTACTCATCAGCATCAGGACAGGTTTAGCTATAAACTGTCCGACAACTGCGAGCAAAACACCGCTGATAACAGCAACTGATACCGAAGTATGAATTGCTTTTTTGATTCCTTCCTTATTCTGCTGTCCAATAAATGTGGAAACTAATACATTCGTTCCGCCGGTCAGTCCAACAAACAAGTTGATCAAAAGATGAATGATCGCACCATTGGCGCCAACAGCCGCAAGCGCATTAGAATCCGCAAACTGCCCTACGACCAGAAGGTCGGCAGAATTAAAGAGCTGCTGCAGCATACTGCTGGCAGCTAACGGAAGCGCAAACAATAATAATTTTTTCCAGATGCTTCCATGCACCATATCCATTTTTCTATTCATGTTGTTATTTTACCACAAAAAAAATGCAAAAAAATAGAAAGAATGCATAAAAAGTATAACTATTTTACAGGGAAATCTTAAATATTAAATAAAGATATTGATAATACCAATAAGAAAGCCTAATAAAGCTCCCAGATAGACCAGATAATTCATTTCCCGCTTAATGGCTTCATTTACCAGCCGCTCAATATCGGCCGGATTCAGATCCATAATTTTCTGATATATGAATTCTTTAATATGAAACGTCTCCGCGATCGTTGCCTTGGCATTTGCCATGAAGCTGCGGTACCCGTGTTTTAATATGGCACAGACCTTTTCCTTGTCTGCTCCAATATCCTGGAGGATTTTTCCTGTATTCGCATCTTTCAGTTCTTCTTTCTGCTGTTCCAGAATCGGCAGAAGGATCTCCAGATCATGTTCTCTGATGTAGGATGCAACTTCATTTCCTATCAATGCGGAAAGGCGGGAGGTAATGTTGTCATTCAGAAGACGGCCTGCAAGACTTCCCCCCTTGACTTTCGAATGAATGATTTTTTCCGCTTGATCTGCCACAACTCCTGAAATATTAGAATGCAGAATGACATTATGGATCTTGTTATAAACAGATTCCTTGATCTTTAATTTTGCATCTTCATCCAGTGCCTCACTCACCTTGCTCAATTCAATATCACTAAGTAAGGAATATAATTTGTCCACAAAAAGATCTTCCATTTCTTCCGAAAGGAAAATCCCTTCGATGTCATTATTTGTAAAGAAATTCTGATAAACAGTCTTAGAAAGAGCCCCTGCCAGTTCCTCCTGATGTTTTGGAATGACACCAGGTGTAAACGGAACTTTAAAACGCCCGATCCGCTTTTCTTTCAGCGGCCGGAACAGCATTTTGATCGCAATATAATTGGTAAATGCCCCGATGATGGCTCCGATCACCGGGCCTCCCAGATAATGCAGGATCGTTAAAAGCATTTGTCTATATCCTTATAAGCGCAGTTTCATTCCTGACAGAAGTGTATCAATCTTCAGATGCATCACGCAATACATTTCTCCTGCCATACAGAATCCACAGTCATCGCAGATTCCCAGCGTTTCACCCGGGCAGGTTTTAAAGCGCGTTCCGTCTGTAATAATAAAGTTACTGACCCAGCAGTTCTTTTTGAATCCCCGGATCTTCATCATCTTTAATCCGCTGATACTGTTCTGAATCGGATAATGCTGTTTTTTGAGTGCAATTACCTCATCGATCACCTTGCATTTTTCCTCATGTGAAAGCATCACTTCCTCTGTGCCCGGATAAGGAGTATGAAAATTAACAGCAATACTTTGAATAAACGGAGATTCTTTCACATAGCGAAGGGTATCTGCAACCGAATCCCGATTGATCTTATTGATCGCAATATTCGCACCTAATTTTTTTGAACCGTTTTTCTCAGCATAGATCCGGGCATTATGATCCAATTTTTCAAATGCCCCTTCTCCCCTGACTGCATCATGGTATTCTTTATATCCATCCAGGCTCATCCAGATCAGATCTGCTTTTACCCAGGAAAAATCAGTTTGCGCGTTCGTAGTAACCGTACAGGAAAAGAATCCTATTTCTTTTGCCAGGTCGATCAGATCATTGACATCCCGTACTTTTCCGGTTTGTTCATCTTTTTCCCGCCACAGTGTTGGTTCTCCGCCTTCAAAATCCACGATCCGGCTTCCCATCCGATAGCAGTCCTGCAGTTCTTCTTTAATCTTTTCATAGGACTTCTGCATTGTGCAGGCATGCCCCATTTCAAAGCAATGCTTACAGCGTAAATTACAATAGTCCGTGATGAAAAGGACCGTTTGCAGAGGTCCGTGTTTTTTGAATATTACATTTTTCAGATACCAGAATGGCAAATAAACAAGCTGTGTCAGTTTCATCTGTTTATAATTGGGTCATTTTTGTGATCATATCCGCCAGAGAAGCAAGAATACACAAAATTGAAAAAACGGTACTGATCTTTTGGGCAAGATACCATCGAAGCATAAACCAATCGATTCCTGCTCCCAGTATTTCCTCCCAGTGTGCAAACCTTCCATACCACCATTTCTTTTCTGCTTTTCCAAACGGATCTTTCCGGAACTGAAGCATAGAAGAAAAAAGTGCGATCGACCAAGGCAATGCTAAAAGGACTACCAGAAAGTAAGCGGAGATCCAATGCAGAAAGAATGCTGCAATGACCAGAATATAAGGGATAAAGTTTACCAGTGCCAATGTCACATAAGGTCCGTTTGATGTATTAACTAATTCGTTATCTTCAGATCTTTTACGCGGGCTGACAAGTGCTGCCAGTGTCTTCTTTCCGGCCTTTTGGTCAGCAGCATAATCCATGATCGAATGCACAAACAGGATATTGATTACAAGCAGACCGATCGCACAGGAAACCATAACTTCACTTGCATGAAATTCCCCGCTTGACGCAATACTCATACCTATTCCCAATGCTGGCCCAAAGATCAAACCTATAATGATCTCGCCCAGTCCATGATAACCAAGTTTCAAAGGCGGCGCGGAATAAAATATGCCCAAAATGGCAACACCTAGAACGATATAAAAGATCCGGATTCCACGAAGGATCAGAACCGGCACACCAAAGCAGCATGCGATCAACCCAAACAGGCAGGAAACAAAGAGCCATTGTTTTGGTGTAACTGTCCCATCTTGTAAATACGGACATTTCACGGTCTGTGCACGAAACCCTTCTCGTGCCAGTGCACTCCGGTCCCCCTGCTGTGCATTCCGGTAATCAAAAAAATCGTCAAATAAATTCAGACTCAAATGGGCAAAGGCAACTCCGATCAGGGAGATCAATGCCAAATACCATTTAAAGTCTGAATACTTTGTCGCCAGAAAAGCGGCAACAAGAGCCGGCATCATGCTTTGCGGCAATGACACCGGTCTTGCGTTAAAAAACCAAAATTTAACTTTGCTCACTTTGAATTTCCGGAATTTGCTTATTTAATGCGGTCCAGCTGTCTTCCTGCAGCTGCTTTGATCTTATCTGCAAAGCTTTCTTCTTTTGCAGCTGTATCATCATAATCAAAACCTGCATCGGACAGATCGTCAAAGTTTTCTGCTTTGTCCGGCTGTTTTAAATACTTTTTGTATAAATAGTATCCACCGTAAGCAGCGCCTGCTAATAAACCTAATTTGATAAGTCCCTTCATATTTTTTTCCTCCTGTTATGAGTGATCTTATTATAACACAAGTATGTGCAAATATATGTTTTTTTTCTCTTAATGCCGATTATTTTTCATCTGGAAGTTCATCCAGCTCTGCAAGTGTAAATACCGGGCCGTCCAGACAGACAAATTTGCTGCCTATATTGCATCTGCCGCATTTACCGATTCCGCATTTCATACGAAGCTCGAGAGTAGTTACAACATCTTCCTTCTGGAATCCCATTTTCAGAAGGCTCTCACTGCTCAGCTTGATCATGATCGGCGGTCCGCAGAGAACGACTTTCTTTCCTTCTGGTTTAAATCCAACTTCTTCAATATAGGAAGGCACAAATCCAACATGTCCATCCCAATCATCAGAAGGAACATCTGTCGTTACATAGACATTTGTATCTTTTTCTTTCGGCCATTGCTCCAGGACATCTTCTTTAAAACAGATATCGCTTTTCGACCTGGCTCCATACAGAATATCCAGATGTCCGAACTCATCTCTATGTTCAAATGCATAACGGATCATAGACCGGACTGGCGCGATACCAATACCACCTCCGATAAACAGGATATCTTTTCCTTTCAGATCCTCGATCGGGAAATGATTTCCATATGGTCCCCTGACTCCGATCTCCTGTCCCGGCTGCATTTCATGAAAAGCTTCCGTCAAAAGGCCGGTTCGCTTAATGGAACTCTGGATAAAATCATCGCCCTGTGCAGTAATAGAGAACATCGCCTCTCCAACACCTAAAAGGCTGACCATTGCCAGCTGACCCGGAAGTGGGGAAAACGGTTTTTTGCCATCCAGCGTTTGGATCGTATAGGTCTGTACATCAGGGGTCTCCTGTTTCACATCGATGACCTTACACAGAGACGGCAGCAATGGATTCTTATTACAGGAACATTCATGATCAACTGCCATTACCGAACCTCCTTTCCTGCAAAGTCTGCTTCGCTGTACTCTTTGGCATCAGCATCCACTTTGCTTGCTTTTTCAATAAATTCGGAAATATCCAGATGTGCCGGACAATTCTCAATACATCTGCCGCA
>JAEEGL014247189.1_pt1 | contig 11142 bp, 6 predicted proteins | sample 9134231 | NCBI WGS metagenome assembly JAEEGL01 (sample SAMN16246548, study PRJNA631951) | gut metagenome | biome: gut microbiome; feature: rumen; material: fiber-attached | host: Bos | place: Iran: Karaj | collected 2018-10
CATAGTGACGGATGAAGCCGCCGGAGGATTCGGGGTTCTCGGTATGGCAGTCGATCGGGATGTTGATCGCCGCACGGACGGCCGCAAGATGCTGCAGCTGATAGTCGCGGACGATGTTGAACGAATCCGCGCCGATCTCTTCCATGAGCTTCGCCGAGCAGGGATTGCCGTGTCCGGCGTGCGCGGAGATCTTGAACTTGCAGTCGGCCGGGATGAGACCGGTCGCGCGGGCCTTATTCAGCGCCCAGAGGTGACCTTCGTCGTAAACGAGGAAAGTGCGGACGCCGAGACGGGCGGCACGCTTGATGTCCTCGATCGCGCGGACGATCTGATCCTGGCCGCGGAGACGGTAACCCATACGCACGCCTTCCGGAGACTTGACAGAAGCCGAAGTGTCGGTCGTGGCACGCGGGCCGGTCGCGAGGATCAGTTCCACCTGATGCTTTTCAGCCAGGGCGACCATCTTTTCGATATCCGCATCCGCAAGGGTCCAGATGCCCTTCGTCTGCGTGACGCGGTGAATGTAGAATCCAAGGGTATCAAAGGTCTCCAGAAGCGTCTTCATGACGCCGGGGCCCTGAATGCCAGGCACTTCGAAACGGTACTGACAACCGTCATCGAATCTCTTTTCAGACGTCGGGAGATTGTAGAGGTCTCCTCTCGGCTGACCGATCGATTCCAACCAGTTTCTGGTTTCTTCCATTGAGTTCATCTTCTTTCCTCCTGCTTTTTATAATCTTTATTTTTTTATCGTTTTAAATGCCGGATCACGTCGATCACGGTTCCGTCCCGGTATTCGACGACCGCGACCACCCGGTCCGTCGTCTCGATCGGCTTCGGCGTGCCGACGATCGAACGTGCGAGTTCGCACAGATACTCGATGGTGACCGTCTTGATGCCGGCCGCCGCCAGATCTTCCTTCAGTTCCTCATAGCGCTTATGTGCCGGGTTCAAGGCAATGCCCGCCTCCGTCACGACCATGGCAACGGAACTGCCCGGCGTGCAGAGCGTGAAGACCTTCGGCACGACGGACGGGGTACGCCCCCGAACGAGAGGCAACGTCACGACCGAAATGTCCGCGCCGTCCGCGACGTCGGGACCGCCGCCCAGGCCGCCCATCATCTCGCCGGAAGAACCGGTGAGGATGTTGATGTTGAAGTCCGTGTCGATCTCAAGTGCGCCGAGCACGCCGAAATTCAGGCGGTCCAGCATGCAGCCCTTCGCATAGATGTTCGAATAGACCGCATTGTCGATCTCGATGACACCCGGATTCGCTGCGATCGCCTTCGCCGCGACCGCGTCAAAGGACTGACTGCAGGCCACGACTCTGACGAGTCCTTTTTCATACATGTCAATGATCGCCGCCGGGATGCCGCCGAGCGCGAAGCTCGCCTTGATCTCCCGCTCCTCCATCTTTTCCGCGAGGAAGTTCGTGATCGCGATCGGGATCGCGCCTGCGCCGGTCTGGAACGAGAACCCGTCCTTGAACCGTCTCGACGCCGCGATCGCGTTCGCCGTATACTGGGCAATCATCAGATCTCTCGGATTCTTCGTCATCCGGGCTGCGCCTGCGCCGATCTTCGCAGGATCGCCGATCTCGTCGACCTTCACGACGAAGTCCACGTACTGCTGAGAAATGCTGATCGGGCAGCAAGGATAGTCTACGAGGTTGTCGGTGACGATGACCACCTTTGCCGCGTTCAATGCGTCCACGAACGCGTAGCCCATTGACCCGCAGGCGTTCGGTCCGACCTGACCGGTCGCATTGCCGTATTCATCCGCTGCCGAAGCGCCGAGAAATGCGACGTCGATCTTCAGATCGCCGCTTTCGATCGCTCTCGGACGCGCGCCGTGCGGCCGCAGGATCACCGGCTCGTCCAGTTCGATATCGCCGTTGATGACCGCGTCGCCGAGTTCTCCGCGGATGCCGCTCGCTTCGATCCTCGAGATCGTGCCATCCTTCACGAATTCCACGACGGACGGATTCTTCACGTTGACGACCGCGCTCGGAGCAAATCTCAGATTCTTGATCCCGAGATTTCGGATAGCGGTCAACACCTGTCCGATGATCTTGTCGCCTTCCCGGAAGCAATGATGGAACGAGATCGTCATGCCGTCCTGTAATCCCGAAGCCTTGATCGCGTCTTCCAGCGTCGCAACGAGCTTCGTGCCCGAAGCGGGCTTTAAGGTCGGGCGGCGGTTCGACACCACCGGACCGTAATCATCTTTCGCAAGCCCCGTCCCGAGGAAGGGCTTTACCACGTAACTGCCGATCTTTTCCGGCAATTCCCTGCCGACTGCGTTGATCATAACGTTCCCTCCCCCCCTTCAATATGCGATGCCTGCGGCGTCCGCCTGTGCAAGCGTCGTCCGGGCTCTCAGTTCCATCGGCTTGTCGATCATGCTGCCGTCCAGCGTGACCGCGCCCTTGCCTTCCCGTTTTCCTTCCTCGACCGCATCCAGCACGCGCTTCGCGTACCGGATCTCTTTCGCGCTCGGGGTGAAGGCCGCATTGACGACGTCGACCTGCCTCGGATGCACGACGGTCTTCCCGTCGAAGCCGAGGTTCTTCGAAAGCGCCACGTCCTTCATGAGGCCTTCCTTGTCGTTGATGTCGGAGAAGACCGCGTCGATCGCCTCGACGCCTGCTGCCCGGCAGGCCGTGAGCACGAGGTTCCGCGCGTAGAAGATCTCGAGACCTTCCTTTGTACGCGTCGCCCTGAGGGACGCCGTGTAGTCTTCCGCTCCAAGGGCAAGCGCCACGACTCTGGGATCCGCTTCCGCGATCTCCCGTGCGTTCAATGCGCCAAGATAGGATTCAATATTGCACCAGAGCTCGATCTTTCCGACCGGAAGCCCCGCTTTCTTTTCGATTTCCGTAATGCGTTCCGCGATCCGCTTTACTTCATTGGCGTACTCGACCTTCGGGATCCGGATCGCGTCCGGGCAGGCCCGCACCGCCGCTTCGAGGTCCTCGTCGATGAACTCCGAATAGATCCCGTTCACGCGAATCAGAACGTATTTGTCCGTCGGACGCTGATACTTCACAAGATGATAAACGAGCAAACGCGCCGCGTCCTTTTCGGCGATCGGCACTGAATCCTCGAGATCGTAGACCAGGCAGTCTTCATGATAAAACCGCGCCTGAAGAAGATTCACCGGGCTCGCTCCGCTGGCATAGAGAGACGTCCGTTTCAAAGCTGTCTTTCCCATCTTACGCCTCCTCTCTGCCGTTTTCCGGATCAAACGCAGACCAGTCGAATTTCGTTTCAGCCGCACGGCAGATCGCCGCAGAAACCCTCGCGCGGATCACGCAGTCAATGGCCCCCTTGTCCTGAAGTTCCACGACCGCATCCTCGATGCCAAACGAAGAAACGACCTCCTCCACGGTTTTTCGGATCTCATCTCCGAACATCGAAAGCACGACGCTCTCGAGTTCGATCTGCAATCCTTTTCCGGGATTCGGCCGAATCGTCACCATGATATCGCTGGACTCCAACGTCCCCGCGACTGCCGTTTTCCTGATTTCCACGATCATACTCCTTTCATTTTCGGTTATGACCCTATTCTCCCAATTTTACAGTTTCATTTTATAACTATGCCCTGCAGTTGTAAAGCCAAATCTTATCAAAAAAGGGCACTTTTCTGCATTTTTTCCAAAAAGAAGAGGGGCCTCCGTTTTCTGACGGAATCCCCTCTTCAGTGATCTTCTCTGCCGGATCAGTCCCGGCGCTCCCGGTCAATCGACAGAGCCCGTCCCGCCGTAGAGATTGTACGCGGTCACCGCGTAAACGTTGCTGCCGGCGCTCTCTCCGGTTCCGGAATTCGTGATCGATCCGCCGGTCACGGTTCCGCCATACTGGTTTACGGTATCCGCATAGAGATTGCCGCCCCGTGCGGCATAAGCCTTTCCGGACGGGACCGTGATCGATCCGCCGTCGATCTGGCCTCCGTAGATCGTCGCGGTGCCGCCTACGTACACGTTTCCTCCGGAGAAGGCACCGGAAGAAGCTACGCCGGCCCCGCCTGTGATCCGGCCGCCGTACAGCGTGAAGGAATTGTTCGCTTTATTGAGATAAATGACGCCGCCGCCGAGCGGTTTCGTAGAGCCGACGACGCTGCTGCCGTTCGCGGAAATGGTACCGCCGTACAGCGTGAACGAGGTCCTGTCCGCGCCGGACGTCAGCACGGCGCCGCTGATCTTCTGATTCTTCGCCGGATTCGCGAGGATCATTCCGCTGTCAGTGCAGTCCGTGATCGTCAGATCGACATCCGCCACGTTGTAATTGTACTTCACTCCATTAATCGTTCCGAGATAGGCCGAGATCGCCACGATGTCCGTGCAGCTCACCTGCTTGCCGTTCAGGCAGAGGATGATCTTCGTTCCGTTCATCGATCTCGCCGTTCCATCCACGCCGAGTCCCGGCGTCCATCTCGCAGCAAGCACCACGTCACTCGTCAGATACCAGTAATTCGCTATACCTACCGTTTCACAATCCGAATAGTTCGGCAGACGGTCCGTCTCGGTCCACGGTTTCCATTCGATTTCCGAACAGATATGCGCCGCTGCCGAGGCGATGTCCGGATTCGTCTGTCCGCTTGACGAGACCTTGAGTCCGCAGATACAGTGTATATGCTTCTGTATGACAGGTTCCTCATATTTTTCGTAATAAATATCATTGCTCTCAACACGGACCGAGTCCTCTGCGATCGAAGGCACAAAGCTGTCGATCGCGTCCTTTCCTCCGGCCACGATAATGCCGCTCTTCTTCGCGGCAACGTAGATCTTCGAAGCCGCGTCGAGGCCTTCCGTTCCAAGCGAGATGCCTTGCGTATAAGACAGGTTCGAAACCGTAAGCCCCGTCTCCGAAGCACTGCCCATCTTAACGGTCCCCGAAAGCTTCATGGAATCGCAGCTTTCCACCAGCGTTCCCTTCTCGAACGTCGAATTCCGAACTGTCAGGTTCAATGGCCCGACGTCCGTCTTGGCCGTATACGAAGCGAGCATTGCGCTGCCTTCAGGATTCGAAGTCGCATTGCCGCCTGAAACCGTGCAACCATCGATCGTGACCGTTCCCCCGGCCACCATGATATTTCCGCCTGAAGGAGAAGTTCCGTTTGAGATCACCGTATCCTTCAGTGTTAGAGAAGTCCCGTACGAGAAAACGTTCCCGGCCTGCGTCGCGTCCGCTGTGCCGCCGGAGATGGTGGAATTCTCGATTGAGACCACCGTCTTGACGTCGCACCAGACGTTGCCGCCCTGCTCTCCCGCATGGCCGCCTTCGATCGTGGAATTCTTGATGGTCAGCGTGCCGCTGCTCTCAATGTTTCCTCCGAAAGACGCCGTTCCGCCGGTAATCACCGCGTTCTCGATCGTGATCACGCTGTCGGTCGTTCCGGCTATGTTTCCACCGACGAGCCATCCTGTCGTTCCGGTCTGTCCGTTTTTCACGGTACCGCCGGTCATCTTGAAGATACCGGCCTTCGCCAGATAGACGTTGCCGCCACGGCCTGAAAGTGCCTTTCCGTTTTCGATCGTACCTCCGTAGAGATCGAACTCGCCGCTCCCTGCTGTATGAACGATGCCGCCATATCTCGTCGTCGTCGCGTCTTTCAGTGTGCCGCCGTACATTTCAAACTTGGAATTGGCTCCAATGTAGACCATTCCGCCATGATCGTTGAAGTCCGATCCGACGAAAGTACCTGTCTGACCTGAGGAACAGTCGCAAAGAGTGAAATGACAGTTTGCCTTTGCAAGAGAGAGCACACGACAGCCACTGCCCGCGGTCACGGTGTGTCCGTTCAGGCAGAGGTGGATCTCCGTGTCCTTCACCATCGCGAGCTGCGCGGACAGCGTCACGTCCTTCTCAAGATAGTACCAGCCGGCGGCGGAAGGAAGCTCGGTCTCGGATTCCCATGCGGTCCAGACCACCTTCTCTCCGAGCCCGGCAGTGATGTCTTCCGCCGTCGCCACCGCGTGATAATGAGCATCCGAGGAAACCGGATATTCCATCTTCAAAGAACCGTCGCTCATCGTGGTCACGGTGCCTTCCGCCCTATCGGAAGCGAAAACCGAAGTCGCGGAGCCAAAACCTGCTTCCGTAAACACGCCCGTTTCCGGCAATGACACGCCGACCGCGCCTTTATTGGACGTGAACTCAGTTCCTTTTGTCAGTTTCTTCCCCGACGCAATATACAGATTCGCAGCGTTTCCATCCTTGCTTTTTCCGCCAGTGATCGAGGTGTTTCCTTCGATCGTCATTTTTCCGTTTACGAAATAAACAGACCCGGCGGTTTCGTTCGTTCCACCCGTCACGGTCACGTTGTTCAATACTGTATTTCCTTCCGACCAGATCGCTGCGCCGCCGTATGCGTGACCCGCGAGGATCTTCACGTTAGTAAGTTCAACGACCGAATTTGCCGTAACGAGAATGCCGCCCTTCGTCGATGACTGATCCATCGTTCTGAAGTCCAGCGTGATGTCCTGGATGTACAGTTTATCCGAGCCGTACCGGGTCCAGATGACGCCGCCGATTTCCAGGTTTCCCGAAGTGCCGGGAGCGCAGCCCTTAGCGGCTTTGATCACGCCGCTCTTCTTCGCGCTCTGATCAAAGATCCGAAGCGTGGAATTCTTCCCAAAGAGCGCGATCGCACGTGCGGTTTCGCCCGCAGTCAGCGTGTATCCATTCATGTCGAAGTGCACTTCCCGGTTTTCAGGCGTCTTAGCCTGAGAAGTCATGGACCGGTTCGCCGCAAGGTACGCGTGGATCACGCCCTCGCCATCGGTATTGAAACTGCCGCCGAAGGATTCCCATGCCACTTCCTTGCCGCAGATCGGACATGTTTTCGTTCTCTTTTCCGGTTTCCGTTCCACGACGAAAACGATGCCCGCTTCCCCGTTTCCGTTTAAGAGCGAATGGATCAGATCTCCGACCTTCACCGTCGTCTTCTCGCCGTACACCGTGTACTCACCGCCGACGTTGTAGATTTCCGCATTGGCGGCGATCTTCACTTCAGTCTTGACAGAAGGATCGCTGCCCTTGAACAGTTTGACTGTTCTGCCGTTCACGGCTTCCACGGTATACCAACTGCCCTTCGTGCCGCCTCTCGCTTTACTCGTACTCTTGACGTCCACGACTTTCTGAATGATGTCGCCGTTCAGGACGAGCCCCATCGTCTTATGCGCGATGGAGGCGATCTCATCAGCCATCGCGTCACTCGCCGTACGGAGTTCTATGCGCTTTCCGTTCACGAGCATCGGGATGTGATAGAAGCCGTCCTCACCTTTTTTCTTCGTTGTTTTTCCGGTCTTTTCATCGTAATTCCTGGTGACGTTCCAGTAAATGTCCACGTCCAGATATCTGGAAACGATGAACACGTAAGCAGCTTCATTAAAAATGTTCAACGCGCCGTGGATCTGATCGCCCACGCGGACTGTAGTATATTCTCCGCGGTTATAGTCGTATAATTTTGATCCGTTGACAATCTTGCAGTCCGAAGCCAGCTTCACCGTTACTTTCGTGCCGGCGTCCGCAGCCGTCGCTGAGATCTTCGTTGCCTCGTATGTTCGATCGTCGATCTTCTTCGTGACCGTATACCATGAGGCAATGGACTTATTGCCCGTGACTTCCTTCTGTGTATAGGTTCCTGTCACATACCCGTTTTCGATCTTCAATCCGAAACACTTCGCGGCGAAAGCGTCAATGGCCGACGCGACCTCCTTGCTCTTCGTCTTGAACTGTTTCACGGTGCCGTCGATCGCAAGTTCGAAAACGTACTCGCCGGCCGCATTTGGGGTCCTCGTCGTTTCTTTCTTTTCGGAATCATATTTCCTCGTCATGTTCCAGTATAAAGGAGACTCGACAGTACGTCCGCCGACGATGTAAATATAGATGATCTCATTGTTCACGTCGCGGCAGCCGTGGATCTGATCGCCGACTTTCACGGCATTTTCTTCCACGCCGACGAATTCGCCGAATCCGGAGACGTTAAAGTACCGGCAATCCTCGGCCAGGATCCCTTCGTCCGTCTCGCCGGTCGAGGCCTTCACCGCCTTGATCTTTCTGTTTTCCGTATCTACTTCCGTCACGACCCACCAGGAACCGAAGGACTTGCCGCCGGTCGTGCTCACTGCGGTCCGGACGCGGTTCACGATGCCGTTCTGGTCGAATTCCAGGCCGACGAGTTTTCCGGCCTTCGAATCGATCGAGGATGCGAGTGCGAGGTCGCGGACGTAGACCGTGACCAACTCCCCGTTCGCCGCCATCTCAAACTCGTAAAGGCCGTCCGGATTCGGGAGCCGTTTCGTGCTCTTCGTATCAGAATTGTACTGTCGAGAAATGTTCCAATACAGGATCGGACGGAAGAAATGCTCCGTGATGAAGACTTCCGTGATCTTACCTGCTTTATCCTTCACCGCGAAAAGACGGTCCTTCACGGCGAGGTCCTTCAGTTTGATCTCCTCGCCGACGAACCGTTTCATGCCGCTGACGTCATAAAAACGGGCGCCTTCAAACCGGTCCTCATAGTCCAGAAGGCCGTTTAACTGGGCGGCGCTGTTCATGATGACGTTTCCGTCTTCCGTGACCTCGGAGACGTAGAGGCCGAAATACTCAAAGCCCCCGGTGAATGATTCGATCGGACGAATGCCCGTGATGAGTCCTTTCTCATCAAAGGTCAATCCCATCAGGTCGCAGGTGTCGATCAGATTCACCAGCTTCTTGTCCGCGCAGCGTCTCGAAACCTGCCGGCCGCCGCTTGCAAACAGGATATGGTAGTACCCGTCGTCCTTGTCCGGCTCTCTGCCGGAAAGGCCTGCTTCGCTTTTTCCGGCATAGCTTAACCTCTCCACGTTCCAGTAGAGCGTCGTGTCGCCGAGGTCTTCCGGGATCGGTTCCGTTTCGGATTCGGTTTCCGTCGCCTCCGTCCCGGTGGCTTCCGTAGAAGGTCCCGCCGGAACGTTTTTCCCTTTGAAAAGGAAAATACCTCCGACCGTCAATCCGGCAACCAGTACGACCGACGATACGATCCACACCCAAACGGGAACTTTTTTCTTTTTCTGTTCTTGGTTCATCTTTCGCCTCACTCTGTGCTTCGGTTCCTGTATCCGCATCACTTCAGACTGTTCAGCAATTCTGTCAGTTTTGATGCAAGTATTTCTCCTGTTCCGGCCACGAACCGCGTCGTGTCCGCTTCGTAGCAGCCGTATCCGAACGCCGCCTGAGACGGCATGTAGCCGCTCGAAGCGTTTGAGTATCCTGAAACGAAGGTATGACGGACCGGCGAGTTTTCCCGCACGTAATCACCGTTCGTGTCGAAGATCTCGACGGGCGCGTTGACGAGCGCGAAATCGCCGATCAGGGTGGCTCGGATGTCGAGGTCCGCCGTTTCTCCCATGGAAGCCCGGGAGACGATCGCGCTCGCCTCGTAGGGGCTGTCGATCCCGTATTCCCTGCCCCGCTCGACGAGAGCGGATGTGGCGCCTCCGCCGACCCAGAAATCATACAATCCCTTGGCCACGCTCTTATAAGCGTCCGTACTGTGATTGACCCGGCAGGTCAATGCGGTCCGGACCGTTTTGATCGGACCCGGTTCGATCTCCTCCATCTCACCGAGCGAAGACGCGATCTTATCCGCGATCTCCTGCCCGTATTCCTTGTAATCCGAAGGCGGATTCTTTTCCTGATCGTCTGAAAGCCGGGTCTTCGGGTTGATGTTTCCTGCATCTCCCTGCATGTAGGCAAAGAGGACGTCCTCGTCTTTTTCGAGGTAATACCGCACGGTGCCGATGAAATCCGCGGAAACGTCCTTCCGCGCATTGCCGCCCGCCGCGGTCAGCGTCGCGTGCGCCCGCCAGTTCGCAACGATCACGTCTTTCGCGTTTTCCCTGCAGAAAGCCAGAAGATACATCGTATGATTCGCTTCCGAAATATGGCGGACGATCTCGCCCTCATGCAGGTCGCCGTGGTTGTCGCCGACCGTCGGATCGCCTTCCTTGTCCGTCACGTAATGCCTCACGAAATTATAGCCTGTGAGGTCGAGTTCTTTCCACTTCATGACTGCGGGTTTCTGATCCGAAAGCGCCTCCATGGCCGCCCGGATCATTCCCTGACTGAACTTTTCATTAAAGGCGCGCACGGTCTCCAGCTGGGTCTGGCTCTGATCCACGCTGGAATGGGTATGCGTCGCCGTTGTGATGATATGATCTTCCGGAACCGAAGTCGCCTTCGAGATCTCCGGGACGACCTCCGCCATGACTTTATTATTATTCTGGCAAAGATCCATCGTGTACCAGAGCAGCGTATCGCCGTTTACGTCCGTCAGCGCAATGCAGGTCACGTAGATCGGATCCAGAAAGCCGTTGGACATTCTCGAAGTCGTATTCCCGAAGCCCTGTAACGGCACCGATCCGGCCGGGGTCACGTCAACTCTGGAAAAGCCGACAATAAGTCCCTCCGGTTTCACCGGCTCCTCACTATTGCCGGTTTCAGAACCGGACGAAACCGGACGGTCACTTTCCTCAGTGCTCATTGCCTGGGGAGAAGTTCCCTCATTGCTTCCGCACCCCGTGAAAAGCAGCGCTCCGATCACTGCTCCGATGAATAATATTGTTAAGAATCTTTTCATCCGATCCTCCGGTTTGAAAAAAGGGGACAGCCTGACCCTTTCCGTTCGTGCCATCCCCTGATTCACTGATTGTCCGATCTCTGTCCGGTCAGAAGTCTACGAGACAGTCCGGGTCGCCGGCATGACTGCCGCCGGGGGATGACGTGACCACGTCTTCTTCCCTGATTAGCGTAAGTTCCAGTTCCGGAGCTTCATATACCGTCTTCTCCATATCCGCCTCCTTAATCCGCATTCGCAAACGCTGCGGCACTGACGCCGTAATTATACAACGAATCCGCGAACGTGTCACCCTTCGCGTGACGGTTGACGCAGTACGCGTTCATGCTGTACGTCAGCGTCGCGATCGTTTCACCGCCCCGGATCGCCTTGAAGACGACCGGCGTTTCATATTCCGTCGGCATGAGACCGGCAGTGCAGACGTAATTGTTCGACACGAGCTCCGGCGCCCCGTCGTTCACCGTAAACGTCGTCTGCCCGTCGTTCACATTGTCCTTAAACTGAACGCGGATCCAGTTC
>JAEEGL015336787.1_pt1 | contig 11142 bp, 10 predicted proteins | sample 9134231 | NCBI WGS metagenome assembly JAEEGL01 (sample SAMN16246548, study PRJNA631951) | gut metagenome | biome: gut microbiome; feature: rumen; material: fiber-attached | host: Bos | place: Iran: Karaj | collected 2018-10
CTCAGCAAAAAGTGATTCGACTGTAACAAGAGGCCGACGGTCGCCAATATCGTTTGATGGTTAAATATTTGTCCACAATCTGTTCAAGAACCTGATCGATTCATAGTTTCTCCAATATGGGATTCAAGTATTTCATATTGGAGAAATGAGACAAGAGAAGTAAGTTCAATGCTGGGAGTATCAGGATAAAAACAAAAACAAGCGGCTGAAATTCAGTCGCTTGTTCTCGTTTTGTGGAGCATAGCGGACTCGAACCGCCTACCTCTACAATGCGAATGTAGCGCTCTACCAGATGAGCTAATACCCCGATACGGCCGCAAAATTACTGTCTTTTTCTGAACTAACCAAACCACCTAGCCATTTTTTGTAAAAAAACACCCACAAAACAATTCTTATCAAAATTGTCCAAAAATAGAGTAATGGGGGTAATATAAAATAACACGTTTTTCCCAATGACAATTCGGTTAAACTAAAATCTGCAATTCTTGTCTAAAAAAGTGTGACGAAAGTTGCACCATGAAAAAATAATGTTGTAACTTTGCAGATTGATGTAGTGCATCACTGTGTCAATGAAGAGGTGGATAGCCATATTGACTGTCGTGATTGGGCTGGCAATGAGCAATCTAGCGGTCGCCCAAATGCAGTGGCGTGAGACAAAAGATGTCCCAGGCCGAAGCCTTACAGACCCTCGAGTGACCGACGGTATCGAGATTTATGGCAGCAACGGAACCATCACCATCCGCACAACGAGAAGAATACAGGTACGAGTGTTTACCATTTTGGGGCAGAACGTATCGACCGTAACGCTTAACCCAGGAACCTCGGAGCTGCGTATCGGGTCACGCGGAATCTTCATCGTCAAGATTGGCAACCTGACACAAAAAGTGGCACTCTGATTAACCTGATAATTCATGAATTAACCATTAAACATAAAACTGATTGCAAATGGCAAACGAAACAATTGATTGGAGCAACTTATCGTTCTCCTACATGAAAACTGACTACAATGTGCGCTGCACATTCCGTGATGGAAAATGGGGTGAGATAGAGGTCTGCACCGACGAGACCATCACCATGCACATGGCCGCAAGCTGCCTACACTACGGACAAGAAATCTTCGAAGGACTGAAGGCTTTCCGGGGCGTTGATGGCAAGGTGCGCCTGTTCCGCGTCGATGAGAATGCCAAGCGCATGCAGAACAGCGCCAAGGGTATCATGATGGAACCCATTCCTGTCGAGCTTTTTGAGGAGATGTGCAAGAAGGTAATTGAGCTGAATGCGCGCTTTATTCCACCATACGGCACCGGCAGCTCGCTCTATCTACGTCCCTTGGAGATTGGTATCGAGCCTCGCGTGGGTGTGAACCCTGCTACTGAGTATCTGTTCATCATCTTTGCCACACCCGTAGGACCTTACTTCAAAGGTGGTTTCCAGACTACTAATGTCGCAATCTACCGTGAGTTTGACCGCGCGGCACCATTGGGAACAGGACGATTGAAAGTAGGCGGAAACTATGCCTGTGGCATGAGAGCGACCGCCAAGGCTAAGGCCAATGGATACTCGGCTGCGCTCTTCCTGGACCCCAAGGAAAAGAAGTACCTTGACGAGTGCGGACCTGCAAACTTCTTCTGCGTCAAGGACGATACTTACATCACTCCCAAGAGTGGCTCGATCTTGCCGTCAATCACCAACATGAGTCTGCAACAGATTGCCCGAGACTTGGGCATGAAGGTGGACTGCCGTCCCGTGCCTGTCGAGGAACTCGCCGAGGTCGAGGAGGCTGCTGAATGCGGAACTGCTGCAGTGTGCACCCCCATCGGCAAAATCTATGACGATGGCACTGACATCACCTATGTCATCGCCAAGGACGGCCAGCCGGGACCATGGACCACGAAGCTCTACAACCGCTTGCGCGGCATTCAACTGGGCGAGGTCGAGGACACGCACAACTGGTGCACCTTCATCGATGTCTAAGACGTGACATGTACGCACCCTTCTAACACAGGGCTGGTGGATTATTCTACCGGCCCTGATTTCATGCATGAGGATTAGGTTAATGACAAAAAAGTTTAAAATTTGCGACAAATGAGAAAAAACGCTTTCTTTTGTAGTACTCTCTATCAAAAAAAACACTAATTTTGTCAGTTCATAGGTTTTAGAAAGTAACAATGATTCAACCCATCATAGAACAACGGGTCATCGAACGATTGCAGAGGCTCATCAATGGCGTAAAGAGCATTGCAATCACTTGCCACCTCTCGCCCGACGGAGATGCCATCGGGTCATCGTTGGCGTTATGCCATGTGTTGAGAAGGCTGGGCAAGGATGCCGACGTGGTCACACCCGACATGATTCCACGCACCCTCCTATTCCTGCCCGAAGTGAAAAGCATTGTCACTTTTACACAGAACGAGCCAAGAGCCCGTAAGGTCATCGAGACCGCACAACTCATCTTCTGTCTTGATTTCAACACACTGCAGCGTATAGACAAGCTGGCGCCTCTGGTAATGGGCAATCCATGCCCCAAAGTGCTTGTCGATCATCACACCGACCCCGATCAGGACTTTGACCTCATGATATCATTCCCTGAAGCTTCATCAACCTGCGAGTTGGTTTTCCGCGTACTCATGCAGTTGCAGCTGTTGAGACTCGTCGACCGATGGGCGGCGCAGTGCCTCCTCACAGGCATGATAACCGACACGGGCAATTTCTCATATAACTGCGAAAACCCGGAGTTGTACGAAATACAGGCAGCACTCATGCGACGAAAAGTGGGACGCCAATGGCTATACAACATGTCGATGAATACCTTTAGTGCCGACTGCCTACGGCTGCAGGGATATGCTCTGGACCAGAAGATGAAAATCTATGAACGGCAGCACATGGCGTTGATTACCCTCGATGCTGAAGAGCTGAAACGCTACAACTACAAACGTGGCGATACCGAGGGAATCGTCAACAAACCTTTGGCAATACCGGGAGTGGAGTGGAGCGTGTTCCTCCGCGAAGATGCCGAATGTATCAAGGTGTCATGCCGAAGCCTAGGGGACTTTGCGGTCAATGACATCTGCACAAAATACTTTAACGGAGGAGGGCATCTCAACGCCGCCGGAGGAGACTTCTATGGGACGATGGAACAGGCGGTGCAGCTCTTTGAACAGATCATGGAGGTGCTTTATCCCGAGAATGACATCCAAACAGATAACTTACCAAAAAACGAAATATGAAAATGAAGAAATTTGGCTTTTGGGCTATCGCGTTGGCAGTGATTCTCACTGCATGCAAGGACAGCGAGAGCTATAGTGACCGCCTGAATGTTGAACGAAACGCAACCAATGCCTACCTGAAGACGCAGCGAGTGGTTAATGAGGTACCATCAGACACCGTTTTCGAGGTCGGTAAGGACGCACCGTTCTACCGCCTAGACCCGGATGGAAATGTGTATATGCAGGTCATCAATCCTGGCGACCGGAAGAATGACCGCGCTAAGGCATCACAAACCATCTATTTCCGCTTTACGCGCTTCAACCTTGAAGAATGGTACTCAACCAAGGTAATGGCAGAGTCGGGAGGTAACGAGCAGGACATGAGCCAGTCGGCTACCTACTTCCAGTACCAGGACTTCAGTCTTGCGATATCTTCTCAGTGGGGATATGGCCTGCAGATGCCTCTCAACTACTTGGGGGCTGAGTGCGAAGTGAATCTGATTATCAAGTCGCAGTATGGTTTGACTAGCGAAATAAGCTATGTCCAGCCCTACCTATATCACGTGCGATATTTCCACAGCCAAATCTAATTCTTAATTCTTAATTCTTAATTAGCTAAATGTCACTCATCAAGTCAATATCGGGAATTCGCGGCACCATCGGGGGCCGTGCGGGCGACGGGCTGTCGCCACTTGACATCGTCAAGTTCACCTCAGCTTATGCAACATTCATCCGTCGTAACACTACCAAGCAGAACAATGTCATCGTTGTAGGACGCGATGCGCGACTTTCAGGGCGCATGGTACTCAATGTGGTGGTGGGCACACTGACGGGTATGGGATTCGATGTGGTCAATATAGGTCTGGCCACAACCCCCACAACTGAACTTGCCGTGGTAGGCGAGGATGCTTGTGGCGGTATCATCATCACCGCCTCGCACAACCCCAAGCAGTGGAATGCGCTCAAGTTGCTTAATGAGCAAGGCGAATTCCTTGATGACGCACAGGGCAAAGAGGTTCTGCGCATAGCCGAGGCCGAGGACTTCGATTATGCCGATGTCGACCACTTGGGACGCGAGCAGAAGAACTATACCTATCTGCGCCGCCACATTGAGCAAGTGTTGGCTTTGCCGCTGGTCGATGTGGAGGCCATCCGAAAGGCTGGCTTTACAGTGGCCGTCGATGCAGTCAACTCTGTGGGCGGTGTCGCCATTCCTAAGCTGCTCGAGGCGCTGGGCGTGAAGCAGATTGAGAAACTCTACTGCGACCCCACGGGCAACTTTGGTCACACACCTGAACCCATCCCCGAGAACCTCACCGGCATCAGCGAGTTCATGAGTCAGGGTAGGGCAGACGTGGGATTTGTCGTTGACCCCGATGTAGACCGTCTGGCCATCGTCATGGAGAACGGAGAGTTCTTTGTCGAAGAGTACACATTGGTCGCAGTAGCCGATTATGTGCTTGCCAACACCCCTGGACCGACGGTGAGCAACCTCTCTTCGTCGCGCGCCTTGCGTGACGTGACCGAGCGACATGGATGCACCTACACAGCGGCAGCTGTCGGTGAGGTAAATGTCACGACCGAGATGCGTCGAACTGGAGCCGTTATTGGTGGCGAGGGAAATGGCGGGGTTATCTATCCAGCCCTGCACTACGGCCGCGATGCGCTCGTGGGTGTGGCACTTTTCCTCACCTTGCTGGCCAAGAGTGGCAAGACGGTAAGCCAACTCAAGGCAACTTATCCGCCCTATAGCATCGCTAAAACCAAACTCGAACTGCGCCCCGAGATGGATGTGGATGCCATTCTCAAGGCCGTTGAGAAACACTATGCCGGTGAGCGGCTGACTACTATCGACGGTGTGAAGATTGATTTTGATGACTCGTGGGTGCACCTGCGCAAGAGCAACACCGAGCCCATCATCCGCATCTATAGCGAGGCACACACCATGGAAAAGGCGACCGAGTTGGGCGAGAATGTCAAGAAGATTGTGTTAAGTCTCTGTTAATCAATTTAATCCATTAGATATGAAACGATTCATCTTGATTGCATCGGCAGTGTTGCTGATATCGGTCTGCGCCCATGCCGACTGGCAGGACCAAGTTGACCAGCTCATCGCCCAAGGAGAGTTCAAGAAAGCCGAGAAGGTGATGGACAAGTTGCCCAAAAAGACGCGCCAGGCCGAGGCCGTGCGCATCGACTCGCTCAAAACCATCATGCAGCGCATACGCAAGGACTTCAATATTACTCCCGAGCAGGGAGAGCAGATGATTCGCGAGCGCATGCCTGAGGCTACCGATGCGCAAATTGCCAACTGGAAGCAGAAAAAGGCGTTGGAAGTCATGAACATTGACGGCCAGGAATGGTGGTTCCGCAAGAGTGTGCGCAACCTGTGGCTGCTGGGAGAAGAGTTTGCCGAGCAGAACGCCCAGGACCGAGACGAGACCTATAAGACCCGTCGCAAGTATTACCTCGATGCCATGCACACGCCTGCCGACCGTAATGGCGTGCGCGACTGGCGCCGAGTCAACATCACCTTCAGCCTGGATGTCAAGGCCGATGTGGTGCCCGCAGGAGAGACCTTGCGCGTGTGGATGCCGATGCCCTATGAGAACATGAGGCAGCGCAACATCCAGTACCGCGGCGGCAACCACGAGGCGACCTTCAGCGAGGGTAGCAAGCACCACACAGTCTATATGGAAGCACAAGCCGAGGCAGGCAAGCCCACGCACTTTGAATACTCGTTCAGTTACGAGGTGGGCGAGCGACATATCGCACAGCAAGATCTCTTGGCGATGGTCGAGCCATACGATGTGCATAGCGAGGTCTATCAGCGATACACTGGCGACGAGCCGCGCCATGTCATCATTACTGACAAGATGCGTGACTTGGCACGTCAGATTGTGGGCGATGAGGAGAATCCTGTGCTGCAGGCAGCCAAGGTCTTTGAGTGGATTTCTCATTTCCCCTGGGCGGGAGCACGCGAATACAGCACATTCGCCAACATCCCCGAATATGTGCTCGAAAGTGGACACGGTGACTGTGGACAGGTAGCACTGCTATACATCACGCTGGTGCGCTCGTTGGGCATACCCGCACGATGGGAGAGTGGATGGATGCTCCACCCCCACGAGGTGAACTGGCACGACTGGGCCGAGACCTACTTTGAAGGCGTGGGATGGGTGCCCACTGACCCCTCGTTCGGACGCAGTTCGGTCGGAACACCCATGAACAGTTATTATGCCACGGGCATTGATGTCTATCGCATGGCATCGAACGAGGCTGTGGGCGATGTCCTCAGTCCACCCAAGAAGTTCATCCGCAGCGAGACGGTCGACTTCCAACCCGGAGAAGTCGAGTGGCGAGGAGGTAATCTCTACTACGATGCATGGAGCTCCCACCTTGAGGTTGACGGCATTACCCCGCTGGGGCGCGTTATAGGAGCCACCATCCATTAAGAAACAAGAAGCAAGAGCGGTGCCATCGGTGTAGTCCGAGGCTCGCTTCGGAAAAACAACTAATAAACGATGAAAAGAATCCTAACCTTAGCCACTATCGCCATTCTGGCATTGGCTGCCACGGCGCAGTCCATGTTGTCGCCGCAAGACTTGCTCGACATGCTCAAGGCACGTCATGCGCCAGACAAGCGCACTGCCATCTGGGATGTCAAGGCAACAACCAGCAAAAAAGGCCTCACCAACCTCACAGGAAAGGTTGGTACCCAACAGATGAAGGATGCTATTGACACGGCCTTCAAGGGATATAAAGTCAAGAATAACCTGTCAGTTGTCGAGAACTCGCTACCCGAGGGCAAGCGCTGGGCACTGGTCAAACTCTCGATTGCCACCTTACGCACCGAGGGGAAACACTCGGCCGAAATTGCTACACAAGCCCTTATGGGCATGCCCGTCAAGGTGCTGGAGAAGGACGATGATTGGTATCGCGTACAGACACCTGACGATTATATCTCTTATGTCCCCGAGAGTTCCCTGTGCTACAAGACCGACCAGCAGATGAACTCTTGGCGTAAGGCACGGCGCATGGTGGTCACCGTCTATGATAGCCGCTTGGTAACCGAACCTGGTGGTGACGAGACGGTTACCGACTTGGTGCTGAGCAATATCTTGGAGTATCGTGGAGAGCAAGGAGAATGGGTACGTTTGGCTACGCCCGATGGACGCGAAGGATATATCCAGAAGAATCAGGTCGCAGACCTTACCCAATGGTCAAAGCAGAACTTTGATGCTGAACTCATCGAGAAGACCGCACGTCGCATGATGGGCTCGAGCTACCTCTGGGGAGGCACATCAACTAAGGTCACCGATTGCTCGGGACTTGTCAAGGTCAGCTACCTCGCCAATGGTATCATTCTGCAGCGTGATGCCTCGCAACAGGCACTTACAGGAAAGAAACTCTATGACTACCACGAGGCACAGCTGGGCGACCTGTTGTTCTTTGGCAACAGCAAAACCAAACGAGTGACCCATGTGGGCATCTATCTGCGCGATGGCAAGTACATTCATTGCTCTGGGCAAGTCAAGATCAACAGCCTTGACCCCAATGCCCCTGATTACCTCTACTCGACGCTATCCATCAGTCGTATCGACGGTATGATTGGCACCCAGGGCATCACCTATCTGCGTAACCACCCGTGGTACTTTTGATAGATGATAGATTAGATAATAGTTGACAGATGAAGGATGTAGGGACGCGGCTCCAGCCACGTCCGCAACAGGCAAAGGTAACGGCCTCATAATAATTCTCAATTCTTAATTCTTAATTCTTAATTATATAGTATGGATCGCAGAAAATTCTTAGCAAGTGCAGGTCTGGGCCTGGTGGCCGCTGCAACGCCAATCTCAATCGATGCCGTCACTAAGAAGGCACGTAAAGCACGCACAGTTGCCAAGACAACCGGCGGAAGTAAAAAACTCAAGTTGACGTTCTTCCCTTATGAACTGAAGTTGCGTCATGCATTCAACCTGGCACGATACAGCCGAACAACCACCCCCGATATCCAGGTAAAACTGGAGTACGACGGTTATGTGGGCTACGGCGAGGCATCAATGCCGCCTTATCTGGGCGAAAGCGTTGAGAGTGTGACCACTTTCCTCAACAGCCTTGATCTCGAGCAATTTACCGACCCATTCCGCATCGAGGACATCCTCACTTACGTCGACCAAAAAGCTCCCAACAACCGAGCTGCAAAAGCGAGTGTCGACATCGCGCTGCACGACCTGCTGGGCAAAATCATGGGACAACCTTGGTATAAAATATGGGGACTAAATCCCGCGAATGCTCCCGTCACTAGCTTCACCATAGGCATCGACACCGAGGAAGTGGTGCGGCAGAAGGTCGAGGAAGCAAGACCCTACAAACTGATTAAGGTCAAGATGGGACTCGACCGTGACCAAGAGACTGTCGAGATTATCCGTGAGATGATGCCCGACATACCCATCTGTGTCGACTGTAACCAGGGATGGAAGGATAAGGAACACGCCCTAGAGATGTGCCACTGGCTCAAAGAACGCAACTGCCTATTTGTTGAGCAACCTTTCGATAAGGAGTGGATCGATGAGACTGCTTGGCTGCGCGAGCGAAGCCCGCTGCCATTGATTGCCGACGAGGCATTCCAGCGACTACCGGATATCGTCCGCTTCAAGGGCGTTTATGACGGTATAAACATCAAGCTCATGAAGAGTACCGGTCTGCACGAAGCATACAAGATGGTGACCCTGGCGCGCGCACTTGACATGAAGGTGATGATTGGTTGTATGACCGAGACGTCGTGCGCCGTCACAGCTGCGGCAAACCTTTCACCCCTGGTCGACTTTGCCGACCTTGATGGCAACTTGCTCATTGCCAACGACCGCTTCAACGGCATGACTGTCGAGAATGGCAAAATCACCCTCCACGACATCCCCGGATTAGGCATCACCCCCATACCCGGTAAGTAACCCTATATATCCTCTGCCTCTATGCGCCGAACTAAACATTGTTATGATATGAAGAAAATTTATTTGCTCTTTTTGATGATGCTCACTGTATGTGTCGTGCAGGCGACTGTCGCTGACACTACATTGGTGCAATTTGGCCGAAATCATTTTGAGGGTTGGACTTATCATCGCCAAGGAGTGGTACTTGACAATAATCTGATTTCGCAGAACAGAGTAACGCTCTTCACTGCAAATAATGGCGACCAGTACACACTTGAGTCGCCCAGATTCTCGTGTTTAGGGATTGACTCGCTCAAAGTTGAGATAAGCTATAAACTGGACATGGGTTTCAATCCCACAAAGGTTGCTCCGCGAATTGAAGTGTTGGACAGTGATGGAAATGTGCTGGAGACGGTTGACGTTGCGGTGCTACCCAATGTGATTGAGCAAAATTTGGAGACAATGGTGCCTGTGGATGGATTGACCGATGTCGCGTTGCTCTTTTCAGCACCAAAGGCCAAAGAGAGTGAGGAAAATTTCCCAGCCGTCAAGTCTGTCAAGGTTTGGGCGGTCACAACGGGTGTTACGGTTCTTGTGCCAGGTGATGTGACGGGTGATGGTTGTGTTGACGTGAGTGATGTCAATGCAGTAATCAACGTGATGCTTGGTAAGGAGAACAACCAGCAGATAATCGCATTGGCCGACGTTACAGGTGATGGGGATGTTGATGTGAGCGATGTGAATGCTATTATCAACATCATGCTAGGCAAGGCTTAATCGGCTCTCCGTTCCGTGGGGAGTAGCTTTCCAGTAGTAGAGGAATAATATGATTATAAATCAAATATTTTTTTTAAAAAATGAAAAGAATTGTGATGATTTTCGCCATTATGATGGCGTTTGTAGCTGCTCAAGTCCAGGCACAAGTGACCGTGAAGGGCAGCAAATTCAGTGATAACTGGTCATTGACCCTCAAGGGAGGTGCAGTATCTCCGTACCAGGGTTATGCTTTTTGGCCCAGTGCTCGTGGCATTTGGGGTGTCGAGCTGCGCAAGCAGGTCACCAGCGTTCTCGGCTTGGGTGTCGAGGGCGAGTGGACTGTGAACACCTCAAGTTGGAACGAAGCATACTCGGTGTGGGCTCCTCACAGCAAGAACATCTTTGACCATCAGTTGGTTGGTGCCTTCGGTACCATCAACTTTGCTAACTGGTTCATGGGTTACAAGGGCGCTCCCCGCACTATCGATGTTGAGGGTGTCCTTGGTGCCGGATGGTGGCACGCCTACAAGACCACTGAAGGTGACATTCATTACCCCGACGAGAACTCATGGTATACCAAGGCTGGGGTGAACATTAATTTCAACCTGGGCGAGAGCAAGGCTTGGACCCTCGCACTGAAGCCCGCCGTGGTGTGGTACATGGGTGCTGGCGCTTCGCAGACCACTACCGCCTTCAACGCAAATCGCGCGATGGTTGAGATGGAAGCCGGTCTGACCTACCACTTTGGCAACAGCAATGGTGAGCACTACATGACGCTCTGCGACAAGCAGTACACTCAGGCCGACATCGACGCCTTAAACGCTGAGATCAATGCTTTGCGTGCACGCAAGCCCGAAACTAAGGTAGTCGAGAAGGTGGTCGAGAAGGTCGTTGAGAAGCCTGTCAATGTCGAGAAGGTGATTGACAACAGCACCAAGTCGCTCGAGACCAATGTGTTCTTTGCACAGGGTAAGAGCGTGGTTACTGCTGCCCAGATGCCCAATGTAGAGCGCGTAGCTACCTTCCTGAAGAACAACCCGAAGTCGACAGTCGTTATCCGCGGTTATGCTTCGCCCGAAGGCAGTGCGGAGATTAACGAGCGCCTCGCCAATGCACGTGCAGCTGCTGTCAAGGACCTGCTGACCAACAAGTACAAGATTGCTGCCAAGCGCATCGACGCTAAGGGACTTGGCGTGGGTGACATGTTCAGCGAGCCTGACTGGAACCGCGTATCGGTTTGCACAATC
>JAEEGL015554194.1_pt1 | contig 11142 bp, 4 predicted proteins | sample 9134231 | NCBI WGS metagenome assembly JAEEGL01 (sample SAMN16246548, study PRJNA631951) | gut metagenome | biome: gut microbiome; feature: rumen; material: fiber-attached | host: Bos | place: Iran: Karaj | collected 2018-10
AGAATCCATCGAGTCTCCCCAATAGTACGCAGTAGTCGTTCCTGCTCGGCATGCAAATTCCCATTGCGCTTCTGAAGGCAAATCAAAATCAAGATTCGTTTTCGCCCTCAACCTTCCCATAAAGCTTGTCGCATCCACCTCCGTAGAGGTTGGCCATTGTGAACCGTTTGAAGACCCTCTGATATCATCATACGAGACATTGTATACGGGATACTTGTATCCCTCGCCCACACCTTGCGCAGGATTACTCCCCATGACCAATTCATATTGTCGTTGAGTAACTTCAAACACACCAATATAATAAGATGATGAAATGGTTGTAGTTGTTTCATTGTGAAGTTTGAATGTCCCGGGGAAAACTCTTCGCAGCACAATTTTTGTCGTCTTGTAAATATCCGCATTAAACGTCTCTACAGGTTCTTCCGCCAAATAAACTACAGAATACGTTGCGGCCGAAACGCCTCCAGAAATGTCGACAACACAATACTTTGCTGAATCAACCCAATGCGCATACAACGTTTGCGATGCCGTAATGCTTACCGTATCGCCTGCAACAACCTTGTTTCCACCACTGACAGCGGTGAACCACCCATCAAATGTAAAACCATTTGGATGGGTCGGAGCAGGCAAAGTCCCATAAGTCAAGCCATACGTAACTGACTTTGATGACGGAGATACGCTACCACCGTTGGCATTAAATGTAACGGTAAAAGATTTCGCTGTCCAATGAGCATAAAGCGTTTGCGCAGACGTAATTGTCACTTTGCTGCCCGACATCACTGTTGTGCCTCCATTGGCCGCAGTATACCAACCATCAAATGTGTATCCGCCACGAGTCGGTGTTGGTAGTGTTCCATACGTAGAGTTGTATGTAACTGTTTTTGTCGATGTTGAAACACTGCCTCCGTTCGCATTAAAAGTGACAGTGTAAGTATTGCCTGACCAATGTGCATATAGCACATGCGATTCAGTAGACACAACCATAGAACTGCTTGTGACCTTGCTCCCCCCACTTGCAGCTGTATACCACCCGATAAAAGTGTAATTCGAGCGAGACGGCGTTGGTAGCGTTCCATACAAAGTGCCATACTGAACGTCTTTTGAAACCTGGGCAACAGTACCGCCATTTGCATCAAATGTTACTGTGCAGATAACAACCGACCAATGCGCATATACCGTTTGTGGAGAAGTCAACGTGACGTCTGAATTTGCCACTACCTGCGTCCCGCCAATTTTCTCGGTAAACCACCCATCAAATACATATCCGGCCAAGGTCGGTGTTGGCAAAGTTCCATAAGCCAAACCATATGTAACAGTCTTGGATGTGGTCGAGCAACTACCGCCGTTGGGATCAAAAGTAAGTGTATATGTGTTTGGAGTCCAGTGGGCGTAGAGCGTATGGGAGGAATTGGCGGCGATAGTTGAAGAACCAGTAACCTTGGCTCCTCCATTCGCGGCGGTGTACCAACCGTCAAAACTATAGCCAATGCGCGTAGGCGTTGGCAATGCTCCGTATTCCGCATCGCAATCGACAAGCTTCTCACCAGCCGCACCGTTGAGACTGCCGCCTCCATTAAGACTAAGCGACACAACAGGCACATCATCGTAGAAGTCTTGCATCGTCGCACGGATAAAGAATGATTCCGCAGAACTGTCTTCCGGCTCGGCAATGACAGTTGCCTTGCCGTCCTGAGGTGCGCCAAACGAGAACGCCACATTGTCAGGCGAGAAGTCGCCTGCATTTAATGAGGTTGCGCCCTCGATGCCGAATACTTTCGCGAGATTGGCGGCTGTTGCACCATCACCAATGTCAATGTCTTTGACGCTGACATCGAACGAGAATCTTCCATACGCATCGAAAGCAAGCGAACCAATAGACACATCGTCTTTCTTCAACTTCCTGTCTATGAGCGACGACGTATCCAGCAAATACGAAAGCCATGAACGAGGCGATTCCTTGACGGACTGGTGCGACAGCCCCTTCCTGTCCACCCACGCACGGTAGTCGTTGTAGTCAGCCTTATTGCCGATGTTTGCTGCAAGGTTTGCGTCTGCCGAGCCGTCAAGCGCAGCTGCAACATCTGCATCGGTTTTAATCACGGGGATTGGGTCAGGAGGCAAAATCCACGTCAAGCCGCACACCCACGCACAATCATCACCATCTGAATCGCTTTCATCTTTATGATACACCCAGCGAACCGTATGTGGGCCATACGAAGCAAACTCTACTGTTCTCTGAATCCATCCAGATTGACCATCCATGCGCCAATCCTGTCTTTCCTGCCCATCAACATAAACGACAATGCGGTCCCAGGTGAAATTTCCGTCGTCATCATGTTCACAAGACACCTTATAGTTGAAAGACAACGTGCCCACGCCTGAAACTGAGGCCTGCAGCCAAGTGTCGCAATTATCTCCAATTTCTCCGCTTTTAGCCGACAGCCCATTGGTCGCCGTTTCGTCCACTATGGGTATCCATGTGATGCTATCACCCGTCGTTATCTGTACAGCTTCATCAACACCAAAGACATCTTCCAACGTCAGCGACAACTCCTCCTTTGTTATTGTTGCCGTAGAGTAAGGGCTTTTTTCACCATCTTTCACCGCAACCGCCTTTATGATCGCCGTGTCAGATATGACAAATGGTCCAGTGTACAGATACGTGCTGGATGTTTTTGGCGTAGTTCCATTTGTAGTGTAGTAGATTGCAGCGCCCGTTGTCCCGCAGGCAATAGACACTTCGCAGTTTTCTCCGTAAAACACATGTCCATCAGGAGGGGTGATGATTGGCACCATTAACATCTCTCGCCATAGCGCATACAGCGTCACTACCCCATTTGCCGTAGAAGTAAGATTGGATGTTACCTCTCCTCCAAGATACTCTACGTCCCCATGCGAACTCGTTGACCAACCCAAGAACTCATGGTTTGCCCAGTTGAAGCCATTGGCAGGAATGGTGACTTCCGCATCATAAAACGCATGTGTCTGAGACATAGTTCCGGAACCACCATTGGCCGAATATCGTATATTGTACCCATTCGCAGTCCATGTCGCGCTTATCGTCTGCGCGCCGGTCATTCCCTCATCAATCTGTGCGGGTTGCCAGCCAGCAAACGTATAGCCAATCACTGCAGAAGGACTTGTAAATGACACGGGAGTTCCCTCCGTGTAGGATGCAGGGTTGGAATGTGTCGCGCCTCGCAAGTTGGTATAGCTTATAGGCGAAATTACTGTTGGTTTCTTTTTCTTGCCTTGAACTGGATCCGACAGTTTTGTGAAATCGTCTCCGACTGCCTCCACCCAATACCAGTACGAGGTTTCGATATCGCCAGACGTATCTTGATAAGTGCAAGAGCCGTCATTGGGGATTTCTGCAATTTTTGTTCCAGAAGATGGAATCGTGGTCGCACCTCTATAGATATTGTAAGTCTGTGCCCATGCAAGATTATTCCATCCAAGCGCAACTCCTTCTTCACTGTTCGACACCGACAGAATCTCTATTGGCGCTGGCTCAAACAGCGCCGTGACGCTCTTGGCAACATCTGCAGTAAGCACAAGCGGATTCTCAACCGATTCAACAGAACCTGTCCAACAAGAAAAGACATATCCGTCATCTGGAATGGCAGTCAATGACACAGATGTGCCAAGATCATAAGAACCACCCCCTGCGACAGTCCCACCATTTTCTGCCGAAACGGACATCGTTACCATAGTCCGCGCGTTCTGTATCAATGTATAAACTTCTCCGTTAACAATTATTCGACCTGTGCGCATTTTCCCCGTGTTGTTGTCAAGACAAGCGTATTTGACGATTCCGTTTCCGGTGCCAGAATCATACCCCTCGACAACAGTTATCCACGGCTCTGTCATTATTGCCTGCCAAACCTCATTTATGCTCGCTGACACGCTAAATTGTCCTACGCCATTATTTCCGGCAACAATTTCGCCGTTAGGTGAAATGGTGCAAGGATAAGCACGTTGCGTTATATATATTACTTCATCGCCAATGGTAATTGATCCGATTCGCGGTGTACCGTCCCATACATAAGGCGAAACAACAAATTCCAAGTCGTTACGCGAACCAATGCCTGAATCATCACCAAGCCAAAACTGAAGCCATGTCGGATCGGAAGAAACAGCCTTCCATTCAACATCTCCATCAACCATGACGGAGATTGTTCCGTCCCCCCCTTCAGTGCCAAAAACGGTTTGGTCGCATGAAACCTCAACATGCCGCCCTTTCTGTAAGACATTTATTTCCTGCTTTGCGATCGTCAGCAAGCAGGAACGGCTGAAAATAGAATTATTTGCGTCTGCCGTCAACACAACAGTTCCCTTCGCCATGCGATTGGTCACGCCAGACACATGAAGCCACGAAGTAGAGTTCAAGATGTCCCATTTCACGTTGTCATTCAACTCCACATTTATCTCAATTGCACCACTTCCTGTCGCTTCAAACTCACAAGACCTCGGATACACGGAAACTGGAGACGCACCCTGAACGACTCTATGGCGTTTTGGCTGAAGCGAAGCATCCTCTGCGGTTATAGTTATCGCGCCAACACGATCATCCAGAGTCCAGTTTTTGCGAAGCACATAGTCAACATTCCCATTGCCGGCTCCGGCACTTGTTGATTTCGTAATCTCAATCCAATCCACCTCACTTTCCGCACGCCACGGCAAATCTGGCGTAGCAAGCACCTCAATTCTACCATTCGCACCGTCACCGTTCCAATTCGCCTCAACGTCTATCGGAGAAATGCTGAACTCTAGTGCAGTTCGTCCTTCCTGCTGAATGGTAAAAGTTTCTGTGCCGATGGCTATGGTTCCACTGCGAGACTTATAACTTGGATTCTCAGAAACCGCAATAGAAACGTTTCCTCCGCCATGTCCCGAACCGCTGTCCACAACCGAAATCCAACTGGCTCGTGACGTTATGTCTTCCCATGTTGTGCTCGCAAGGGCCCTAACCTCAATGGGAACTGGATGCGTTTGGTAGTCAACGGTCGCATGCGTAGGATTAAGTTTCATCCGCCGTCCGACCTGATTAACGCTAAACGTCTTGCCCGCAATTGTCAATGTTCCAGAACGCGTCGTAACTTCGTTATACGGAGCCACATGATATGTCACATTGCCGCTGCTGGCTCCATGCGTCGGCGCAACGGATATCCACGGGACATTGGCGTACGCCCGCCAAGCAATGCCAGCAGGCGCATCCACGGCAACCATCCCATATCCGCCATTCGTTTCAAATTCTTCACTTGTCGGGCTTATGGATGCGCCATACCCAGCCTGCTTTACAAGATGAGAGTGTCCGCTGACATATACATATCCAAGCCGTTCTTCAACATTTGTTGTGACATTCACCTGAAACATAACAGCAGTCCCGGCCGATCCTGTAGTGGATCCAATTACAATCCACGGAACACTCGATGAGGCCTGCCACGTTCCCGTGCCCCCAGTATTTATGGCTCTTTTCCCGCCATTTATCGTAAACTCGGAAGTCGTTGCAGAGGTGATCCAAACATTCGGATCTTCTTGCGTTGGAGGGCTGGGAACTGGGGTGTCAGTCTCAAAAACAATTTCAGAAATGTTATATGTCTTCGTGAAAGTCCTGGCTTGAATTGTCGTGCCGCCAACAGTGCATGTCAATGTATGTAGACCTGCCGTTTGTGGCTGCCATGAAAGCCATGCATACCTTTCTGTGGAAAACAGCAAGGATCCGTCCATTTCTATCGTCACGTCTTCAGCGTCGGAAACACCAAACCAATCAGGCTCGGCAGTAATATCAGGCAGATTTGCGCCCGTTGTATCTCTTGTGCTCGCCACAGGAACTTGAATGACAACTGATTCGCTTTCCGCACAACAAATGAAAGAATTCTCACTAGGTGAGAAAACAAGACGACAACCTCCCAAAAACGACTCATCTTCATAGGCTATGCGTTCACTGTATGATGTACAGTACCAAGACGACAGACTACATGCCCCGCCCCTACAGCGATATCTCTGGTTTGCATCGGGCGCACACCACTCTTCCACATTGCCATGCATATCATATAATCCCCAAGCATTAGGTGCATATGAGCCGACTTGTACCCGATAATCGTTTGATGAGTAGCGACCCTTCCCATCGTTACAATTAGAACTATACCTACCAAGTTCATTCAAAGAATTCTGATCATTTCCCCCATTGTTATATTTACTTATTGTTCCTCCTCTACAGGCATACTCCCATTGGGCTGTTGTAGGGAGCGTAACACCGATGCTTGTGCGTTCCGTCAATCTTGATGTCAGTCTTGATTCCCATGTTGGACTTGCGCGAATATCTCCCCGCTCTGGATATGCGACATCACGGTGCCCCGACGATGTTACAATCCTGCAGTATTGACCTTCTGTGATTTCGAACACTCCTATGTAATATGGCGATTCGATATGTGTGGTATCGCTACCAGAACCAAACCGAGAGACACCAGGATCAATTCGGCGAAAAACAAGTTTCTCTCGCTTGTATTCATCCGTCCATCCTCCTTCTGGAACAGCGCCTCTATATGACACGGGATATGTTATAGCATCTGCCCCAGCCGTCAAATCTATAATGCAATACGTATCCAGGCGATATGTTACAGAAAATATCAACCGACGAAGATCAATACTCAACCCCTGTGCATCAAGATCCCAGACTACCTTGTGTATGCCCTCTTCGATGCCAATGTCACCAGTCAGCTTTGATGCAGGGTAAACATAGCCATTTTCAATGTCTTTAGCCATGATAACGAGTCCTGGCACGGAATCCGACGACAATCCTGTCATGATGTCGCCTACAACCTCAAATGTTATATCTACTTTCCCATTCCATGGATGTCGCTGCCTTGCCGTTACATTTCGAATACTTGGCAGAACCGCAAACGCACTTTCGGACAAAGCAATAGCCATTACTGTAATAACAATGTTTCGCAATAAGTTATTCATAGTTCTATTCTTTCAGAATTCTGTTTCGTGATCAAAGCTTAACGACCATTAACTATCATTTTGCTTCGGACACTTCCGAACGAATGAAGACGTCCCCGCGACGCGTTCCGCAGAGGCGACTGGTATGCCCGAAAGGAAACACGACGCGGGGACGAAATGGGCAAAGCACGCCAAAGGGCGCGCCAAGACGGTTCGTCTTTGCGTTGAGTCTACCTTTCAAGATGATTACCAGTCTTCCTGCGGATCGACTACGGTCGGTATTATAGCATATTTCATCGCATTTGTGCGTGAAATTCTCCGTTTATACCAACCGCCGCCCCCATCGGGATACCAGTCGCCATCATTCTTATATACGCATGGCGGCGGAAAAAATTAGGCGAGAAAATGAAAAAGTTTCCGTCAGTCGGCAAGCTCCTCTTCCACGGCGGAAATCATGCGGTCGAGGCGGTGTTTGAGCTGGCGCAGATTGTTGATTGTCATGCCATGCCGGACCGCGACTTCTGCGGCGGGGTGTCCTTCAATCGCGTATTCGCGGTAGGCGGCCACAGTGCGATCATCAAGCATAGTGCGCGAGAGAACATGTTCGACGGCGGCCTGATGGCGGGCAAGGCGGAGACGTATATCCACTACTGTCGCCGGGTCTGGGGCATCAGACGACGTATCGTCCACATTGACCTCGGCCTTCATCCCAGCGCCACGAAAGGCCGCACGACGGTGGCGGTCGATGAGAAGACGTCGCACCATTGAGGCGAGATAGTTCCTGAAGCGTCCTTTTCCGGGCTTGTATTCTCCTTTGCGCAGGACATCGACAAGCCGTATGAATATGTCTTGCACAATGTCGTCGGCATCTGCCGCGCCAACATCACCGAACTGCGTGATGTAGATGCGGATGACTGGCTCGTACAATTCCACAAATCGCGCCCACTCGGAGGCATCGTCGCCGTTTGCGTATTCGGCAATCTTGCGAAGAAGTGTCTGTGGCGTGTCGGGGAACATGAGAGTTTGGAGTTAGGAGTTGGGAGTTGTGAGTTGGGAGTTGTGAGTCAACGCGGGGCCTATGCAGATTCTGACGAGGCCGCTGCGCACGGGCATCAGCCATCGCTGGAACGGATACTGCCGCGAGACGAAGAGCGTACCCGTGCGGAGCGGATCGGTCTCTTCGGCGGCGTAGTGGATGGACTCGGCGGCGGTTTTGGTGCCCTTGCGTCCGTCAACGCGGTCGAGGACGGGCTGTTGGGTGTCCGTCCAGAGCGTGACGATACCCCAGGCAGTAGGCTCGCCACCTATCTCGTAGCGTGCAAAGGCTCTCGCGCCACCCTCGCGCAGGGCGTATTCAAGTTCCGCCTCGGTGGGCAGACGGAAGATGTAGCCCTGGGGCAGTTCCATGCCGCGTGTCAAGTTAAGGCGACGGAAGAACTCGTCCACCTCTTCGCCCTGCATCTCCTTAGAGACGACCGTCTGGCCAATCCAGAACGGTCGCGTAATCGTCACCTTGTGGGGCGGCGCGTCCTTGCCGATGCCTGACATCATAAACGAACCAGCCGGACACGCGCAAAGGTTTATCGTCCCGTCCAGAGCCCTGACGCGAGGCGTTTCAAATGATTCCGGCAATGCCCAAGAAGCCGAGGTTTGACGGTTGGTCTGTTCGTCGGTTTGGCGAATGAACAGGACGGCTACGGCAACGGCGAGAGGAATGAGCGCCCATGCTGCAAAGCGCCGGAATCCATGCGATTTGCGAGCAGGACGCCCGCGCCTCAATGCATTCCCCAGTTCCCGTCGCCAGAAATCAGGGAAGGGCGAAAGGAGGTCAAGTGCGTTCGTTCCCGGTTCGTACCACATTCCCGTAAGAAGCCTGAAGAACGCAACGCCAAGTGCATATAAATCGGATTCGGGCGTGGCAGGCTTACCGCCGCGCACATCTGGCGGAAGGTAGAAATATGTTCCCATAACTGGGCGTGTTCCTGTCGTTTCGCCGGTTACGAAGGTGGAGTCGACCTCAATTTCGCGTTTGAGTCTTTCATCGACGATTCGTGAGACGCCGAAATCTGCGAGGCGGGCGTGTCCGTCGACATCTATGAGGATGTTGTCGAGCTTGACGTCTCGGTGTACCACTCCGCATTTATGCAGATAGTCGAGAGCGTCTTTCGTTTCGGCGAACCATTGTCGCAATGTTTCGTCCGGAACTTTTCCTTGCCGTCTGACATCTTCGAGCGTCGAAGGATTTCCGTCGGAATCAACCACCAAGTCCATTGCATACCACGGACAGCTGCTTGATTCGTCAATTCCGTATTCATGCACGCGGACTATGTGCGGGTGGTAGAGCGTCTGGAGAATCTTGGCTTCGGCAATAAAACGCTCCTTCAGAAAACGGCCTTCTTTTTCTTGTCTGAAAACCTTGAGGGCGAGACGGCGTCCATCTGGAGACTCGACTTCAAACACATCCGACATTCCGCCGCTACCGAGCTTTCTGATTCGTCTGTACGGTACGATTGACATGGTTTGCCGATTTGTATGAGAGCTGTCAATCGTAATGACCCTTGCAGGAAAGTATTTCTACACAATCCTCTAATATGCGAAAAACAAGGCGGTCGGCCTCGTTGATGCGAACGCTCCACCACCCCGTCAGGTCATGTCGCAAAGGTTCGGGTCTGCCGATGCAATCATAACCGTTGCGGTCGATGCTTTGGAGCAGTTGGTTTATGCGCCTGATTGTTTTCCTATCCTCGCTTTGCCATGCGAGGTATTCTTCCCAGGCCTCTTCATGCCAAGTCTTACGCATGGGCAGGTTCTCCGTCGAGAATCAAATCATGTTCCACGACGTTCCGCCCAGCATCCATATCCCTTGCGCGACGGCGCAATACGGACATATTTGATTCCGAATAGAAGGGATCGGCCTTTATGACGAACGGAAACTGTCCGTTCCTGACAGTTTGGGCAACGAAAATGTTTATGGCCGTTGACATGGTCATGCCCATAGACCTGAAGGTTTCCTCTGCGGACATCTTCAAGTCATCGTCCATTCTGAAACTAACCTGTGCCATTGTCTTTTCTCCTTTAGACGCGGCATATTATACTACAAACGCTTTTCAGCGTCAAGCGTCACATGTTAATTTGCAATACAAAACTCCTTTCGGCGCGAGGCTTTTTCTGCTGGCGTTTCACGCCATCTGCTTGATGAGGGCGCGGAGGCGTTCCTTTAGCCGCTCCAGCTCGGCCCAATCCTTCTGCTGTTCCGCGACGGAGATCAAGCCTTCAATCCGGTGGATCTGTTTGATGAAGTTGTCTCTTTGCGGCATTGCCATAAGCTTACCTCACAGTCATCAGTTCATCCCAACGGGTGGTTGAACGTTTGGAGAGGTTTGATCGCTTCATCTGCCATGATCGGGCGCCAATGCCCTCGGAGGCGGAGAACACCTTGCCTTTGCCGTAGCGGGCGTTGATGGCGTCGATTGCCTTGTAGAGGGGAGATGGGGAACGGGGAATGGGGAACGGAGAACGGAGGTCGGACGAGAAGAGGTCGAGTTGCCTTGGTGCGTCTGCCTTTTCAAGGCCGAAAAACACAACGCCCGTCTTGCGGTAGCGCGTTCCAGGCATGAAGAGCGCAGGCACTTCTGGGCGGATTGCGTCAAGCATCGCATTAGTCGCATCGGTAGGCTCGGGGAACATGACCGTCCGCACGATGCAGTCCCCTCCTCCCCCTGAACGGAATATCTGCGCGTAGATGTTGCAGCCCGCAGCAAGCATACTGTGTCTTCGGAGCTTTGTCGCCGCCTGTGCAGTAAACGAGGCGAGAGATTCGGATATGCCGTCGAGGGTCGTCACCGGCTCGCCGAAGGAGCGAGAACACGAAACGCTGTCCGGGTCGGCATCGTAGTCCCTCTCCTCGTTGCACGGCTTGCCGCGAAGTTCGGTCGCTGTTCGTAGAAGCACTACGCCGTCGACTGATCGGATCATGTCGTCGCTTGCGTCCCGGAGGTCTTTCGCCGTGAATATCTGCTCCGCACGAAGTTTCAACGGGAGCCTGTGCCCGACGCCCCACGTTCGGTGTTTTTCGCTATTTCCTGCCAGACTTCCATCTCACATGGGGCTGTATGCCCCTCAATGGAAGAGAATGCAAAATTCACGAAAAAGGTTCATTGTAATGCGGACAATCTCGCCGTAAAAGCTCGATAC
>JAEEGL016513008.1_pt1 | contig 11142 bp, 9 predicted proteins | sample 9134231 | NCBI WGS metagenome assembly JAEEGL01 (sample SAMN16246548, study PRJNA631951) | gut metagenome | biome: gut microbiome; feature: rumen; material: fiber-attached | host: Bos | place: Iran: Karaj | collected 2018-10
ACGATCTGCGAACTCTACAAGGCGAGATGGGAGATAGAGGTCTTCTTCAAGGAACTCAAGCAGACGCTCCAGCTGACGGACTTCATCGGGACGAACGAGAATGCGGTCAAGTGGCAGATATGGACGGGTCTCCTCACGCACCTCCTGCTGCACTACCTCAAGTTCCTCTCCGGGTGGAACAAGGCGTTCTCCCGCCTCGTCGGAATCGTGCGTTCTGCGGTGTGGATGGATCTGGACATCGTGGAGACCTTGCGCATATATGGGATGGCATCACCCCCGCATCGACCGCGACCGCACTGCATTCAGCAGTATTTGGCGGGCTTTTGAGCCGCAGATCCCAAACCTTGTGGGATAGCATCTTCGCTAATGGCGGCGTTCCACCGCAACTTTGGAACAAGACAACACGGAAAACGACAGCGAAAGCCAATGAAATCAGGGCTTCCGTCAGACAACTACGCCTCTATGGGATGGTAGTGAAAATTCTTCAAGACTGGGGTGGAAAATTATCTGACAAGGCGATTGTCGGATTGCTTGCCTCTGGCAAAAAGGGGAGTGCGGCGGCTGTCGTTATGCTGTCATCACCAGCAGCATTGTCTGAAGCATTTGGTAAAGTTGATTCTGCTGAAGCGCGCAAAGGCATTGCCTCTAAGATGCCAGCAAGTGAAATAACTGCCGAAATGTGCGCAAATGAAAAGGATCAAGAAGTGCGTGGTATCCTGCTCGACAGGGCAGAAGGCAAAACCAAAGATGAGTATTCCAAACTTATGAAGGTCAATGGCGAGAAGCTTATTGCTGCAGCTAAATCCAAAAGTGTAGAGACATTTGAGCTCGGTGGATTTTATCTTGGAATGGCATTTGACGATGTAGGAAAATTGGTTGCATATTATTACCCAGAGTGGAAGCTGCTCAGTAAGAGGGACGATGATGGTGATTATGTGCTTTATGTCCCTAATCAGAATTCTCCTCTTTGCTTTGCTGACAAGAATGGAACAGTTTATCAATTCAACTTCGGCAAGAAGATGTTGAAGAAATGGTATGGTTTTGATGTTCAGACACCAGAAGAATGGGCACGGGCATTTTCCAGACAACATAAAATCGATATGCGCTATACTCGGATAGAGAAGACTGTCAACGCAACATACGGGTTCGAGACTATTGGAAGTGCATTCTTTCACCAGGAAACATGGCAATACAAGTATAATTCAAAGGGCTATCGGATTACCTATTTCGGGAAACGCGAGACCGCGAATTTTAGTGGAGACATGATTCGCAAAGGACTGGTTGATGATGCCGTAAGGGCGCAGACCAGATACATGAGCGCAGACGAAGGAACGCTTCGCGCGGCGAAAGAAGAGGATTGACATTATCGGTGTTCGCGCCGTACGCGCATCGTGCGGCGCTACAACATAGTTGTACAATACAGGAGGCAATAATGAACTTCAAGGAAATAGAGTTTTGCCCTAAGATTGGGAAGGTGAACACGACGGTACTGTCGTCGTTGCTGGCGAATGATTTGTTTGCGGGTAGTGACAAGGCGATGGAGCTTCTCGCAATCCGTTATGAACAGATGAAGAAGAATTGTGGAAATGTGCCGCACGATGATTCGCATTGGGATGTTGGCAGCATCAAAGCGGACAAGAAAGACAAAGCAGCATTGTTGCCTGTCCGTAAAAATCGGATGGGTGATTGCGGCGCGTTGGTCAATCAGTTGTGGGATCATCTAAACTTTGGGCACGATATGCCGACATGGATGGTCAAATGCGGCATCAAGGATCCCAAACGCGTAATGATCGTTTCGCAAGACCCGTTACGCGCGAACTACAAAGCGGGCACGCTTGTGTTGTCAACCCCATTTGGGTTTCACAGCGCAGACTATCGTGATATTAAGTGTGAAAATGCAGTGCTGTTCCGGCTTGTCGAACGACTGATCGAGGATTGCCGTGTCTGTGTCTATCTGACAGACTGCCGGAAGCTTTTCACGGACGATGTGTTGGAGGGGAGTCGTGGCAGGGCAAACTTTGTCCGTTCGCATCAACGGCAATACAGGAAAATGTTTAAATCCCTGCTTGAAGCAGAGCTGGCGGCTTTTGCTCCTGAACTGGTGATTGCGCTTGGAAACGATGCCGCCGAATACATTGGCGCGGAACCGCCGCGCAAAGGATACTATATTCAAGACGTCGGTGGGCGAGGTGTTGTAGCTGCATATCATACTGGTGCCTTCGCTTCAGTCCTAAAAAGATTCATCCCATCTGGCAGTACTCAAGATTACTTTGATGCAGTGTTTACTGAGGTCAGAAATCATCTTTGATAAAAACATAAATATGAGGGATTGGATGGGCGCATGGACTCAATATGCTGAATGATATTACTCTAAACAATCTGGCTACGGTTTTGCCCTTGGGCTTTAGCCAGACTTCAAAAGCAAGGGCAAATAAAAGGAAAAAGAAAATGAAAAGACTAATGAAAGTGGCCGCATTGGTGGCCTGTGTCGGGTCGATGCTCAGCTTCTCTGGGTGTGGTGGCTCAAGCGAAGACTCAACGACGTCTGCACAACCCTCTGCCCGCAAGTCATTGTCACCAGCAGAGGAAATGGCTGAATTCGTACGTAAGATTAATGCCGAACTGGCGAAACATGGTGCTGAACCGATGATGAGTGAAGCTGAGATTGCAGAACTTATGACCAAACCAATAGAACCGGACGATAAGGATTTGGCGCTGATTCGGGTGGCATTCCCGCAGTTGCAGAAATATTCAAGGGTAGTAAAAGAGGTGAATGATCGGTGTGAAAAACTTGGCGTACAACCATTGGTAGGTAAAGACGATCTCCACGAAAAGTTTATGAAGTTCATTCTAAAAACTAGCGCGGCCCAACAGTCGGATATTGCCGAGGCTCAAGACGTACTAAAAAGACTCAAACTGTAAGAAGCAAAGCGGTGAATTCATAGTTTCGACTGTTAACTTGAAATAGTTCACTCCCAAGTTTCTATTAATGCTCCCTTGGCAAAGAAGCTTGGGCGTGACAACAATGGTAGGATGCAGTTGCAAAGGCAAAAGTGAAGGTTGATTTGGAAAGATATGTTGTTCCATATGGGGACATCGGGCGTCAAGCGTTACGTGTATTCATATCTTGTGCATTCGCAGATTCGTTTGGATGACCTTCCCAGGGTATAGTTGATCACCCGGAAGGACTTGCCCCAGCGAGTTTGAGGCGTCAACACACGACTGGGCGGCGGACGAGAAGGCGGTTTCGGGGGAAGAAGTGGAGATGATACCCGCAGAGGAGTTATTCAAAGACGCGGAGTGATGCGGCAGTCGTCGTTTATGAGTGGCCATTATGTGCCTCGTGGGCGTCCGCGTTTCGGAGTTTCGAGGTGGAGGTGACAGGATGATGTATAACCACAGACATACATGGACGCGCGGTGCTAACGCTTGTGTCTTTAGTAAGGGTGAGCGCATGCAAAGCCCTGTCCGTCACAGTCTTGGCGTAGGCGGGTGTCGGTCCGTGGTTCATTACAGCGTCTCTATCGAGGGCTATGGAGACCCCATGACAAAACGAAAAGCCTTTCCGGGCTATGGGGTCAGGCCCACCTTGGCGTCGTGTTATGAGGTAGAAATGATGGTTTTGGCGCTGCGTTCTAGAAGTGACGTCCCGTTGCCTCTTAATAGACGCCCTGTTGCTTCTTAATAAGGGACAAAAGAGGCAAAAGGGCAGAAGGGACGGGCTGAACCCTTCCCCAATGGCCTAACGGTATTTACTCAACCGCCCTCATGGGCACATCGAAGGCGACCTGTCGCGCAACGCGCGCGAAGGGCCGCCTTGCGATTGTTCACAAATCGCAATTGCCACAATTGTTCACAAATCGCAAATGTAACTAATCACTAACGACTAACAACTTCAATACAAACCGCCCGCATGGGCAAACACTGAAAGGAAAACCAAAAATGAACGTGAAAAAACTGATTTTTCTTTCGCATGTTCAACATTGCCGTATGAAAATATGGTATAATGTGGGTGTCAAAACAAAGAACGGTCAAAACTTCAACCTCAACTGAAAGATAGCATGCAGATAGGAACTGGGCCAATGCATGACTTTGACATAAATGCCGCAATGGCGGACATTTCGTCCACAACCGATCTTCTTGAGCGTGCGCTCAAGTTGTCGGGGCTCGTTACCACCATGTTCCAACGCCATGGGATTCCACTTGTCGTGGTTGGCGGAAGTGCGGTCGAGTTCTACACCGAGGGTGGGTACATGTCAGGCGACATAGACTTCTGCCGAAAGTCCCTGGCGGCGATTCCACCTCGCCTTATGCAGGACATAATATCGGAGTTGGGCGGGAAAGGCGTTGCGCGAAGTTGGGAAGTCTGCGGTCTTTACGTCGATCTGCTTGGATTCCTCGAGAACGAGTCGGTTCTTCCTAACCGTGAACTCGAAACGCCGTATGGAACGGTCATGATCATTCCGCCAGAACTTGCACTTGTGGAGCGCGTACTGATCGCGTACTATCCACCTTCGTCGGAGCTTCTGGTGACGGCGCGGAAGATGATGGTCGCGGCGGTTGGCGATTCGGATTTCAATTGGGCCGAGGCGGAAAGGCTCGCCGCGTTACCCGCCTTTGGCGTCCTGGCAGAACTGCGGAAGCTACGCGAGGAGGTAGAAAATGAATGATGGGCGCGTGATACGGCTTTCGTGGGATGAATGGCGTGCCGGGCGGGCGGCGAAGCGTGCTGCGCTCGCGGCGCATGGCCTTTCCGGCGAGTCGCGTCGGACGTCCGCACGACCTGATGCACGACGTCTGCTGGCCCAGTTCCAGGCAGTTGCGGTGCGGGCCGATTGCGGAAATATCCCAAGTGCCGGCGCAGATTAACATTCAGGCTGTGGGCTTCATGATCATCGTCAAGTAACCCACGGCAACGGGCGGGTTAATCCACCGACTTGACCGCCAATTTATCCGCCAAAGCCACTTGTCCGCCAAAGCCTTGGCGAAGGTGGAATGCCGCCCCTGTAGCCACCGCTTGCGCGGCGAGTGGTGTAGCGCAAAGTTAGCGTTGTTGTCAAAATGTGTATTGAAGCGGCCTTCCTAACTCGTCAAAACGTGTATTGAAGAGGGTTTGCTAACCCGTCAAAACGTGTATATTGGGTATTGCGTGTGAGCGCGGCGCGTACGGCAAAGACGTTTAGGTCAGGACATCCTAATCGCCTTTTTGAGCTGGTCGCGGAGGAGGACTAGCGAGAGGATGCCGTAGACCGCCGCGCCGAGCAGGACGAGCGCGGCGAGTGCGGCGATTGGCGGAAGCGAAGATACGAGCGGCCTCGCCGCCGAGACCGCCACTCCCATTGCGACGGACGCTCCGAGAATGGTCGCAATGGGCTTCGCCACCTGCGCGAGGCCGAGCGTCCCGTTGCGCCGCCTCGCCAGCGCGGCGAGCAACGCGCATCCGGCGGCGGCGCACACCACCGTGGACGCCGCAAGCCCGACGTGCCGCCACTCCACCGGCAGAAGCCACACCGCGAGGATGTTCAGTACGGCGTTGAGTCCGACGGTCGCGAGGGACACCCTGAGCGGGGTCGCCATGTCGTTCTGCGCCTGGAACCACGGCACGAGCATCTTCTGGAACCCGAAGAAACCGAGTCCTAGCGCGTACACCGCGAGCGCCCGGGAGACGCGCATCGTCGCCGTAGCGTCGAACGCGCCGCCCTCGTATATGACAGACGTTATCTCCGGCGCGAGCGCGAAGAGTCCCGCCGCCGCCGGGAGCATCACGAACATTAGCGACCTCACGGACGACGCGAGCGCCGCGCGGGCTCCGTCCTCGTCGCCCTTTGCGAAGAGTCCGGCGAACGTCGGCAGGAGCACGGTCCCGAACGCGACGCCTATGACCCCGAGCGGGAGGTCCATGAGCCGCTCGGCGTATCCGATGACGCCCGCCGCCCATCCGCTCGCGAGCTGCGCGAGCAGCTGGTCGAGCAGGTAGTTGACCTGTATCGCGCCCGCGCCGAGCGCGGCGACGCCGACGTTGCGCCAGACGAGCCGGACCTTCTCGTCGCGCCATCCCGAGAACGACAGCCTCGGCGCGACGCCGGCCTTGCCCATGCACCAAAGCATGAACGCCATCTGGAACGCGCCCGCGACGAGGATCGTCACGGCGACGAGGCGTATGCGCCTCTCGAGCCCCATGCCTGGGAAGAACGATATGCACGCTAGGATGCCTATCCAGAAGAGGTTGAGGAGACACGGCATGAAGCTCGACGCCTTGAACTTGCCGAGCGCGTTGAGGACGCCCATCCCGAACGCCGCGCCGCAGATGAACAGCATGTACGGAAGGAGGGTCCTGACGAGCCCGACTGTTAGGACGAGCCTCTGCGAGTCGGGATGCCCGAGCGCATGGCGGACTTGCACGAATGCCTCGAGCCCGAGCAATGAGAGCGCGACTGCCGCAGCGAGCATCATGAGCGTCATCGTCATCACGGCGCGCGCGAGGCGCGAGGCGCGCTCCATCGATCCGGACTCCACCTCGCCCTTGAACACCGGGACGAACGCCGCCGTGAGCGCTCCCTCGCCGAATAGCTTGCGCGCCATGTTCGGGAGCGCGAAGGCGAGGGTGAACGCCGCCTGCTCTACGCCCGCGCCGATGAGGCGCGACTGCATCATTTCGCGCGCAAGGCCGAGCACGCGGCTCAGCATCGTGAACGCGCCGACGGTGAATACGTTGCGGAGTGTCCGTCCGATGGACATCAGAGGAGCGTCCTGGCGACGTTGTACACGTTCTCTGCGGTGAAGCCGAACCTGACGGACAGCGTCTTGTACGGGGCGGACGCGCCGTAGTGGTCGAGCGTCACGAACGCGGTCGTGAGGAAGTCGAGCCTGAAGCGGTCGAGCCCGAAGCGCGTCCCCGCCTCCACCACGACGCGGCGGCGCATCTCCTGCGGCATCACGGAGCAGCGGTACTCGGGCGTCGTCTCAAGGTAGAAGCGCTCGATGCACGGGAAGCTCGTGACGCGGACGCCGCGTCCCTCGGACGCGAGGCGCTTGGCGGCCTCGATGCAGAGCGAGACCTCGGAGCCGGACGAGATGAACAGGATCGTCTCATAGTTCTGCGCCCCGGCCTGGTACACGACGTACCCTCCCTTCGCGACGCCGTCCGCCGTCACGCCCTCGAGGACGGGGAGGTTCTGGCGCGTCGTCAATATGCAGCTCGGCCCGTTGGTGCGCGTCAGCGCCTCGACCCACGCGAAGGCGGTCTCGGTTGCGTCTGCAGGGCGCCATGTGCGGACGTTAGGCATGGACCGCAGGGACGCGAGCTGCTCGACCGGCTCGTGTGTCGGGCCGTCCTCTCCGACGCAGTAGCTGTCGTGCGAGAACACGAAGATGGACGGAAGCTCCATGATCGCCGCGAGGCGGATCGCCGGCTTGCAGTAGTCGGAGAACACGAAGAACGTCGCGCCGAATCCCCTGAGCCCGCAGCCGAACGCGGTGATGCCGTTCACGATCGCGGTCATCGCGATCTCGCGCACGCCGAAGTGGATGTTGCGTCCCTCGAACGCGCCCGGAGCGACGTCGCCGAGTCCCTTGAGGACGGTCTTGTTCGACGGCCCTAGGTCCGCGCTGCCGCCGACGAGCCCTGCGGCGAGCGGGGCGAGGGCGTTCATCACAGTGCCGGACGCGGCGCGCGTCGCGACGGGCTTCGCGGGGTCGAACTGGGGAAGCGCCTTCAGCAGCTCCTTGCGCGTCGGCATGGCGAAGGTGGCGGCCGCCGGTCCGAGCTTCTTCGCCTTGTTGGCGATGCGGTGCTGCTGGATGGTGCGCGAGCGGAAGAGCCCGTACACTTCGTCGGGGACGGCGAAGCTCGCGTCTGGGTCGAAACCGAGCGACCTCTTCGCGCCCGCGAGTTCCTCTGCGCCGAGCGGCGCGCCGTGGCAGTCGCAGGTGTCCTGCTTCGTCGGCGCCCCGAATCCGATGTGCGTGGAGGCTATGATGATGACCGGCTGTCCGACGATCTTCTCCGCGCGGTAGTAGGCGCGGTCGATTGCGGCCTGGTCGTGTCCGTCGATCTCAATCACCTTCCATCCGTAGCTCTCGAAGCGGCGCTTCGCGTCGTCCGCCATCGCGAGGGACGTCGCGCCCTCGATGGTGATGCGGTTGGAGTCGTAGATGAGGATGAGGCCATCGAGCTTCATGGCGCCGGCGAAGCTGGCCGCCTCGTGGGAGATGCCCTCCGCGAGGTCGCCGTCGCCGCAGAACACCCACGTACGGTTCGCGACCTTAGCCTTCTTCGCGGCGAGGGCGAGTCCGACGCCCATCGCTATGCCCTGTCCGAGAGGGCCGGTCGTCACCTCGACGCCGGGCATGACGCCGCGCTCGGGGTGTCCGGCGCAGCGGCTGCCCCACTGGCGGAACGACTTGAGCTCGTCCATGGAGAGGTTGCCGACGCCCGCGAGGTGGAAGAGCGCGTAGACGAGCGACGAGGCGTGGCCGCCGGAGAACACGAGCCTGTCGCGTCCGTCCCAGGCGGTGTCCTTGGGGTCGATGTTTAGGTGCTTGAGCCAGAGTACCGTCGCGAGGTCGGCCATCCCCATCGCGGCTCCGGGATGCCCGGAGTTCGCGTTCTCGACCATGTCCGCGCATAGGCAGCGGATCGTGTTCGCGGCGAGTTTCATCAGTTCCTGTGTCGGTTTCATGCGGGTTGTCTCCCTTCTTGTTCTGTCTTTGAAAGCGTGGAAAGCAGTTTCGCGGCGGCGCGTGACTCCGCCTCTTTGTGCGAGCGTGCGGAGGCCGTCGCGCTCCCCATCCCCTCCACGGACACCTCCACGGTGAACAGCGGCTCGTGGGCGGTCCCCTCGGTCTTCAGCAGGGTGTACGACGGGTGGCGCGGCGGGACGAGGGCCTGTGCGCGGACCTGCAGCTCACCCTTGGGGTTCTCCGTCCACTCGCCGCCGTCAGCGCGCTCCGCGAGGCCGAGCGCCCCGAATACGGCGCGCGCCGCGTCGAGTCCACCGTCTATGTACGCGGCGCCTATGACGGCCTCCACCGCGTCGGCGAGGGTCTTCGCGCCGACGGGCTGTCCCTCGGCGCCCTTGTTGCGCCTGAGGCGCTGCGAGAGTCCGTGCCGTTCCGCAGCAGTGGCAAGCGCGGAGGCGGAGACCATGTGTGTGCGCATGACAGTGAGCAGGCCCTCGTGCTCGTCGGGATGAGAACGGAAGAGGAGGTCGGCGGCGAGGAAGCCCAGCACGGCGTCGCCGAGGAACTCGAGCCGCTGGTTGTCGGCGAGGTCCGGGCTGGTCATGCGGCAAGACGGGGTCGTCAGCGCCTCGTCGAGAAGCGCCGCGTTCCTGAACTTGTACCCTAGTATCTCTTCTTCCATGCCGACATTATACCATATTTGGCGAATGGGGAACGGTGAGATTGGTGCCGGAGAGGGGACTCGAACCCCTACGCCCGTTTACCGGGCCGCGGATTTTAAGTCCGCTGCGTCTGCCATTTCACCACTCCGGCCTTTGCCGAAAAGTTTACCATATTGTTCCGTTCCGCGCAAGGGCGGGATTCGGGATATTGCGGCCGACGCACGGCTTGTCCCTACATGGGCCGAAGGCAATATGATATACTCATGGGCATGAAAAAAGCTGTACCATCAATGAGAAGCGCCGTCGGCAAGGTCCTCCTTGCCGCTTGCGCAGCCTTTTCGCTCTGTGCCGCCGGCGGCGGAATAGACACTGATCTCCTCGACTCGCTGTTGCGCGTGAAGAGCGTTTCGCGCGACAAGGCGAACCTGCGCAGGGCCATAGACGTCCTGAAGGCGTGGCTGGAGGTGCGCGGCGTCTCGTGCGCGGTCGAGGCGAACGAGAAGGGGATGGTCGCGCTGTACGCCTCGACCACGCCGGGGAAAACGCACGACTACGTGTTCGTGTCGCACGTGGACGTCGTGCCGGCGGACGACTCGATGTTCACGCCGCGCAGGGACGGCGACTGGATCCACGCGCGCGGCGCGTGCGACACGAAGGGGAACGTCGTCGTGATAGCCCAGGTCCTCGCCAACCTCGCCGGCAAGGCGTCCGTCGGAGCGATGATCGCCACGGACGAGGAGGGCGGCAAGATCGGAACGCCCACGCCCAAGATGATGATCGACAAGGGGTACGTACCGAGGAAGATGGTACTGGTCGGCGACTCCGCGGGGGAGGAGCCCGGACAGCTCTTCGTCGGCGAGAAGGGGCACGCCGTGATAAGGCTCGTGGCGCACGGCAAGGGAGGACACTCCTCGCGCCCGTGGGCGCTCGACAACCCGATCGCCAAGCTGTGCGAGGGATACGCCCGGTTCGCGTCCGTATGGGAGGCGGAATCGCCCGGCACCGGCATCTGGCGCACCGTCGCCTCGCCGACCATAATCTCCGGCGGCGAGACGGCGAACGTCGTTCCGGACGACGCGAGCATGACCATCTCGTGCCGCTTCACGACGATGGGCGACTACAGGCTAATCTGCGACTGCCTTCGCCGCACGACCGGATGCGAGGTTCAGGCCCCGAAGACGCCCGGCCGCGTTCCCGTGACGAACCGCGAGGACGACCCCGAGATCGCCGCGCTCTACGCCTCCCTCCGCGCCTCTATGCCGAACCTCAGGCTTGGACGCATGAGCGCGGCCACGGACGCGACGTACTACGTCCACCTCGGGCTCCCGATCGTGATATTCGCCGCCGACGGATGCGAACCCCACTCGTCCAACGAGCGCGGTTCCATATCTTCGATGAACCTCTACGCCGACGCCCTTTCGCGGTATCTCTCAGGTCGCACCCAGGAATGAGGGACGGGGTGCCTACAGGGTCAGACTTGATTGCCACAGTAAATTACCACAGTAGCGGGAGTTTATGATATACTGTTCGGCATGAGACGTTGCAGGATAAATCTTCCAAATCGGTGCTGTCGCCTGATCAGCCGCGTCGCCCACCGCGCGTTTGAAGGAGGGCAAGCGGCGAATCGAAAAAGTTACGCCGCTATGACAAGGAAAACCTACTGTGGCAATTTACTGTGGCAATCAGGTCTGACCCTGTTGGCTCCGGAGATCTCATCGCGGAGTGCAGCTGAAGATAACCTTGTCAGAAACTTGTGACATAGCCTCCTTACTTGGTGTAAGGGCGAGATGAGCTCCCC
>JAEEGL010084976.1_pt1 | contig 11141 bp, 8 predicted proteins | sample 9134231 | NCBI WGS metagenome assembly JAEEGL01 (sample SAMN16246548, study PRJNA631951) | gut metagenome | biome: gut microbiome; feature: rumen; material: fiber-attached | host: Bos | place: Iran: Karaj | collected 2018-10
TATGGGTAGCCGTGAAGATTCACTTTGTTGGCCAGGGCGATGACCTTCTGAGGGCAGGCGATGATGCACAGCTGACATCCCTTACACCTCTCGGTATTCACCTCTATGGCGCCTTTCATTTTTGTCATAATATAGTTGTTTAATGCATTATTACTAACTAAATTGGGTGCAAAGGTAGTGCAAATCGAGCGAATAACCAAAAGAAAATCTCTTTTTTTTGATTTTTCCGAGATGAAGCCTACCTTCGCGTAAGCAAAGGTACTAATAAGAAAGCAAAATGCAAAGAAAAAAAACGATTTTTCTTTCATTTTCGAACAAAAGTACCTTCGATGTCAATCAAAGGTAGTGCAAATCGATAACTTTCATTGGATTCCTGCCTTTACTCCGTGTCGGGCGCAACTTTTAATTTGTTTGTTTTATCAGTTTAGAAAATGTAAGTCGTGCAGTTTCTGCTCCCATTTCCGAAAGGCCTTTCCTCCGCAGAACATATACATACCGGGGAAAGGAAAGTCGAACAGCCGGTCAAACTTCGGCATATCCTTGCAGTCATCCACAGCCGTGATGTGAATCGTCACGGCCACCTCCTCGTTGAAAGCCATCTCCTTAAGGCCGCTCTGGGCAAAAGCCTTTTCATAAGCTATCACCACCATCGGCGAGAAGACTACCCTCGTTAGGTTCGCACAGTCATAGAAGCCAAACGGGCAGACACCCTTCACCACGATGTCGCCTATCCTCGACGGAATAACCATCTCCCCTCGAACCAAGTCCTTGTCGCGAGTGAGAACACCCACCAGCCCCTTGGCCACGAAAACGGATATCTCTGCCTCTTCCTGTGTTCCGACATGAACAGGCATCCTGCAAAGGACGTACTCATCCTCCATGTATTCCTCTATCTCCGTGCTCCACTGGGCCACATTCTCCCATACATACTTGTCTAGGTGAACGGACAGGACGATACGCAGCCGTTTCTCTCCGTCCACCTCATATAGATACTTGTCTCCCGTCCTCAACTCCGGACGCTGCTGACAGTATCCGTGCTCTTCTATCTCTTCAGTATAGGTGATGATGTGTGACATAAACAATGTTGTTTAGCAGTCCCATGCACTACCACCATCCTCACCACATTTGGTGCAGTAGTAACGGCCCGTCATATCAGTAGTCCAATTGTGCTGACAGGATTGAGGTTTCTCCAGTTCGTGCATCAACATGGTCATCTCGCCAGCACGACTCAGTGCCTGTTCATCACCCTGCTTGGCCTTCTCAACGAACTCTTCCTTCATTTGGCAAGCCAATTGTTTCATTTGTTCAATTTTATTATCATTCTTCATATACAAAACTTTCTTTATTTGTTCGGCGTTTGTAATTCAAAATGTGGTATCGGCTTCAGCTTGAAGAGATTCTTCACGTGCTTGTCATCGATGATGGCCTTTACCTTTGCATCGGGGCATTCTCCTGTGCGGATATAGTGGTCAAGGACAGCATAGGTGAAGCCGAGGTTGTCCTCGTCGCTCTTGCCACAAAGGCCGTCAGCAGGAGTCTTTTCTACCAAATCGATAGGCAAATTCAGTTCTTTTCCGATAGCAACCACCTCACCTACGGTCAAACCACCAAGGGGCGAGAAGTCGCCTGCAGCATCGCCATAGCGAGTGGAATAGCCCACCCAGTCCTCAGAGAGATTGCAGGTGTTGGCCACACGTCCATTCATCGACTGAGAGATCGCATAGAGTGTTGTCATTCGGATACGTGGTGGCAGATTGATGGTGGTCTGCTCGCTCACCTCCTTACCGAGGGTGCCTAATTGCTCTTTCACTGTTCCCATCAGCGTCTGGCAAGTATCGCCGATATTCACGTTACAATAGCGTATGCCAAGATGATTGATGAGGCGCATACTGTCGGAGATGTCCTTTTGCACGCCGTTGGGCATCGTCACGCCAATGACGCGGTCCTTGCCCAGCGCCTCCACGCACAATGCGGCTACAATGCTGCTGTCCTTACCTCCTGAAACGCCTAACACAGCGTTACAGCCCTTACCATTCTCCTCAAACCAGTCCTTAATCCACTGGACTACCTGGTCTTTCACTTGCTTTGCATTGAATTCCTTTATCATTATTGCTATAGTTTATTTTGTTACCATCTATTGTAATCCATCATCATCATTACCATATGGCCCATTATCTTCACCATCACTCGGACCACCATCACTCGGTTTACCCCAAGAGCCATCATACACAGGACGAACAGGTAGACCTATATATCGTTCGAAATCACGTCCATTGCCTATCATTCCATTACGATATTGAAGGTAATTTGCGAAATCGTCCCCCTTTGAACTCTGTTCAGATAGCCAACAATAAACATTATCTCCATAGTAAATTCCAGTATCCCAACGACAACCAGTAACTGGAATAAAAATACTATTACCATTATTCCTGCTAGTTAATAATATTCCGTTTACTCCATTCATCGTGAATGACTGGTTTGAACAATTCATTATTACTTCTTCCCATTCTGTTACGGTTGGCATACGCCATGTGGGGCCCCATTTGACATGAGCAACATCATATTGAGTACCACCGATGTCCTCTCCAATGTTACTACATGTTCCTTCCGTTCCATCACAAAGAGAATAGTTACTCCATTCATACTCATCTTTTTCTTCTGTTTCTCCCCATGCATAATAGCCTCCAACTTCTTCTGGCTTTGTGGCACCTACATTATATGATGCCCACAAAGTTCCACTAGGAAGACCAAGGTCAACAGCCTCAGCAGGAACATCCTGGCCACTAGAGTTGACAGCAGTAAAATAGCCTGGTCTCTCTGGCCCACCGTCAATACGAGCGTATTCTCCATCAGTATGCTCACTATCATACTTTGTTCCCGTACCACCTACAAGGCTTATGCAATTATCAAACATTCTACTCATGCCCCCAAAAGAAACAAGAACATTGTCCATCGTCCACTTTTCACCACAATAGATTTTCTTCAAGTTGGTACAATCGCAGAACATTTCATTCATATAAGAAACATTTGAGGTGTCAAAATTGCTCAAATCAAGTTCTTTAAGTTTTGAACAGCCCATGAACATTTTTTGAATCTCATGAGCATGAGAAATATTGAAGTTTCTCACGTCAAGAACTGACAATTCCGAACATCCTGAAAACATATCATATAAGTAAATAGCCGCTGAAGTATCAAAATGACTAACATCTAAATTCTTAAGACTTGAGCACCCTGTAAACATACCAGCCATTCTTGTAACTTTAGAAGTGTTGAAAGTGCCAAGATCTAAACTTCTCAGACTTGTACAGTCCCTAAACATCCAGCCCATATCTGTTACATAACTCGTGTTTAAATATTCTATTCCATCAATTTCTGTTAGAGAACCTAATCCATCGAACCAGCCATCTGTAGATTGAGGCCTTGCTTCTGCAAAACTTGATGTAAATACCACCTTGTCAATTGAGTTTCTTCTCCAATCAACACTATAGTAACCCGTTGGGATATCATAAACCTTCCCTTCTCTTGATTCTCTATTATCATCGCAGTAAAATGTAAGAGTTCCACTATTAAATACTGCATAAGCATCTCTGCCTTTACAACATATTTTCACATATGATTCCTTAGAATTGTCAATAAGTACCTTAATCCGCTCATCAATTTTTTGGCCACCATATACATTAAATTTTATTGTATAAGTTTTAGACTGCCCTTTCTCAATTGTACAATCTACATTATTGTCGGAAATATCTAAAAAACAATTATCACATGAGACACAAACGTTAATTGATGAAGTTCCTGTGTTCGCAACAGTAAACTGCACATCCTTAGGTTCTCCTATCGGCACTTCTCCAAGATCAAAAGCTTGTGGAGTTATTACATAGGTACTATATATTGGGCGAACTGTTAATCCTAAGGACCTATTTACAGAGGACGGATTTGAATTATATAACACGAAACCTGCTGATGAACTTCTAAAAAAACCTGGATTATATTGGAATGCCTTGCTGAAGTCGTTGAAATCTAGTGAACTAGACCAAAAATACACATCCTCTGATTTATCTTCTATACCTTCTTCAGAATTGATTCCAGAGTATGGTAAGAATATACTATTTCCGTTATAACCAATAAAGACGCAACCTTTCACACCATTTATAATAGAGTCATTTATTTCTGTTTTTTCCAAGAGTTCTTGTATTTCAGTCTTTGTTGGCATTCGCCAATTATCACCCCATTTTGTGTGAGCGACGTCATATTGAGTATTTGTAATATCCATGGAATGATTATAGCAAGTTTCCTTTGTACCATTACAATGGATATACGAAATCCAATCATATACATCTTTCTCCTCAGTCTCGCCCCATGCATAATAGCCGCCGAAGTCTTCTGGTTTAGTTGCGCCAATATTATAACTTGCCCATAATATACCACTGGGCAAACCAAGATCTATAGCTTCAGCGGGGATATCAATATTATCTTCTTTAACTTTAACTTCAACACTGGCTGTCTGGCCAGTCTCTGTATCTGTGACTGTAATCGTTGTTGTACCAACTGTGATAGCAGTTACCTTAATACTACCATTATTAATCGTAACTGTTGCAATATCGGTGTTGCTGCTCTCTGCTGTATATTCACCACTACCAGATGTAATATCGACTGAGCCATCTTTGCCAACAGAAAGAGCCAAAGACGTAGAAGACAACTCTAACGAAGTAATTTCTTCGTCAGTAACCACAACTTTAATAGATGTAGTTTCATTAGAACGCATATCTTTCACTTGAACAGTCGCCTCCCCAACATCTGTTCCTTTAATATGAAGAGTTGGAGTTTCATCAGTTGGCCATGACGAGGTCCAAATCAATGATGGCCCCCAATCGTAACCGCCGCCACCAGCTCCACCACTTGATATGACATCATTTGATGAACGGGTCCAAGAACTGCCGCCTCCGCCACCACCTGATTCGTTAGAATTATTTGAATCACCAGAATTTGTAACTTCACCTTCATCACTAAAATACGCCGTTACGATATTATTTTTATCATTAATGATTTCATAACATCCCCAACCTCCAGATACTGTAATATCTTTAGTGTCACCTTTCTTTATGCTCAAACTTGATCGTTTCACAGAAACAGGCTCCGGGACGGTGAATTCATATGAAGGGGTAGCTCTAAATTTATACCAATCATGATAATGTAGAACAGGATAGCAACGGTAGCTTTTACCTGGCTCTAAACCTTTCAGGTCTATTTCAAGCGGATATAATTGCCATATGATAGTACCATCATCCTTATATTCACGATCCTCCGTTTCTCTTACGGTTTTTCCTTCTTCATCTATAATCCTCATTCCTATATTACAGGGACCCAATAGTAAATCGGGAATATTCTTTGTTGGTAATGATTGTAATGTCAAATGGTTATTGAAGTTGCCATTGCTCCATTGCTCCTTATCGTGATAATATACTGGGAATGATGGCTTCGAAAAATGAGGGAACAGATAACATGACCCCAATTCATTATTGTATGCTTCCCATTCTGCACCAACACTTAAAAAACTCCATGGCGTCAAACCAAGCTCAACACCAAAATTGGCAAATAATTCTGCTTTAATTTTTGTATCCTTTAATGCATCATATAAAGGATCAAAATAATCATAAAAATTATCAAAACTATAGTCTTCATCATACCATGATTCAGAATCCCATTTAGCTTCAAGAGAACCGCCTAATTTTAATCCTCCTTGTCCACTTACAGTAGCATGGACTATACTTTTATGAATAAGGCTTACGGAAACCTTACCTATGATACCGATTGACAGGCTCGCTTTAGCTTTAGCACTCAGGGATAATGAAGAGATGGGCTCACTATGGAAATTAGAATAGCCATCAATATGTGCCAGTCCTGTTGCCAAAGCCAGTCTGGGGTTGGCCAATGTTGCCATTGTGTAACCTCTCGCTTCTACATAGAACGTGTTCCTTGCTTTGGTTTTTGCCATAAATGACAGTTCAAGACTACCTTTCGGCTTAAAAAGAGGGCCTAATTCCAAATCTAACACAAATGGGCCACCAATTGGAATTGTCCATGAACCATGTAATTTATCCCAAAGTCCACCAAGAACCTTGGTTTCATCATCACTTAACTTTTCTTTATTACCTTTTTGTATTTTCTCGTTTAGGAAACTTTCAACCCATTCATCAGCCGACATTTCCTTATAGTCCTGTAAGCGCTTTAAAGCTTGGGTTATCTCCTTCAATTCCTTATCAACTTTTATGGTGTCGTCAATCTCACAAAGCTTACCAAGGTTTAGATTCACCCCATACTGAAGGTTATTATGAGTGAGTTGACAGTTTGCAGATATATGATAGATATCCTCATCAACATAAACCATATATTTTACTTGAAGAGTAGGATCTTTACTAACTACAGAAATAAGACCGTCAAAAATAGTAAATGTCAAATCGCCAATTTTGCGGATAGGCATCTCGCCTGCTTCTTCGTATTTTATCCATGGATCTCCATCACCTCGAGTTCGAGCAGAAGCAACGTCCGCTTCTTCATCTGTCATGGTCTGAGCGCTTCCTACAAGTACAAGATGCTTATAGACATCACCAACACACAACATTTCACAATCTATCTTGATACGGCCATTTACCTCTTCAATAGTCTTTACTCTCCCGGCAAAGCCCTCTTCATAAGGAGTGGAAAAAGTGTTATGGAGGACAACTTGCCCTAATGATGGAAGTCGATCACGATCAATTGAAGTATCAAAATATAATGTCAGGCTATCAATCTCTAATGTATGTGCAGCATGGTATTCATCCAAATAGAAAATTCCTTCGCGCATCACAGGAGCTGGTGCCCTGAAGCCGATACTGTCGATAGCTTCTAATGGAATCCTATAGACGCTATCAGCAGTCCAGACCTCCTGAACCACGATGTCATCGTGCTCGACACCCAGCGTGTCAATACAGCTGTAAGTGATCTTCTCAATATCGAGATTCAGCCAGGCATTGAAATTGCCGTCGTTGCGGTAATTATACAGGGCATACTGGCTACTCTGTGAAAAGACTGGTGCAGTGAAGGACACTGTTATCAGTAGCAGCATGATATGAAGGAAAGACTTGATACGTTTCATCGCTTGATAATTTTATAAGTGTTGTTCTGGTTAATCTTGACAAGATAGACTCCATTTGAGAGGCCTTTGAGAGGCAATTGCTGACTGCCACTACAAGAATGGCTGCTGATCTGTCTGCCGTCTGCTGCATACACCTCTATCAGCGAATTCTCTGGCAGATTATCAAAGTAAAGTGTTTCGTTCTTCCATTTCAGGGGGGGGGTGATACCGTCACTGATATCTGTCGTTTCATCATTGCTATAGCCGAAACCGATATACTCACCTATCGTCTCAACATCCACTAGTTTTCTCAAAGAAACGTAGGATTCCGCGCCTCTGGTTTTTGCCATCATTTCCGTGGGCAGTTGAAGATAGCTCTTATTGTTGCCAATGTTGACACTCTTGTTGACGCTTTTGAATATACCGTCCTTGCCAGAGAGGTAGTAGTTCGTCCAAGCGCCATCCTCTGACTTCTCGCCAACAGAGATTTTATCACCACTGATATTACCCACAAACATGTTCATATACTCGCCCTGGACTTCGACGGAAGGAATTGTATATTCCTTATTGGCTTCACCTTTCAGTAACAGGCCCTCACCCTTCTGCACTTTCATCACACGGGTCAACCAGATAGTACCAGTACTCTTGTCAAAACCTGTTGCCGCGAATGCCTTCAAACCTTCCACATTTGTGAAGTCAAGGTCTACAGGAGCTGCGAAAGAGGACTTACCTATAGCGGCAATCGTCACTTTCTGGGCTTCACCTTTGGCTGCAGGAGCGAACTTGCCTGGCAATTGGAGGTAGCACTTGTTGTTGCCTATATTTACGGACTTATTCACACTCTTGAACGTACCATCCTTACCTGAAAGGTAATAGTTCATGAAATCACCTTCGGTCTCGCCAACCTTGACTGATTCACCACTCGTATTACCCTTGAACATATTTTTATAATAGGAATTCTTACTATCAGTAACAGGTATCTCGTAGGGGGTGTCTGCCTTACCCTTAATCAAAACTGGTGTACCAGCAGGGACATCCTTTACGCGGGTCAGCCAGATAATGCCAGCACCCTCATCATAGCCTGTAGCTATATAGGCCTTCACTTCGTCGGAGAAACTGAAGTCGAGCGACTTATCACCGCAATACGATGTCTTGCCTGAAGAACCTATGGAGATGGTAACCGTCTCATCCTCAGAAGCTACAAATTTCTTGCCATATTCAATTCTCTGCATGTTATCCAACTCAAGGTTGATGACTGTACCTTCCGTCTCGATAATAAACAGTGGTTTTTCGACGATAATTTTCGTGTCCTTGTCAATCAGATACTCCATCGTCGTACCGTCGAGGGTTGAAAGGATGATAGTCTTTCGCCAAACACCGTCACCATCCGTATTCTGGGCATTGACATTCAATACACATAGCAATAGTGCTATAAATAGAATTGTTTTACTTCTCATTGTTATTTATAATTTTATGTTGAACGACCAAGCATTTTTTAGGTGAATCGCAAATCACGCAAAATGTGGGTACATCATATCGAACACCCTACTTTCGAAATATTTTATCCAATCCGCGAGTTCTACGCAATTCATGAACAAGAGAGAAATATGCTGCTGCTTCTGCATCATTATAATTAGTGTAAATAGCAAACAACATACATTCAATAAGATAGCTTTTTGTACGCGGATAATATGTTATCGTCGTTTGTTTGTCTCCAAATTTAACAATCTTATCTTTTGTTCCGTCAGCTCTAGGCTTCCATTTTGATGCGTAACTCGGCTTTGGCCATGACATGGAGTTCGGATCGATGGAAGGCTTAGAGGACGAGGAGGATGACGAAGTAGAGGCCGTAGAGGGCGGTGTCGGATCCTTAAACCATGCAAGGTCAGTGCTGCGCCTGGTGGTCTTGCCAGTTCGGACAGTGACAGCCTTCAGGTTAGGGCAGTATTCAAAGATTTTCTTCCTCCCCGGCTTGATCGAGCTTGGCACCGAGGCCGACTTCAGGTGCTGATTATTGGCAAAGCATCGGTAGCCTACTTCTTTTACCGAGCTCGGTATGGTCACGGTAGTCAAACCACACCCACTGAACGCATTGCTGCCAATTTTAGTTACCTCATTACCGATTACCACTTTATTAAGAGAACTTAACCCACAAAACCACGAATCGATTTCCTTGCAATGTAAACTCACCGATGCAATGGCATAGCAACCTTTAAATGCATCTTGCCCTACCTTCGTTAGCCCTGTTCCAATGGTGATAGACGAAAGACTGCTGCAACCATCAAATGTTCTCCATCCAATTTCCGTCACACCGTTAGGAATGTTAACAGATCTAAGACCACTACAATTCTCGAATACCCTAACTCCCATTTCTGTCACACCGTCTGGGATAGTGATAGAAGTTAGGCTAACACATCCATCGAACACATTATTCCCGATACGCGTTACACTGTTGGGAATGGTGACAGATGTTAGACCAGTACAACTCATGAACAACATCTGTTGAATACTTTTTACGCCATCAGGAATGGTGATTGACTTCAAATTACTGCAACCAGAGAAAGCAGATCTACCTATGCGAGTTAGACTATTGGGAAGAGTAATTGATGTCAGACTTGTACATTGAGAAAATGCAGAAATGTCAATACTCGTCACACTATTGGGAAGAGTAATTGATGTCAGACTTGTACATCCCCAAAACGCAGAATTGCCAATACTCGTCACACTATTGGGAAGAGTAATTGATGTCAGACTTGTGCATAGATAAAATGCTTTCTCGCCAACACTCGTCACACGGTAGGTCGTGCCGTTGTATGTAACAGATTCTGGAATCACGACATTACCCGTATATGCCTGACTATTATTATCTCCTTTAATAAGATACGTCACAACAGCTTCATTCCCTATGAAGTTATAGTAAATCCCATTAATCTGAGCATCGTAAGCGAAAGCCTCTGTACTGACCATGCTCATAAGCACAGCGAGTAGAATAGTGATTTGATATCGTTTTATGTTGTAGTTCATATATACGTGGATGTTCATCTTATGTCCTTATATCGAGTGCAAATATAAGGATTATATCCGAGAATTCCAAATTTTCGTACGACTTTTTTTGATTGCAGGGGCTTGGGAATGCGCCAGTACTTTTATGCATGTTATCAGTAAGTTTGCATCTCGGATGGTACTGTGCTCTGCGAGGCAGAGAGCAAAAGCTGGCGATATGCCAGGACAAAGGCTGTCAAGTTGGCCCTAAACATGCAGGCTACACCCTTCCGTAAAGAGATGCTGTCGAATCCTGACTATCAGACCCATGTCTTGACCCGTGAGGAGGAGAAGATAGCCAAGCGTAAGGTAGAGACAGAGGCTCGAGACGCTGCGAAAGAGGCTAGGCCAATGAGTGCTAAACGGAGATTCCTAGAAAACAAGAAGAAATTGATTTACATGTTCCGAAAAAAGATCAAAGACCTGTCCCTCTAATCTCTTAAAAAGGTAATGGCCACACTGAAGAGAGCGAAGAAAATCAGGATCGAGGGCAAGGGTTGACAGCTCATCAAGATTGCGCCATCTGCCACGGATATCATCCAGAAACTTGGACTGCTAACATTGCCCAAGGCAGAGCCTAAGAAGAGAGGGAGAAAGCCAAATCCAAAGAGTGTATAGTACAACCGATTGGGAAAGTTTTAATTAACTTTGTTGGCCAGGGCGATGACCTTCTGAGGGCAGGCGATGATGCACAGCTGACATCCCTTACACCTCTCGGTATTCACCTCTATGGCGCCTTTCATTTTTGCCATATACCTTATATATATAATGATTATTTTCGAAAATCGGGTGCAAAGGTAACAATAAGATAGGAAATAGCCAAATTATATTCTCAATTTTTTGTATCTTTGCACCATCAAGGTTACAAAAATAGCAAGAAATGGCTAAACGCGCTATCATAATAGGTGCCTCATCAGGCATCGGAAGAGAAGTTGCCAAACTTCTCATGAAGGAAGGCTGGACCATCGGTGTGGCAGCCAGAAGA